>Ga0153958_1000051_pt1 | contig 22252 bp, 27 predicted proteins | sample TSFL042MetaG_FD_104719 | JGI IMG/M metagenome (GOLD analysis project Ga0153958, IMG submission 104719) | Attine ant fungus gardens microbial communities from Florida, USA - TSFL042 MetaG | ecosystem: Host-associated > Fungi > Mycelium > Unclassified | place: USA: Florida, Wekiwa Springs... | reverse complement strand
TCTGGAGTCGTAAATGCGAATCTATCAAGAGTAAGAAGACTGGGGATCAGTGGGGTGTCTTGAGAAGAACACAGAATATACCCAGAACTCGATCTAGGGAGAAGATACAGATGCAACTCGGGCAGACTTCAGAGAGGACAGCAGGCTGGGAAAGCTTAGCTAGGTGTACACTTGGATTGCATCACACCCGTAAGGTTCGGTGTTGGGGGTGCAGACAAGGGGGCAACTGAGTGTGGAGGGTCCATGAGTGATCAACTAACTGTATTTTCCAGATGAGCTTTTGTCACAGTGTGTAAAGGTTGACACCTTAGGGAGGCTATGCGACGACGATCTAGAGAAATCTTACATTCGCTTCACAACCACCAACATATATTTTATTGGAGCTGCATATAATTTCTATTTTCTAATTATTTATAAACCTTCAACTTTGATTATCTCCCCTCAGACCTTTAGCATGCAATTGGGAGCTGGCACAGCATGGTTTTGTTTGTCCCAGTGCACAATTCCCTTTTGCACTCTTTCACCGTCACAATGGATGACAGCACAGAGCTTGTACAAAGAAGAAGTGTAACTAGCAGGCCCAATTAACAGATCAGGACTTAAACAAAATACCTGGACTTGGTATTTAGTCTCCTCCCTCAGTCTCTCCTAACTGAGAAGTCCCCTTTACAGCTAGGGTCCGCTATCCAAGAGGCTTGTGAGCACTGTGCTCACTAGTGAGGAAGATGAGAGAGTAAGTAGTGATAGGGGTATTCACTTGCAGCGCCGGTATTAAGCCAACTGCGCATAGAATGAATATGAGCAGGGATCGAGGTGATCAGTGCTTGGGAGTGAAATCAAGTTCTTTTGTTATCACTAAGTCTTGACAACTCAAGGACCACTCAAGGTGAGTGTTTAAAAAGAACTCGATAGAGTTCTCCATTAGATTAAACTACCTACTTATACTACTTTTACAAGTGGCTGTGTCCCTATTATTACACAATCACATGTTCTTCCAGAATATTCTATGATCACATGACCTTGTCATGTGATATGATTACCTAATTTCCTTTACTATTTATATCTTGACTCCGTTATATGACTTGATATTAGAGATCAGATGTTTAAATGCATGGGAAATTCTTTCCTCTCTAGGACTCTTATAACATCCTGTGCCATCGTGTGGGCTCTTCTTCAGCTAATCATACAACTGGAAGCTGACTCTAATGACACATAGTGAGCTATTAACTCCTAGTGTAAGCAAATGCCCAAGTCCATTGGGGCTCAAATTCCTGTCAAGGAAAAGGTTTGTTGGGTTTTTAGAAAGTAAAGTAGAACACTTAGAAAATTAGAAACTTACTCACTCAAAATAGCCATTAAGCTCTAGAACAACAGAGAGGGATGATAATGGGGGTATGATGCTTGAGTTCCCCTCTATGCCCTAGAGTATTTTATTATGATTACAAAGCAAAGAGACAACAAAGAAAGTAAGACAAAGAAAACTTCCAAATTCCCAAACATAGCAAGGCTGTAATAATGAGACAGTGCCCCTCCTGAATACTAGGTGACTACTCCTCACTCTTCTAGTCCTACTCTGATGAAAGGGTGCAAAAGGGAATTGCACACTGGGACAAATAAAACAATGATGCACCAGCTCCCAATTGTATGCTAAAGGTTTGAGGGAAGATTATCAAAGTTGAAGGTTTATAAATAATTAGAGAAATAAGAATTATACATAGCTCCAGTAAAATATATATTGGTGGTTGTGAAAGGATCGTAAGATCTCTCTAGATTGTTGTCATATAGCCTCTCTAAGGTGTCAACCTTTACACACCATGACAAAAGCTCCTCTGGAAAATATAGTTAGTTGATCACTCATGAATCCTCCACACTCAGTTGCCCCTTGTTTGCACCCCCAATACCGAACCTTATGGGTGTAATGCAATCCAAGTGTGCACCTAGCTAAGCTTTCCTAGCCTACTGTCCTCTCCAAAGCCTGTCTGAGTTGTATCTGCGTCTTCTCTCTAGATCAAGTTCTGGGTATATTCTGTGTTCTTCTCAAGACACCCCACTAGTTCTAGTCTTCTTACTCTCAATAGATCCACATTCATAATTCCAGAGACAGTGTAGATGAGGGTAGGAGTCAAGAGGTTCTTCCTCAATCCAACTGGATACTATATTAAAATATTACAAAGCCCTGAAACTTAAGAAATAAAATATAAAAGGGAAACTATTACTACTTTTAGGATTCCATTGTTGCCTTTTTGTTCTGAAGCTTCCCAAAATCTTATAGATGACATGGCTCTCTCCTTTCTTTGTGATAACACGTTCCCTCACCAAGTCCTTCCTATCAAAGATAACACGTCTTCATTGCCGCTTCCTTTTAGAATATTCTTCTGTCTTCCCCTATTATGCTCTTGATACTGCTTTGTAATTTGGACTTCATTGAGTACCTATTAAGCAGTTAGCAAGTCTCAATAAATGTCTAGTATCTCCAAGTTACATCTTAGAGATCATTTATCTAAATATAATTGATCTGATGCCATCAATGCTTATTTACAAGCACAAAGTCTATCAGTCTAAGTTCTTCATCTGAGTAGTACTAGTTCTAGAGTACAAGTTTACCATCTTTCTAAGTTAGTCCATCTAAAAGTGGATCTAGAGCATAGTCCCTCAGTAACTCTCTTAGTAACCTGATACCAGTTCATCTTAATTGCTTCTCAAGGTCTCAACACAAGCTCTAGGTCAATTATTACTTGCTCAATGTACTCATCATATAATGTTATGTTCTGAGAATATAGAAAGGGTTCTAGAGCAAATTCCAATTAAGAATCTGTTGTTATAAAGCTTATCAAATATTATCTTCCATAGAAAATTCACTTGCAGCATAACACTGGAAATCCTCCCTCACATGATGGCTAGGTCTCAAGCCTCTTGCCAGGCTGTAGATGGAGATGGCAATTTTGAGTTGTCTTGCCCTTGAGCGCATTATCTTTATCTAGCCTTCCTACTACCTCTCTCCTCAGCTTCTCTGGTCTTTTCTTCTACCTCCTCTATATCTTCTTACTCTTCCAGATTCCAATTTCCTTCTACTGCTGTTGCAATGTGACTCCACAGTGGCTTGACTCTCTTGATCTTGCTATAATTAGCCATCAGTGATGATGGCTCAGATCTGATCATAACTCTTCTATGAATAACACTACCAGCCGCTGAGGTATGACGTTGCTCAGGTCACGTTAACCTGTCTAAGTCCACTTCTGTCCTCAAGAGTACTTCTAGAAGGGAAATCTGTTGGAAATCTGATACAGAGCACCTGGGCAAGCATCTATGAGGTGTATATAGTGGTGGTCACAGCCACTACTCTGCTACTCAAGCTAGATACTTGAGTCCATGACTAGGCATTTAGCGGAACCTCTCTAGGAGGCTGAGCTCTTCTCTTAAGCCAGTTATTCTGGTTATTAGGGTGCAAATTGTCACTTATTTTGCCTAAATGTTTGTATGGTATAATATCTCTCCCCTACTATAAATGACTGCCCTCAGTCATCTTCTCATTTATCTGGCAACTCAGTTTATTTTGTATCAGGATCTCTGTCTTGGATCTCCAGCCCACAGGCTGTTCTTTTAGCTTGTATCCCAATGAGGTCAAGTCCCTTTCTCTATGTGTCTGTCCTCGAGCATGCTTATGCATGTCTTCAGTCCTATGATATTCTTGCAATTTCTGGACCCAAAACTCTCTTGATCACTATCCATTAGATTATTCTTGACAGTTCCTTTTCTCAGGGTCTCTGTAGTTCCATTCTATTGTGTCAAGTTCGGAATTTGAAAGAACAGAAGTGGAAGATAATAGGTAGAAACTACACTCTGCTCTGGAGTAATGTGCAACGTTGGAGGGAAATGTACTTAGCAATAAGAGAAAGAAGGCTCCGGCGGCAAGACAAGGATGTCGGGGCAGAGAGTGACTTATTGAACAACCTTGGCTTCAACTTATGTGTTGCACCCCAGTCTCCGGTCATGAGGTTGGTCACGTATTTTGGAGTGAAGAAAGTTTCCAAGACAGAGGTCCCAGAGAGTCGAGTGAAGGAGTTCGAGTGGACAAGATGGGCTTAGGACCAGATAACGTTAATTTACAGACTGCCGAATTACACTGTAACTACTCAGTACTTATAGTAAGTGCGGAATAGAAGGAGAGTAGTCTACTACGCTATCTTACTATTATTAATTTTAGGGGAATTATTAGGAGAAAGAAATTACATAATTATCATATTTCCGGAATATGACATATTGACCCTCTTGCACCCTATTCAAGATGCAAACTTAACTATTTCCTCAATAGATTCTTTATTTTTGGGTGTCTGCCTCTTTTGACATGACACCTATCTTTTCTCTTCTTTATCTGGTAATTCTGTGATCATGCTTGACATGTTCTTTGTCACCCTGCTATCTCATTCATTCTCTTTTATATTGCCTTTCACAGGCCATATCTTCTACATTCTGCCTATACAATTAGGCATAATGCTTGTCTGGTTCCACATGAGCAGTTTCTCCTGCAGGTCATTCTGATATATATATATATCTGATGTATCTCGTTTCTTTTTGATTCTGTAGTCCCATGTCTACTGCTGCTGAGTACAACTGACTGCTTTTATAGCGAGACAAACTTTGTTAATATATTGGTGGGTTATTCAAGGACCTTTCCAGCAAACAGTATGACACTCTGGTGTCTTATCTCTCTGGGAACTCTAGCACACCTCTCATTCATGCCAGGATTCTCTCTTTTCTAAAATTGCAGCAGTTCCTACCTCTGTTCCTGTTGATATGGCTGTTACCCTTCTGGATTCTCTGGCTGCATCTTCCTCTTCTGTGTCTGTTTGTCCCTGCAGACCAATTTATCTCTGATGAGGCTGCTGTGGCAGCTGCCATCCAAGCTGAGGCCTCTCTAAGTTCTCCAGGTATGTCTTTTTTCTTTTTATGATCTTCTGTTTTCTGATCTCGGACCATTCTGTGGTCTCTATTATAGCCGCTATCACTCCAATCATAGTCTCTGGTCTTGTCTCCATCAACACTTTCAAGAAGCTTCCTCCTCTTCCTGATTACATTTTGTTTCCACCGTCTTCTCTTGTCATTCCCTCAATCATTGAAGTCCCTGATGATCCTGAGGTTAACTAACTGATCTCTGAGATTACTGAAGCAACTGCATTTGTCTCTAAAACACCTTTACAGGTCTCCTCTGCTCGTGCTGCCTATCCCTTCATTCCTGACGGGTCAAGACCCCTCGTTATATTATTTCTGAGTCTCCTAATGCCAGTCCTGCACTTCCATCTACACCTTTTGACTCTTCTAACAGTTTGATTATTTTTGCACCTATGTACCATTACAATTCAACCATTTCTATCTAGCCCATTGTAGGTCCTTCTCATAAACGAGGCAAACATGAAAAAAAGCCTCCAGCCACGTCTTCTCCTCCTAAAAAGCCTTGTCGCAATAAAGTGTGTTAGTCTTTTCTTTTCTTTCTTTTTCTTTATTTCTTTTCTGATTGTTCTTTCCATCTCTTTAGCTTGTGATCTTTTGCAACTTTATGGGTTGCATTTGGACCATCCGTATCTCAATTTGGTCCTTGCTTTATTTGCGGTTCCCTCTATGGAGGACTTGGTAAGTCCATTCTTGGATTTCTTCTCTTATTCTCATTGCATTTTGTTCTCTTTCTTTCTAGGGTCTAATCAGAGACCTCAAGTGTCTCTCCTGTATTGTCTATAGTACTGAGGAGTATCATCCTCATCCCTAGCTTCCGATTCATCCTTTGACTACTTCTTGGGCTCATTTCCTTGGCACTATTGACAGTAGTCTTTCTTGTATCGAGTACAACAAAGCACATACCTTGCACTGTTCCCATACAAAGCCAGCTGATGTCTCTCTCTTCTACACAGAATCCCTTTGGGTACCCAGCTTTGCTTTTACTCAGCATGAGCCCTTTTCTTCTCTATTCCTTGTTTTTCTATCTCTGATTTCTTTCTCTCCTTTTAGACATTATGTCTTGTCTTTGGACTCTCATATCTATGTGAAGTTCCACTTCCTATGCTTGAGGGGTATATCAATCTTTCATTTCTCAGTATTAAGCTCTTATTTCCAAATTCACCAAGGAATTGCTTGCCACTGAACGTTATTATCAGGAAAATTCTGATTTCTAGGTAGGTAGTAGTCTTGTGGCCAATGCTGATGCTCAGACTGCCATCTTTGAGGTCACTTGCCTTACCTCCTCCAACTTTGAAAGGGTTTCCAGTCCTAAGACTACCAAGCAGCTCTTTGAGTTTTACCAAACAATCAATAGTCTCTTTGGGCCTTTTCTCTAGACTACCAGTTATGATGACCACCTCCTTGAGGCTCAAGGATAGCATCACATGCATGCTGTTTCTGAGGCTCTTATTCTTTTTTGTTTCACATCCCCTGAGGTTGTTATCAAGAAGGAGAAGATAAGTAAAAAGAGCAAGGACAAGAAGAGAGCTCTCTAAATTCTAGTTTCCCATATTCTTTATGTTAGCTAGTTCTTTTTTGTTCTCTGGGTTATCTTGTGTCTGTTATGTTCTTTTAAAATATATGAGTCTCTTTTTCTGGTCTATCTGGCATATCCTCTAAGTTTCTGTTTGTATTTATTCTTATTCCTGTACCTTGTGGTACTTCTCTGATAATTCCAAATTATATGGCATAAAATTACCAGTCTCTGGTTTTAGTCACATCTTTCCATTTTCTCTCTCCTACTTTAAGCTAGTGTGTCCTTACACTTCTTATTATCCAGTGGAGTTGTCTCTGTTACAATATGCATTCTTTCTTTCTGGTGCCTACACATAGTGGTCCTCTTCAGCTCCATTATATGTTTGGCTGTATTTAATCTCTGTCTGCATTTCTTTTTGTTTTAGTTCTATAAGCTTCCCCTTTGGAGCAGGACATGAAAGAGGAGTTTATATAACCAGTTGTTCCTCCATTCTCTCCTTGCTTTCCTTCCCATGTCTGAGGTCAAAGGTGAGACTCTCAATGCTCATGTTGAGCTCTCTGATGCTGTTTCCAATGTTGTACACTGCAGTGAGCAGTTCAAGTACAATAAGTCCACTCTTGGCTCTATTGGGCATGCTGTCAACACTCTTGTTGACCCTATAGTACATTTTCTTTCTTTTAATTCTCTTATATTTTTGGCTCTGATCTGCTGTTTCCAGCATGTCTATCTAGATCAATTAGCTTGCGATCCCACTGTCTTAGCCAGAAGCGATTATCTTTATCTCTTGGTTATTATCTGATGTGCTTACGAACTCTTCCATTGCAAACACAATCTAACTTACATTGTTATGCTGCAAGTGAATTTTCTATGGAAGATAACATTTGATACACTTTATACCAATGAATTCTTGATTAAAGTTTGCTCTAGAACCCTTTCTATATCCTCAGAATGTAATACCATATAATAAAGACATTGAGCAAGGGAGAACCAAACTAGAGCTCATGTTGATACCTTGGGAGGCAAGCAGGATGAGCTGGCATTAGGTTTAGGAAAAAAGTCATAGAAGGACTATGCTCTAGATCCATTATAGGATGGAACCGACTTAGAGATATGGTAGACTGGGACTCTAGAACTAGTAGTGTTTGGATGATGGACTTAGATAAATAGACTCTGATTGCAATTAAGCATTGATGGCATCAGATCAATTATATTTAGATAAATGAGCCCTAGGACGTGACTTGGAGATACTAGATATTAAGTGGGGCTTACTGACTACTTAACAGTTAACTAAGAAAGGCCCTCTTACAAAGCAACATCAAAAGGAGTGATGGAAGACCAGGAAGAATATTCTAGAGAGAAGCGACAATGAAGACACATCATCTTTGATGGGAAGAATTTGATAAAAAGGACATGTCATCACAAGAACATGTCATCACTGGGAATTGGGACAGACTTAGCATAAGAAGAGGCTAAGGGAACATCAAAAGTAGTAATAGTTACCTTTTTATATTTTATTCCTTGAGTTTCAGGGCTTTGTAATCATTTTAATATAGTATCTGGTATGCAGTTAGATAGGAGAGGAACCTCTTGACTCCTACCTCTATCTACACTGCCTCTGGAATTGTAAATGCAAATCTATTGAGAGTAAGAAGACTGGGACCAGTGGGGTATCTTGAGAAGAACATAGAATATACCCAGAAATTGATCTAGAGAGAAGATACAGATGCAACTTGGACAGGCTTCAGAGAGGACAGTAGGCTAGGAAAGCTTAGCTAGGTGTACACTTGGATTGCATTACACCCATAAGGTTCGGTATTAGGGGTGCAGACAAGGGGGCAACTGAGTATGGAGGATCCATGAGTGATCAACTAACTATATTTTCCAGAGGAGTTTTTGTCATAGTGTGTAAAGGTTGACACCTTAGAGAGGCTATATAACAATGATCTAGAGAGATCTTACAATCCTTTTACAACTACCAACATATATTTTATTGGAGCTACATATAATTCTTATTTCTCTAATTATTTATAAACTTTTATCTTTGATTACCTCCCCTTGGACCTTTAGCATACAATTGGGAGCTGGAACATCATTGTTTTGTTTGTCCCAGTGTGCAATTCCCTTTTGCACCCTTTTAGTATGCAGTACTTGAAATATTGATAGTGTGTGAGTTATCACTGGTAGCATCTTGAGCGCTATTCTCTGTCTGATCTGGCATAGATGACATGACTTAACATACCAAATTGCGTCCTTTTCTATCTCTGACCACCAGAAGTGCTGCTGTAGCATTCTGCCCATTGCATATACTCCTCAGTGTCCTATCTCATCATGACACACTTTAAGCAGTTGCATCCTCTCTGATATTCCAATAACTAGCTAGGGATTCTCTCCGCTGGTATTCTTTCTATAAAGTTTCCCATCTTTTCTATCTAGCCAGTAGTGTGATGCTTACCATACAAATCTAGCTTGGTCTGTGGTCATGACTCCTAGTTCCGACTGGTCTTTAGTCATCAAGTATCTCTTGATCTTGGACAACATTTCTTCTTAATGTTTCATATGGTCACTATGCCAATTATCGTTATAGTTCCCTAGCTCTTCCTTCTCAGAATTATCTCTTGAGTCCTTATCATTCTCATCTCCCTTGGGCTCTGCAACTTTTGCAAAAACCTCTCTCAAAGTTTCTGACCCATTTTTAACTCTCACTTCTGACCTCCCTAAGGCTATTAAGGAATTGTCTAGTACAATTCCATAGTAAAATCCCTCTCTTGAGTCGATCTCCTCATAGAACTCTTCTAATCTCAGAGGGTCATTTCCTATAGGATCCTCTTTTCTAATGGTAATGTCTCTACCTCTATCTTCTGATCCATCTTTAAAAACTTCAGGAACTAGATCTCTAGAATACCATTTCCTTCTCGAGAGTCTGTTTGGTCCAAAAGTCTTTCTTTTCTTATAAACTAATTCAAAGAAAAAGTTCATTCTGATATAGTCCACCTAGCAATTGATCATCACATTGGGCATCTTTCCCAGATTATTTAGCATCCCTGCCAAATACTTGGCATTTGTCTCTACTATGAAGTCCCAATATCCCCAGAACAGATATACTTCCTACTTAAGGGTCCGTCTAAGACCACATAGCTCTCTCTTGGGTTGTGAATATCTCTGCTACCTCTCATTCATAAGGAGTGAATTGAACTTAACATAGTGTATATGCTTCAGTTTCTCCTCATCTCTCTGGTATATATAATATCTAACTGCTCTCTATGAAGTATCCACTGCTAGTACTAACAGCTGCTCGCTAGGAAACTTCGGGTTCCTAGTTTGAAAACATGACTTAATTAATGTTTTTAGATCTGATTGGGCTTTCTTTTGTACAAGACCCCACTTGAAGGTCACATCTTTCTTTATAACTTCATACAAAGGTAAGACCACCATTACAAAGTTTGGAATATGGTTATGATATTGTACTGCTGTTCCCAAAAAGGCTCTTATGTTGGTGGTGTCCTCACAAGGCCCTAACGCATTATCTTGCCTATCATGTCCCTTGTAGGTCTTCTTCCCTTATAAGAACAATTAAAGCCCACAATAGTGATGTAGTCTTCACATATTTTTGTTTTGGAGCCTGAAAAAGTCTCTCCTGCGTACTTTATTCTCTGTAGTATCTGATTTACATTTTCCATGTGCTTGAAAATAAACCACCTTATCCCGGGGTTCTTTTCTAATACTTCTAAGGTACCACCTGGCTTTTTATATCTGGTAGTGGGTCCTTTGATGGGCATGTCATCTATATATGGCAATGTGTATTTGGGTATCTCATTACGTAGAATATATGTAACATCATCATGGAATATCGAAACTGAGTTCATCCATCCTATTGGTAACGTCACTAATCTCAAAGCTTCAAAGGGCATTTAAAACATAGTAAGGTCTCTCGAGCACTCTGTGAGCACCCTCTTGTCATACCCTATATACAAATCCAGTATCCCCTGCATGCTCTTCCTGTTAAGACTCTAGACCTCACAGTTGAATATATGTTTCAACTTGAAGCCTATATCTAACACTTGATACCTTCACGCTCCTCGTTAAAGGATCTGGTTAAGGTTTTCAGTGAAGTTATATTGGAGGAGAGATGTAAGCAAGACTTTGAGTAACACCCTTGAGGTTGTCCTAAGACAAGTAAGAGTACCGATCCCTCGAAGTAGTAAGATTACAGGGAGGAATACAGAAAGAGAGAACTTACCATTCCCTTCTTTTTCTGGTCTGTATTTATCTTAACTAGGTATTATGACTATGTTACAATATGATAACACTAGTTGTAACTAAGGGTGACTAGTTAAGTGATAGTCCAGTGATAGAAGTGCTAAAGGTGACAAGTCGAGTCAGTGTCCTAATAATAGGTTAGTCCAATGTTGTCCCATTTGGCATAGGTCCAAAAATAGAGAGAAAGATAGTCTGAGAATTCTCCAAAGAGTCCTGTCTGTTCTATGAGTCTATTGTCTCTTAGAGTCCTTAGACATTATTCAATGCATTACTGCATAATAATGTCCTTATCTAACATTGCCAACATCTCATCTACTAACCACTCATTATCAGACCATGGCTGATAATAGTTGTAGTCCCACTCAATGTTCATAACACTTTCTGCAAAATGCATTGCTAATTCTTCTGTGACCAGAGACAATCCTGAGTGCACGATTGTTACTCTATTCAAGGGTTTGAGATTGTGCACATGTTATGACTTGGCAAAATGGCTAAGTCAATATTTAATATTCTTTTCCTTTTCTTTTCTTTTATTTTTCTTATTGATGGACGCGTGAGATAAAAGTGACTCATAAGGAAGCGCAGGACTTAGTATAGGGTTAGGGTCAGGAATTTGTATAAGTAGTGTAGGAAATCCAATGGAAACTCTATTGAGTTCTCTTTGTCAAACTCTGAACAAAGAGACAGTTGACTTAATTCCAGTCATCGGACTTTAGATGCTGACACTAGAACTCAATTTCATACTCTAAGCACTATCCACCTCAGATCCTGCTCAATCTTTACTCTCATTCTTATCAACTCTTGGTCGCTGATCATCACGATCAGTAACCACCTCCATATATAGCTGGGCCCTTGGCTTAAGGGGACTTTGCAGTCAGTTAGGGACTGCAGGTGGAGATACAGTACCAAGCTCAGATATTGCATTCGAGACCTGACCTCATAATTGAGTGGTGTTTAGTAGATACTTGTACCGTTCCTAGTATAAACCTTGTACTGTGCTCCATTGTGAGTGATATATGCAGAGGAGTGACAGTTATCTCTTAAAGAGCCATCTAGATTAGAGATCCCATCTGTTGAGTAATAGTCTAACCATACTATTAGGGCAGTAGTTAGTAGGGCAGTAGGCATCTGGCTAGGTGAAGATCTTGTGCCCCAGCAGACATAGTCGTAACTAGTAAGATCAACTATTAAATCCGTACCCTCAGAGATGTCGCCACAATATCTCAAACCCAATATAAAACTCTGCTGAGCAACCTGCTCAAAGAAAAACACGCCCTCACCAAACTGAGGGTAAAACTAGAAGGAAGAAAGGAGAAGCTGTGTCAATGTTGCAAAGGGTTCAGGCACCTGGCCTGAAATTGCAGAAAGTTAAAAGAGGAAGGAAAGGGGACAGTAGTTCCCCAAAATAAGTTTGAAGTATTGGGAAGTAGAGTGATGTAGTGTAGAGTTGAAGAAAGAGTAGTAAGAAATATGAGAATGGTAGTAAGGTGTTTTAGGTATAGAAAAGAAGGACACAAGTGTAGGGAGTGCCCATTGTGGATAAAGAGGAGGAATGAGGAGAGAGCAGTGCATGTGGCAAAGCCACAAAAGGCACAGCAAGAGAAGAGGCTGGCATACCCTGTAAAGAGAAAAGCACAGGAAAGAGAAAGGAGATTAAGGAGAGTAGAAGGAAGCAAAGCGACATGCGTGGCTAGGCCACAAGAAGCATAGCAAGGGGAGTGGAGGAGAAGTTCATGGGAGGATTTGAGGAAGAGAACAGAGTAGTACTATGGACCAACAGTGCCACAGGATGCAGAGTTGTAGAAGTTGGGATGGCGTGGCCAAGGAGCCGTCGTCATATATCTAAGGTGCCCAAGATGTGGCAAAGGGGGATGCTACGCGGAAGATGATCAGGGACAAGGAGTGCTCCTCTATTGGAAGAGGGAGAAGATAAGTTAGTGTGGATGCAAAGGAGGAAAGGAGCAGAGTGGCGTGCGAGCAAGGGACTTGAGAGATGCAGCAAGAGAGGAGAAGGCAGCATGGTCCAGAGAGACAAAGGTGCAGCAAAGCAGCGCATGGTCAGGAGAACTAGAAAGCGCAACAAGAGAGGGGGGTAGCCAACAGGAGGTCAGGAGAACCTTCAAAATGTTGAGAGAAGTGTGGTTGAATATTAGAGTGGAGAAGATAGATACACATGAAGGTATAATGATAAAAGCGCTCTTGGACAGTGGCGCAATGGGGATATTTATGGATAGGCAGACAGTAGCTAGGCATGGGTTCAAGCTGCAGAAGTTAGAAAGACCATTAGTCGTCAGGAATGTAAACGGCACCAACAATAGTGGAGGGGCCATTACGCACCAGGTGGAGTGTAATGTATTCTACAAAGGCCACATGGAAAGAATGAGGATGGACATATACAATCTGGGAAAAACAGAAGTGATATTGGGCATACCATGGTTAGCAGCCCACAACCCAGAAATAAACTGGGAGACAGGGGAAGTTAAAATAACAAGATGCCTGCCCTTGTGTGGTAGAAGGAGTCAAAAGAAGGAGAAAGTCAGGATAACAGCGACAGAGAAAGAAGAGAAAATCATCCAATGGGCAATAGATGACAAAGAAGACTGGGGAAGAGAGGAAGAGATAGAAGAGGACCACAGAAAAATCAAGAAAATGGTCCCAAAGAAGTTTTTGAAGTAAAGAAAAGTGTTTGGGAAGGTGGAATCAGAGAGAATGCCAACAAGGAAGATTTGGGATCATGCCATAGATCTCAAGGAGACATTTAAACTGCAAAAGGGAAGGATTTATCCTCTATTCAAAAATGAGAGGGAAGAAGTCCAGAATTTTGTGGAAGACCAGTTAAGAAAGGGGTATATCAGACCATCAAAATCCCCCCAAACATCGCCAGTATTCTTTGTAGGCAAGAAGGATGGTAGTAAGAGGATGGTGATGGATTATTGTAACCTAAATGACTAAACGATAAAGAACAACTACCCGCTCCTATTAATTACAGAATTAATTGACAATATGGGGAGTAAGAAAGTATTCATGAAGATGAATCTTAGGTGGGGGTTCAACAACATCAGGATAAAAGAGAGAGACAAGTGGAAGGGAGCGTTTACAACGTACATAGGCTCATTTGAACCAATGGTCATGTTTTTCAGAATGACAAATTCACCAGCGACATTTCAAGTAATGATAAATGAAATACTGAGAGACTTGATTAACAAAGGAAAAGTGGCAGCGTTTGTGGATGATGTGTTGGTAGGAACAGAGATAGAGGAGGGATATGATAAAATAGTGAAGGAAATACTGAAGAGATTAGAGGAGAATAACTTGTACATCAAGCCAGAAAAATGTGTGTAGAAGGCAAGAAAGATAGGATTCCTAGGGGTCATCATAGGACCTAATGGGATAGAAATAGAAGTGGAGAAAGTAAAAGGAGTACTTAGTTGGCTACAACCAAAAAATGTGAAAGACATCAGAAAGTTTTTGGGCCTTGCAAATTATTACAGGAGGTTCATTAAAGACTTCACTCGAGTAGCAAGACCAATGAACATACTTACGTGGAAGGATGAAAAGTGGCAGTGGGAGGAGACACAGCAAAAGGCATTCGACAAGTTGAAATGGGTCTTTACAACAAAACCAGTACTGGTAGCCTCAGATTTAGACAAGGAATTTAGGGTAGAAGCTGACGCTTCAAACTATGCAACTGGAGGAGTACTATTAATGAAGTGCTTAGACGAAAAGTAAAGACCAGTTGCTTTCATTTCAAAATCTCTAAGTGATACAGAGCAGAACTATGAGATTCATGATAAAGAGATGTTAGCAGTAGTCAGATGTCTAGAGGCATAGAGGCATTTCCTGGAAAGAGTAGTAAAGAAATTCGAGATTTGGACAGATCACAAAAACCTCGAGTACTTTATGAAGGCACAAAAGCTAAATAGGAGACAAGCAAGATGGGCCTTGTACCTATCTAGATTTAATTTTATGCTGAAACATGTTCCTGGGAGTAAAATAGGGAAGGCAGACAGCTTGAACAGAAGGCCAGACTGGGAGATTGGAGTAGAAAAAGACAATGAGGACGAGACGTTGGTGAAACCAGAGTAGTTGGAAGTGAGAAAGACAGAAGCTGTAGAGATCATAGTAGACGAGGTAGATCTACTAGAGGAAGTTAGAAAGTCAAAGGTAAAGGATGACGAAGTAGTGAAGGTGGTAGAAGAAATGAAGCGAGCAGGAGTAAGAATGCTGAGAGATGAAGAGTGGAAAGAGGTAGACAGCATCTATAAGGGGACATCTAGTATCACTTAGATAACCTGGTAGGGTTTGCATCATCTAGTGTTCCCATGGATCCTCGGAGTCCGTGGTACATAGTTCCTATTATCCTCTAGTTTGGGTCTCCATCATAGATACTACATAGCTATATCTGGTAGTGTAGTTATTATTGTCCGGTGCATATGACTATGGCAATGGTGCACAGACTGGCTAGTCTAGTATAAGTAGCTAGTGGTGTATGGTAGGATACCTTACCTCAACAATAATTGAAGCTCCTGGGCTATCCATCGCTTCTTCTTAAGACGCTTGCTTTACTCTACTGCAGTGTAACTGGGTGCCTCACCAAGTGTGCCCCTTACAGCATCATGTATAAAGAGGAAAAAGTCTATGTACCAAAAGATGAGAAATTAAGGGCAGAGATAATTAGACTATATCATGATATGCCAATTGGAGGGCATAGGAGGCAATGAAAGACAGTAGAATTGGTCACTTGTAACTTTGGGTGGCCAGGGATTACAAAGGAGGTGAAGAGATATGTGGAAGGGTGTGATGCCTGTCAGCGCAATAAAAACCACACAGAACAGCCAGTGGGCAAGTTAACCCAACTCTATTCTGGAAAAACCTTAGACACACATATTGGTAGATTTTATTACTAAGCTGCCTTTAGCACAAGGATATGATAGTATTTTAGTAGTAGTAGACCAGCTAACTAAAATGGTCTACTTTATACCAACTACAGAGAAAACATCGGCAGAGGGATTGGCAAGGTTGTTTAGAGACAATGTGTGGAAGTTACATGGTCTGCCTGAGAGCATTATATCAGACAGAGGACTACAGTTTGCGGCGGGGTTAATGAGAGAGCTGAATGAGATATTGGGGATCAAGAGTAAATTGTCCATGGCATTCCATCCTCAAATGGACAGACAAACAGAAAGGGTGAACCAAGAGTTAGAGCAGTACTTAAGAATGTTCATCGATCACAGGCAATAACAGTGGCCAGAATAGTTGGGAACCACAGAGTTCACATATAATAATAAAGCATACTCAAGTACCAAGACGTCACCTTTTAAGGCAAATTACGGACAAGATCCCAGGATGGGGTTCGAGGAAAGGAAGAAGGAGAAATATGCAGGAGCAGAGAAATTCATCGAGAAGATAAAGGAAATACAGGAGGAAGCAAAGGCAGCGCTAGGAAAAGTATAAGCAAACATGAAGAAATATGCTGACAAGAAAATATCAGACATGAAAGAGTATAAAGTAAGGGACTTGGTCATGCTCAGCACTAAGGACCTGAAATACCAGATGGTCAGGAGGAGGACAGAGAAGTTGATAGAAAGATTTGTTGGTCCTTATAAAATCAAGGAAATAGTATCATCAAATGTGGTTAAGTTAGAACTACCTAGTACAGTAAGAATATATCTAGTAGTAAACATTAGTAGAATACGACAATATGTAGAACAAGTAGAGGGGCAGAAGAAGGAGCAACCGGCTTTAGTTATAATCAAAGAAGAAGAAGAATGGGAGATAGAACGAATACTAAATAAGAAAAAGGTTAGAGGTAAAGACAAGTATTTAGTACGTTGGAAAGAATTCATGGCAGAGTCAGACACATGGGAAGACAGGGAGAATTTAGAGAATGCAAAAGAAGTGATCAAAGAATTCGAGAAAAAGTACTGGCGAGATATAAAAGATATGGCGCAGCAAGAGTACAAAAAAGGAATGTTCCAATGGAGAGAATTGCCAGGAAGATTCACAGCAAGGAAACTATTTGGGTGGTCAGACAGACAGTACAACCAAGAATATTGGGGAAGATTGGAAAGAAACTAGAGACGATGGAAGGGCAGGAAACTGGTAAAAAGAGAAATGATAAAGACAATCCCAGAAGAAGAAAAAACTGAGAAAGAAAAATCAGGAGTCTGAGAATGGACAGAGGAAAATGAAAATGAGATGGGCAACATGGTTAACCCATACTATGAATTGTAGGGAAATTCCTCAGGACGAGGAAACTTAAGAGGAGGGTGGTGTCATGACTTGGCAAAACGGCTAAGTCAATATTTAATATTCTTTTCTTTTATTTTTCTTATTGATGGACACGTGAGATAAAAGTGACTCATAAGGAAGCGCGGGACTTAGTATAGGGTTAGGGTCAGGAATTTGTATAAGTAGTGTAGGAAATCCAATGGAAACTCTATTGAGTTCTCTTTGTCAAACTCTGAACAAAGAGACAGTTGGCTTAATTCTGGTCATCAGACTTTAGACGCTGACAGCACAATACACAGGCTCTTTCCATCTTTCTTAATAACACAAAACCACCTTAAGCGGTATAAACTGTTTAAAGGCTCATATATACCCACATTTATTTTCCTCTTGATTATACTGCAGACCTCGTCATGTATTGCTGGCGGTATTCTGAATGGTCTCTTAATCCATGGTATATATGCTACCATCGGTATCTCTATTGCTGGGAAATATTCTTCCTTGAACTTCTCCCTTTTATTATCTTCCTAAGCAAATGCCTAGTTCTGTTCTGCCACTATTCAATGCATGAGCTTATGCTCTTCTGGCCACAAGAAATTGGACATATGTTCTAAATCCAGCTTCTCTTTTCTCTCCGCCTGTTAGGAATAACTCCAGAAGAGAAATTTACTCTAGGGGGGGCTTGGCCTCAATGACTAGTTGTGCCCACCTCTATACTTGCCCCTTCTGGATTTCAGTAAGATTATATTTAAGAGAAAAAAGTAAGAGTGACAAGCAGAGTAGAGTTTTCCCAAGGGAGAACGAAACTAAGGTAAATTACAATAAATTGGATTATTAAATAATTTGGAAGATTCTAGGGTAGCTAATAGTCAGGTGACTAAGACATGCATGCGTGTCACAGTGTCACCATTGTGACAGTATCCCCTCCTTATGATTACACCCTTATGGCTGCAAATTAGCTCATAGTTCCCTTGTTTGTGACTAGCAGTTATCATGACTTGGCAAAACAGCTAAGTTATTATTTATATTTCTTTTCTTTTCCTTTTCTTTTATCTTGGACTTACTACACAGAAGGAAGTGTAGGAAAGTGTCATATCACAAGTGTCACATGGTCATAGTCACATGATAGGAAGTCACAGCATCACATCACATCATGTTACATGATAGGCATAGGAAAGAAGTGCACAGACCATGTAGTAGTTGTATAAGTAGTATAGAGAATTTAACGGGAACTCTATTAAGTTCTTTTTGTCAAACACTGATAAAGGAGCAGTTGGCTTAATTCCGGCTTTGGAAGTTGGCTAGTCTGACATTAGAACTCAATTCCACATTGCAAGTACCGTCTACCTTGGACTCTGCTTAATCTTACTCTTATATTATCAACCCTCAGTTGCTAATCACCACAATCAGTAACCACCTCTATACATAGCTGGGCCCTTGGCTTAAGGGGACTTTGCAGTTAGTTAGGGACTGCAGATGAAAGTGTAGTACTAAGCTTGGGTATTACCACTGAGACCTGACCTTGCAATCAAGCAGTGTTTAAGTAGTGTACTTGTCCATTTTCTTGGTATAAACCTCGTACTGCACTCCATTGTGAGTTGGTACACACAGAGAATTGATGGTTACCACTAGTGGGCCATCTAGATTAGGGATCTCCCCCATGGAGTGATAGTCTAACCATAGTATTAGGGCAGTAGGTGTCTGGTTGGGTAAAGATCTTGTGCTCCAACAGACATAGCATTAAGTAAGATTGAACTATTAATTCTGTACCCCCTTGAGATGTTATCATTATGTCTCAAGAACAATACAACACTTTGTTGAGCAACCTGCTCAGAGAGAAACGTACTCTTACCAAACTGAGGGTAGAATTAGAGGAAAGAAAGGGAAAACTCTATAAAAGCTACAGAGGGTTCGGGCATCTGGCCCAAAATTGCAGAAAAGGAAAGAAAGAAGAAACAGGAGTAGCGACATCCCAAAATAAATTCAAAATTTTAAGTAATAGAGTGATACAGTGTAGGGTTGAGGAAAGAGTAGTAAGGAGCATGAGAACAGTAGCTATAAGGTGTTTTAAGTGTAGGGAGAAGGGACATAAGTGTAGAGAATGCTCTTTATAGGAGAAGAAGGCGAAAAGAGTGGCACGCCCTGATGGAGAAAAAGCACACCAAGAAGAAAGGAGGCCAGCATGTTCCATCAGGGAAAAGGCATAGAAAGGAGAGAAAAGACTAAAGAAAATGGAAGGAGAAAAGGCGGCATGTCCTATAAAAGCAAAAGTGTAGCAAGAATGGAGGAGGAGCTCGATGGAAGAGCTAAGGAAGAGAGCAGAGGAACATTGCAGAAAAGACGTCCCACAAGAGGCACAACTATTAGAAATAGGGTAGATGACCAAAGAGATAGTAGTATCATACTTGACTTGCAAGTGCAGAGAGAAAGGGTCTTATATAGAAGACAACTGGGGGCAAGGAGTGATCCCCTTTTGGAAATGGAAAGAATTAAGCTAGTGTGGATGCAAAGGGAAGACAGGGAAAAGCGGTGTGGCCCAGAGAGGCAAAAGTGCAGCAAAGTGGTGCATAGTCAGGAGAACCAGAAAGCACAGCAAGAGAGGGGGGTAGTCAAAAGGAGGTCAGAAGAATCTTCAAAATGTTAAGAGAAATGTGGTTGAATATTGGAGTAGAGAAAATAGATATACATGAAGATGTAATAATTAAAGCACTCTTGGACAGTGGTACAATGGGGATATTTATGGATAGACAGGCAGTAGCTAGACATGGTTTCAAGCTACAAAAGTTGAAAAGACCAATAGCTGTCAGGAATGTAGATGGCACAAATAACAGCAGAGAGGCCATTACATACCAAGTAGAGTGTAATGTGTTTTATAAAGGCCATATGGAAAGAATGAGAATGGATGTGTATAATCTAGAGAAGACAAAAGTAATTCTAGGGATGCCATGGTTGGTAGCACATAATCTGGAAATAAAATAGGAAACTGGGGAAGTTAAGATGACGAGGTGTCTGCTCCTATGTGGTGGGAAGAGTCAGAAGAAAGAGAAAGTCAAAAGAGTAGCAACTGAGGAAGAAGAGAAAATTATCTGTTGGGTGATAGATGATAAAGAGAATTGGGGAAAGGAAGAAGAGATAGAAGAGGACCATAGGAAAATTGAAGAAATGGTCTCTAAGAAATTTTTAAAGTGGAAAAAAGTATTTGGGAAGGTAGAGTTCAAGAGGATGCCAATTAGAAAGATTTGGGATCATGCAATAGATCTCAAAGAGACGTTTAAACCATGAAAAGAAAGAATTTACCCTCTGTCCAAGAATGAGAGAGAGGAGGTTCAGAACTTTGTGGAAGATCAGTTGAGGAAGGAGTATATTAGGCCCTTGAAATTGCCTCAGATATTACCAGTGTTCTTTGTAGGCAAAAAGAACAGAGGAAAGAGAATGGTTATGGATTACCACAATCTGAACGACTAGACAGTAAAAAACAATTACCTACTACCATTAATTACAGAGTTAATTGACAATATGGGTAGCAAGAAAGTGTTCACTAAAATGGATCTAAGATGGGGATTTAATAACATACAGATAAAGGAAGGAGATGAGTGGAAGAGAGTATTTATGACACATGTGGGGTTCTTTGAACCAACGGTCATGTTCTTTGGGATGACAAACTTACCAGCCACATTCCAGGCAATGATGAACGAGATCTTGAGAGATTTGATAAATAAAGGAAAGGTAGCAGCATTTGTAGATAACATGTTAGTAGAAACGAAAACAGAGGAGGAACACAACAAGATTGTGGAGGAAATATTAAGGAGATTAGAGAAAAACGACTTGTATATCAAGCTGAAAAAATGTGTGTGGAAAGCAAGAAAGATAGGGTTCCTAGAAGTTGTTATAGGACCCGACAGCATAGAGATGGAGAAGGAAAAAGTAAAAGGAGTACTTAGTTGGCCACAGCCAAAAAATATGAAAGACGTTAGAAAATTCCTAGACCTTGCAAATTACTATAGGAGGTTTATTAAGGATTTCACTCAAGTAGCAAGACCAATGAATATGCTAACAAGGAAAGACGAGAAGTAGACATGGGAAGATAGCCAGAAAAAGGCATTTGAGGAGTTAAAATGGATTTTCACAATGAAACCAGTTTTAGCAGCACCAGACTTAAACAAAGAGTTTAGGGTAGAAGCTAATACTTCGAATTATGCTACTGGAGAAGTACTCTCGATGAAATGCTCAGATGAGAAATGGAGACTAGTTGCTTTTATTTCAAAATCTCTAAGTGATACAGAACGAAACTATGAGATTCATGATAAAGAAATACTAGTAGTAGTCAGATGCCTAGAAGCATGAAGATACTTCCTGAAAGAAGCAATGATCAAATTTGAGATATAAACAGATCAGAGGAACCTCGAATACTTCATAAAGGTGAAAAAGTTAAATAGGAGACAAGCCAGATGGGCATTATACCTATCTAGATTAATTTTATGCTAAAACATGTTCCAGAAAGCAAGATGGAAAAGGCAGACAGTCTGAGCAGGAGACCAGACTGGGAGGTCAGAGTGGATAAAGACAATGAGGACGAGACGTTGGTGAAACCGGAATGGTTGGAAATGAGGAAAACAGAAACAGTAGAAATTATAGTAGACGGGGTAGATCTACTAGAGGAAGTTAAAAAGTCAAAGGTAAAAGATGACGAAGTAGTAAAGGTGGTAGAAGAAATGAAGCAGGCAAGAGTAAAGATGAGGAATAGAGAGAGGTAGACAGTATCATGTATAAAGAAGGAAAAGTCTATGTGCCAAAAGACAAGAAATTAAGGGCAGAAATAATTAGATTACACCATGATACGCCAATAGAAGGGCATAGAGGACAGTAGAAGACAGTAGAACTAGTCACTAGGAACTTTTGGTGGCCAGGGGTTACAAAGGAAGTAAAGTAGTATATGGAGGGATGCAATGCCTACCAAAGGAATAAAAACTGCACAGAATAGCCAGCAGGAAAATTAATACCAAACTCTATTCCAGAAAAACCTTGGACACATATATTAGCAGATTTTATCACTAAACTGTCCCTAGCATAAGGATATGATAGTATTCTAGTAGTAGTAGATCGACTAACTAAAATGGTTCACTTTATACCAACTATGGAGAAAACGTCAGCAGAAGGTTGTTATGACTTGGCAAATCGACTAAGTCATTATTTATATTTCTTTTCTTTTTCTTTTCTTTTATTTTGGACAGGCAAGATAAAAGTGACTCATATGGAAGCGCAGGACTTTAGTGTAAGGTTAGGGTCAGACATTTGTATAAG
>Ga0153958_1000050_pt1 | contig 22332 bp, 18 predicted proteins | sample TSFL042MetaG_FD_104719 | JGI IMG/M metagenome (GOLD analysis project Ga0153958, IMG submission 104719) | Attine ant fungus gardens microbial communities from Florida, USA - TSFL042 MetaG | ecosystem: Host-associated > Fungi > Mycelium > Unclassified | place: USA: Florida, Wekiwa Springs... | reverse complement strand
TGATTGACGATGTTTGGAAGCCCCCAATCCAGCATGCAGCCACTGAGACTGTCTGCCATCATCGGAGGTTGGGATGCTGGCGTGAAATCAAATTTTATATTGACGCATTGATTCAGGGTTATTGGCTCTCTGAGGCTGCACACCCATATTACACACTGGTTCCAAATTTTGATATCGATTTTGCGTCACCCAAGAAAACGTTTTCCATTGATACTGATAGTGCTACCGTAGGTTCTATCTTATCTGCATTCTGATAAATGCTCAGGCTGCTACAGATTCCAAGGATGAACAAGCATTAAAATTCCAGACTGACGAGAAAGTTCTGGCCAAGCAAGTTGCTGTCAAATCCCTAACCAAAGTCAGTGCAAATAATTACATTGCCATCTTCTTTGTTGGAGAACAAGGACCAGGGATCAACTTGGCTACTGATCCAGATTGTGCCAGACTTGTTGAGACATTCTGGAGTGGAGATAAGTATGTTGCAGTTGTCTGCCATAGTCCTGCATGAGTAGCTATCCTAGTTTCACCCATGTTTCTATGACTCATCAGCATGTCTAATCTAGTGCCCTCATCAGTGCTCAAATAAATGGGAAATCAATTTTGCTGGCAAGAAAGTTACCACATTTTCTAATACAGAAGAGGAAGTTGCTGGGGATGTTGAGGTACTATAACACCTAAAGTTTCATACTCAAATTCTTACATTGATGATAATTAATATGCTCCCTTCCTTATGGAGGACAAAATTAAGGAACTGGGAGATGTCTATAAGAGAGCTCTAGACTGGGAGGTGTATATTCATATTAAATATCTTTGGATATAGTAGGTTAACAAGAATTGTATAATTGCAGGCTTATGTCATTGTAGATAGAAAGCTCATCACAGAGACAGAATTCTAACCTGTAATAAGCCTTTTATCTACAATAACATGAGCCTGCAATTATACAATTCTTGTCAACCCACCATATCCAAAGATATTTGATATGAATATACACCTTCTAGTCTAGGGCTCTCTTATAGACATCTCCTAGTATAAGGTCTTAGTTGTGATAACTTAAGCCCACTCCAAGTCTAAGTTGACAAGGAGAACTTAATGAAGTTCCTGTTAGATTTCTTACACTACTTATATGATTCTAACCTTAACCCTACTTTATTCTCCCATGTGTCCTTATGAGTCACTATCCTCTTACACATCTGAAAAGAAAAGAAATATAAATAATAACTTAGCTGTTTTGCTAAGTTATGACACTATCTCTCTTTTAAGATTCCTTGTTCCAAGGATTTTACAGCTCATAATATAGGTTAACCATGTTGCCCATTTTGTCTTCATCTTCTTTCATCTCCAACTTCTTTTATCTGATTTCTTTATCATTGTTTCTAATATTCTTCTTCTCTTTTGTTACAAACTTCATTCAGACCTATCTCCACCAATTCTTCAACAATTTCTATAGTATTAATGGTACTGAAAAGCCCTTAGAAAGACCTTTCAATCATTATTAAATATGTTTCAAGACAATCAATACTGGCTGAGATATCAGGCAGATCAGTAGGTAACCACTATGGTACTATTTATCAAATTGCTGATATCTTGGAAATTGCCACAATTAATGCTTTGCTTTTAGGCTCAAAAGAAGCCCTTTTCATAATGCTTAGAATAAGTCTAAAACAACCCTAAGGTGATTGATATCAGTGGAGATATAAAGTCCTTAATGTTTGTATATGAACATTAATTAATTACCCATAAATAGTCATTTGCCTTTAATTAGAACAATAAACAGTCTCCATATGGTTAAGTTATTGCATTTTCAAGTACAAAGACACTACCATATGTAGAACAATAGGTAGTAGCATATTGTTATGACTTGGCAAAACAACTAAGTCATTTTCTATTTTTCTTTTTGTTTTGTTTTGTTTTGTTTAGTTATATCATTACTAAGATGGAGTGTGGGAAAGCATCACATGACAGTCACATAGTCACAAAGTATGACATTGGTCACATGTCAAGTCACATGTCACAGTCACAATATATGATGAGAAAGACATATGATGGGAATAACATGAGGACCACAGAAGGATGTTGCACAGCTACTAGAGTAAAATGTATAAGTAGTATACAAAATCAAATGGGAACTCTATTGAGTTCTCCTTGTCAACTCTGACTTAGAGTAGACTTAAGTCATCATGGCTAGAGTCTTACACATATAATAGTCTATTCTAGTGCATAGACTATCACAATTCTATATATAAGGACTCTCTGTCTGGGAATTAAACCTTAGACTTAACAACTACTTTTGTCACTATCTTAACTTCACATTTTTGAACTTATTAAGTATCAAATCACCAATCACAAATAAGTAAGTGACCTTTTGTGATAGGCAGAAGTCAATAAATATAGAGTAGAAGACTTAATAATGCTTAGTACTAAGGATCTGAAATATCAAATGATTGAGAGAAGAACAGAAAAGCTGATAGAGATTTGTTGGCCCTTATAAAATAAAGAAAATTGTATTATCAAATGTAGTAGAATTAGAGCTACCTAGTATAGTAAAAATACATTTGGTAGTTAATGTTAGTAGAATATAAAGATATGTAGGGCAGGTAAAAGAGTAGAGAAAGAAGCAACTAGCTCTAGTTATAATAAAAGGAAAAAAGGAGTAGGAATTTGAAAGAATTCTGAATAAATAATAGATAAGAGAAAAAGATAAGTACTTTGTAAGAAAACTAAACTCCAAGCTGGAATAAAGCCAACTGCTCTTTGTTCAGCAATTGACAAAGAGAACTCGATAGAGTTTCTATTAGATTTTCTACACTACTTATATAACTACTACATGGTCTGTGCACTATCTTCCCATGCCTATCATGTGACTGATCATGTGATGTGATGCTGTGACTTCCTGTCATGTGACTGTGACACTTGTGACATGACACTTTCCCACACTCCCTTTTGTATAGTAAGTCTAAGATAAAAGCAAAAGAAAAGAAAAGAAAAGAAATATAAATAATAACTTAGCCATTTTGCCAAGTTATGATATACTTGGTAAGATAGAAAGGATTTATAGTAAAGTTCAATACTTGGAAAGAAAGAGAGAATTTAGAAAACACAAAAGAGGCAATTAAAGAATTTGAGAATAAATATTGGTAGGATATAAAAAAAGTAAATCAGCAAGAAAAAGAAAAAGGAATGTTTAAAAAAGAAGAATTTCTAGAAAGGTTTATGACAAAGAAATTATTTGGGTGGTCAAATAAAAGATATGACAAAGAATACTAGGGAAGGCTGGAGAGAAACCAGAGGTACTAGAAAGAAGAACAAGTAAAAAAAACTTTGGAAATAGTCAAGAAAAAAGAAGAAGAAACTAAGTAAGAAAATTTGGGAGTTAGAAAATGGACAGAAGAAGATGAGAATAAAATGAACAATTATAGTTGGCCTATACTAAGAGCTATAAAAATCCTTGGGACAAGGAAACTCAAGAGAAAAATAGTGTTAAGACTCTAGATCTCATAGTTGAATACATTTAACTTGAAGCCTATATCTAATACTTGATATCTTCACGCTCCTCATTAGAGAGTTTGGCTAAGGTTTTTAGTCAAGTTATATCAGAGGAGAAATATTAATAAGACTTTGAGTAGTACCCTTGAGATGTTCTAAGATAATAAGAGTACTGATTCCTCAGAGTAAGATTTTACAAAGGGAATACAGAAAGAGAGAACTTGCTGTTCCCTTTTTTTTCTAATCTATATTTATCCTAACTAGGTATATAACAGTCATTACAATGTGGTAATACTACTTGTAACTCTAAGTGACTAGTTAAGTAACAGATCAGTGACAGAAGTGATAAGTTGAGTCAAGACCAAGTCATTGTCTAATAATGGATTAGTTCGATATTGTCCTATTCAGTTCAGTTTAAAGATAGAAGAAAAACAGTCCAAGATTTCTCTGAAGAGTTCTGTCCATACCATAAGTCCAATGTTCTGAGTCTAAGACATTCAATGCATTACTGCATTGTAATGTCTTTATCTAACAATGTCAATATCTTATTGATTATCTATTTATTATTAGACTATGGCTAATAATAATTATAGTCCCACTCAATATTCATAATAGATAGTTCCATGACTTGGCAAAATAGCTAAGTTATTATATCTCATTTCATTTTATTTTTCTTTTGGACTTACTATATAAGAAAGAAGTACAGGAAAGTGTCATATAATAAAGGTTATATATTATATATCACACATACTAGGATATCATAGGTCATATCACATGATAGGATCACATAATGAGTGTGGGAAAATAGTACACAGACCATGTAGTAGTTGTATAAGTAGTGTATAAAAAATAAATGAGAACTCTATTGAGTTTTCCTTGTCAATTTAGACTTAAAGAGTAATTAAGTTATTCTAGGCTAAGTTGCTACAATTGTCTACAAATGCCACAACTTTTCCCTTGTTTATTAAGTCTCTTAGGATTTTGTTTATTATTGCTTAAAAGGTAGCTAATGACTTTGTTATTCTGAATGTATTGTAAATGCTCTCTGTTACTTATCTTCTTTCTTAATCCTTATATTATTAAATCCCTATCTCAGATTTATCTTGGTAAATACTTTTTTACTACTCATATTGTTAATTAAATTTATGATCAGTAGTAGCAGATATTATAAGTCACCTCAACCATGACTAAAATATAACACAAACTAGAATTGAACTGATAGACATTGGACACTTATAAAATAAATGAGTACAAATAGAAATATTATATATATATATAGTATAGCTAAATGAAGCAAGGACTCTGTTGAATTTGCTTCTAACTCTAAAGAGCCTTTTGATCTAAATTCTAGACTAGGATCTTAAGTCAGTTGTTGACAATGGGTAGTTATTTTTTACTATCTAGTTGTTTAGGTTACAGTAGTCTATTACTATTCTCTTACTTCTATCCTTTTTGCTTATAAAAACACTAGTAATGTTTGAGGGAATTTTGACAGTCTAATATATTCTTTTCTTAGTTAATCTTTTACAAAATTCTGGACTTCTGTTATGACTTAGCAAAATGGCTAAGTTATTATTTATATTTCTTTTCTTTTGAACTTACTACACAAGGAAAAGTACAGAAAAGTGTTACATGACAAATGTCACATGTCAGGATATCACAAAGTCACATCACATGATGGGTTATATGACAAGTTTGGGAAAGTAGTACACAGACCATGTAGTAGTTGTATAAATAGTGTACAGAACTCTATTGAGTTCTCCTTGTTAACTTAGACTTAGAGAGTGATTAAGTCATCTCAGGCTAAGTTGCTATAACTTCCTCCCTTTTATTTTTGGACAAAAGATAAATTCTTTCTTTTCATGGTTTAAATGTCTCCTTGAAATCTATGGCATGATCCCAAATCTTTCTTGTTGGTATCCTTTTTAACTCTACTATAAGGCTTAGTAGTGAACACTTAACTACTCCTTATCCAAGTTGACAAGGAGAACTCAATAGAGTTTCTATTAGATTTTGTACACTATATATGCACAAATAATAACCCTAACCTAACTATAATGTTCTGTGCTTCCTTATGAGTCATTTTCCTCTCATGTATCCATTGATGAGAAAAAAAATATAAATATTAACTTAGCTGTTTTGCTAAGTCATAATACTACTCTCTTTTAAGTTTTCTTGTCCCAAGAAATTCTTTACAATTCATAATATAGGTTAACTATGTTGTCTATCCCATCATTGTCTTCTTCTATCCATTCTCTAACTCCTGATTTTTCTTACTTGACTTCTTTTTCCTTCTTTTGAATAGTCTCTATTGTTTTTCTTCTCCTTGTTGTTCTTCCCTTCTATCTCCAATTTCTTTCTAGTCTTTCCTAATATTCCTCATTATACCTTTTATCCACCCACCCAAATAATTTCTTTGCTGTAAATCTTCCTAGTAATTCTTCTTTTCTAAATATCTCTTTTTCTCTTTCTTGTTAATTTATTTCTTCCATATATTCCTTCTCAAACTCTTTGATTGCTTCTTTTGTATTTTCCAAGTTCTCCTTTCCTTCCTAGATATTAGACTATCACAAATAGTTACTTACTTATTTGTGATTGGGCTTTGATACTTTGAAAAGTTCAAAAATGCAAATTTTAGACTGTGACAAAAGAAGTTGTTAAGTCTGAGGTCTAATCCTTAGACAGGAAGTCCTTATATACAAAAAAGTGATGGTCTATGTACTAGAACAGGCTATCACATGCTACTACCTATTGTTCTACATGTGGTACTGCCTTTGTACTCTAAAATGTAATAACTTAACCATATGAAGGCTATTCTTTGTTCTAATTAAAGGCAGATAACTATCTATGGGTAATTAATTAATATTTATGTACAAACATTGAGGACTTCATATCTCCACTAATATTAATTGCCTTGAGGTTATTCTAGGCTCATTTTGAGTGTTATAAAGAGGGCTTTTAGTGAGCCTAGAACCAAAGCATCAATTATGGTGGTTTCCAAGATATTAGTGATTTAATAAACAGTAATATTGTTATGCTCTGTGATATTATGCAACACCACAGACCCCACCCAAATACTTACCTCAGCAACTGGCCTCAGACTTAGGCAATTACAGTTAGCCAATTGCTTACTTATGTTGACTCACTGTCAAACTGGTCCCTATATTAAGTAGCTAGACTAGTTAATTACCCCTTAGCTTCGTTATCTACTAAGTCAGCTCCTCTTGTCTAGACATTGTCTCTCAGTTCTCTGAATACATTGATTACCAAGTGGGTGAGCACAAAGAGAGACACAACTTGAGCAGTTGAGGTTGCACCCATTATTCCCTCAGGAACCAGGACTTGACAAATATGGTAGTTACCTGTTGATCTACTTAATATCTTGGCCAATATTGATTGCCTCAAGACATGACTGGCATTGATCAAAAGATCTTTTTAAGGACTTTCTATGTTAAGACTCTAGACCTCATAGTTAAATATGTGTTTCAACTTAAAGCCTATATCTAACACTTGATATCTTCATGCTCCTTGTCAAAGGATCCAGTTAAGGTTTTCAGTAAAGTTATATCAGAGGATAGATGTCAACGAGACTTTGAGTAGCACCCTTGAGATCATCCTAAGACAAGTAAGAGTACTGATTCCTCAGAGTAAGATTTTACAAAGGGAATACAAAAAGAGAGAACTTGCCGTTCCCTTCTCTTTCTGGTCTGTATTTATCCTAACTAGGTATTGTGACTATGTTACAATGTGGTAACACTACTTGTAACTATAGGTAATTAGTTAAGTGATAGTCTAGTGATAGAAGCAATAAGAGTGACAAGTAGAGTCAGTGTCTAATAATAGGTTAGTCTGATGTTGTCCCATTTGGCACAAGTCCAAAAATAGAAAGGAGAAAAGATAGTCCAAGATTTCTCCAAAGAGTCCTGTTCATTCTGTGAGTCTATTGTCTTTTAAAGTTCTCAAACATTAATTGCATTATTGTATAATAATGTCCTCGTCTAACATTGCCAACATCTCATCTACTAGCCACTTATTATTAGACCATGGCTCATAATAATAGTAGTCCCACTCGATGTTTATAACATTCCATGGCTATTGAGACCATGAAAATCATTGAAGAATTGATGGAGATATAGCCAAATAAAGTTTGTAACACTAGTTGTTATCTTCCTATCTATAAACATTCTCATTGTACCACTATCCAAGAGTGCTTTCACTGTTACACTTTGATATATATCTAACTTTTCTACTCCAATATTTAATTATACTTCTCTTAACATTTTGAAGGTTTTCCTAACCTTCCTTTGCTTACTCCTCTCTTTTGCTGTGCTTTCTAGAACTTCTGCCTATACACCACCTTGCTGTGCCTTTACCTCTCTGGGCTGCACCACCACTTCCCAATTCTAGTATGGCTTTTTTGCTCCTATCTTGTACTTTGGACACAAGATTTTCTCTTTTTCTTTTTCTAATATCTTTTCTTCTACTATTGTATCCTTTTGTAAGACTCTAGCTGCAATGACTTAAGTCTACTCCAAGTCAGAGTTGACAAGGAGAACTCGATAGAGTTCCCATTGGATTTTCTATACTACTTATACATTTTACTTCAGTAGCTATGCTCTGTTCTCCCATGGTTCTCATGCTACTCCTGTCATGTGACTACCTTGTCACATGTTGTGACCTGTGACCATTTGTGACTCTGTGACTGTTACATGATACTTTCCTACACTTTACCTTAGTAATGATCTAACTAAATAAAACACAAGAAAACAAAAGGAAAAATAGAAAATAACTTAGCTGTTTTGCCCAGTTATGACACTCTTCTCTCATACTTTGTATATTTGACTTTACTTTCTCTTTCCTTTTCCCCTTCCTTGTTTCTCCACTTTCATACTTCTAGACACCTAGTACACCTTATATTCTCTAATTGTTTTCCAGAGATAAATCTTTGTTCTTGGTTCTTCTCTGTTTTAGTGCCTTTGTACTGGCACTCTCTATACTCCACAAATGTTACCACCTCCTACTTTGTTTTCCATCCTTTCTCTTCTAATACTATGCTTCTTAGAGGCATGTCCTATATGCTACAATATTCCTGCACTTTCCTCTATAGAAAGTACACTGGCTTTCTCTCTTCTTGTTGTGCCTTTTATGGCATGGTCACATGTGTTGCTATCTCCTTGACTCATCTTTCACTTTCTTTTTTTCTTCTAGGGTGCTCTTAGCATTGATACCTCTCTTTTTAATACTTGAAATATCTTACTACTTGTACTTCCTCCTCAACTATTTTCTACCTTCTTATTTCAACTCCACACTTCATTACTCTACTCAATAATACTTCAAACTTATTTTGGGGAATTGGTTTTCCCCTCTCCTTCTCCTTTTTTTATTCTTGCAGTTTTGGACTAGATGCCCAAACCTCTTGTAATTCCTACATATTCTTCTTCTTCTTCTTCTTCCTTCAAGTTCTTCTCTCAGTTTGGCAAGAGAGTATTTTTGTTTGAGCATAGTGCTCATCAAGTCATTGTATTGTTGTAAAGATATTATGTTACATCTCAGGGATATGAAATAAATGATTGATCTCACTAGTTATACTATGTCTACTAGGGTACAAGATCTTTATCTAGCTAGAGTTCTACTGCCCTACTAACTACTGTCCTAATAATAGGGTTAAACTATTACCCAATAAATAGAATCCCTAATCTAGATGGCCTCTTAAAGAGTAACTATTACTCCTTTGCATATACAAGTCATAATAGACTCTAGTATAAGGTTTATACTAAGAACAGTATACTACTCAATACTACTCAATTGTAAAATTAGGTCTTAGATGTAATACCTGAGCTTGATACTGTGCCTCTACCTGCAGTCTCTAACTAACTGCAAAGTTCCCTTAAGTCAAGGACCTGGCTATATATGGAAGTGACTAGTGATTGCAGTGATTACTAGTCAAGAGTCAATGAGATATAAGAATAAGAATAAGCAAGGTCCAAGGTGGACAGTGCTCTGGATGTAGAATTGAGTTCTAGTATAGTAACTTAGCCTAAGACAACTTAATCACTCTTCAAGTCTGAGTTGACAAGGAGAACTCAATGGAGTTCCCATTAGATTTTCTATACTACTTATACAACTACTATATGGTCTATGTACTGTTTTCCCACACCTATCATGTGACATCATCCTGTGACTTCCTATCATGTGACTATGACACTTGTGACACAATACTTTCCCACACTCCTTCCTATGTAGTAAGTCCAAAAGAAAAAGAAAAGAAATATAAATAATAACTTAGCCATTTTGCCAAGTTATGACACCTATGTTAAACACTTGATATTTTCATACTCCTTATTAGAGGGTTTAGTTAAGGTTTTCAGTAAAGTTATATTAGAGGAGAGATATCAACAAGACTTTGTGTTAAGACTCTAGACCTTACAGTTGATATACATTCAACTTGAAGCCTATATCTATTACTTGATATTATCACAAATGGTTACTTACTTATTTGTGATTGGTGCTTTAGAATCTTGAAAGGTTCAAAAATGCAAAGTTTAGACAGTGACAAAAGATATTGTTAAGTCTGAGGTTTAATCCTCAGACAGGGAGTCCTTATATATAGGATTGTAATAATCTGTGTACTAGGACAGATCATCACATGCTACTACCTATCGTTCTATATATGGTAATGCCTTTGTACTTAAAATAGTGATAAATTAACCATATGGAGGCTGTTCTTGATTCTAAGAAAAGGACAGATGACTATCTATGGGTAATTAATGAAGTCCATGTACAAACATTGAGGTCTTCATATCTCCACTAATATTAATCACCTTGAGGTTGTTCTAAACTCATTCTGAGCATTATAAAGAAGGCTTATGCTGAGCCTAGAACCAAAGCATCAATTGTGGCAGTTTCTGAGATATTAGCAATTTAATAAACGGTAACATAGTAGTTACCAGTTGACCTGCTTAATATCTCAGCTAATATTGATTGCCTCAAGACATGACTGGCATTGATAGAAGGGTCTTTTTGAGGGCTTTCTGTAGCCTTTAAGACTGTGAGAATCATCAAAGAATTGGTGGAGATATAACCAAATGAAGTTTATGACATTACCTCCTCTCTTAGTTCAAGCTTTGTTGAGAAGTTATCTTGTTTTTGGTATACTCTGAAGATATTCCTGCAGATTTTTGCCTGCATTTACAAAAATTTTCTTCAGGTTTCCATATGTCGTCTTCTTGAGTATATCCTTTCCATCTGACAAGGTATTCATTCTTTCCATGCCTTTGTCATAAGTCCAGAATTTTTTCTACCTCCTATTCTTCCTGGCCCTATATTAAGGTTGGTGGTGGGGGAGTAGCTTTCTGGCCATGGATGGTGGATTTGGAGTACTGAGTTAACTTGCTTGCATAAAAGACTGGGTGCAGTGCTTAGTAGCAAGGTAGTATTCTAAGCCGGAACGTAACCAAGGACAACTTTTCTATTATTTTAGATGGTCCTTTGTACCAGAGTCATAATGCTCACTTCATAGTCTGGTAATCCTTCAAATTGAGTAGCACTTTGTTGCCAACTTTAAATGGGATACTTTGGACTTTCTTGTCGTAGTACTACTTCATTCTTTCTACTACAAGAGTAAGAGCTGCTTTTGCCTACTCTAAGGCTTTATGTTTTTTATACATTAGGTCATTCAAGTTCCTTTGTGGCAACTCTTTGACTAATATTGGACCTGCTCTTAGATGTCTGCCATATTCAAGATAGAATGGACTTTTTTTAATTCCTTTGTATGCTTGATTATTGTATATGAATTCTGCACTTGGTAGCAAATCCAACCAATTACTAAGATTGTAATTGACATAGTACTTAAGATACTGCTCTAGAGCCTGGTTTACATGTTCCATTTGTTCATCTGTTTGTAGATGGTATACTGCTGACATAGTAGATGTCATGACTTGGCAAATCAGCTAAGTTATTATTTATATTTCTTTTCTTATTGGACTTATAACTATAAGGTGGAGTGTAGGAAAGTATTACATGACTTTGTCACAATGTCACAATGGGGTGTGTGACAGACAGTCACATATGGTCACATCACAAGTCACAGTCACAGAGTATCACATGACTAGAGTAACATGAGAACCATGGGAGAGCAAGCACATAGCCATAGTAGTAAAATGTATAAGTAGTAGAGAATTAAGTGAGAACTCTATCAAGTTCTTCTTGTCAAACACTGATAAAGGAGCAGTTGGCTTAATTCCAGCTTTGGAGTTAGCTAGTCTGACATTAGAACTTGATTCCATACTCTGAGCACTATCCACCTTGGATCCTGCTCAATCTTTACTCTCATTATTATTAACCCTCGGCTGGTAGTCATCGTGACTACTAGCCACCTCTATACATAGCCAGGCCCTTGGCTTAAGGGGACTTTGCAGTCAGTTAGGGACTGCAGGTAGAGACATAGTACCAAGCTCAGGTATTGTATTCAAGACCTGACCTCGTAATTGAGTGGTGCTCAGTAGAATACTTGTATCTCTTTTCTCAATATAAACCTTGTGCTGCAACTCCATTGTGAGTTGGTACACACAAAGGATTGACAGTTATCTCTTAAGAAGCCGTCTAGATTAGGGATCCTATCTGTTGGGTGATAGCCAAAGTATTATTAGGGCAGTAGTAAATAGGGAAGTAGGACTCTAGCTGGGTGAAGATCTTGCACCCCAGCAGACGTAGTTATCTAGCAAGACTCAATATTCAATCTATACCCTTTCTTGAGATGTCGTCACTATGTCTCAAAAACAATATAATCAACTCATGAGTGCTATGCTCAAAGAAAGGCGTGCCCTCACCAAATTAAGGGCAGAACTAGAAGGGAGAGAGGGGAAGCTTTGTAGATGTTGTAGGAAGTTCAGGCACCTGGCCCATAACTGCAGGAATGAGAGAAGAGAGAAAAAGGGAACAGCTGTTCCCCAAAATAAGTTTGAAGTATTGAGTAGTAGAATAATGTAGTATGGAGTTGAGGAGAGAGTGGTAAGAAGCATAAGGACAGTAGCTGTAAAGTATTTCAAGTGTAGAGAGGAAGGGCACAAGTGTAAGGAGTGCCCTCTATGGGTAAAGAAGGAGAGAGCAGCACGCATGACCAGTTTACAAAAGGTGCAGCAAGGGAGAAGGCTGGCATGTTCTGTCAGGAAAAAGGTGCAGGAAGAAGAGAGAAAGCTGAGGAGAGTTGAGGAGGATAAAGCAGCATGCCCTGCAAAGGGAAAGACACAGCAGGAGTGGAGAAGGAGTTCGTGAGAGACATTGAGGAAGAGAGCTAAGTGGTATTGTGGACCGACAGTGCCACAAGATACAGAATTGTGGGAGTTGGGATAGTGCGGTCAAGGGACTGTCATCATGTATTTGAAGTACCCAAGATATGGCAGTGGAGGATGCTATGCAGAAGACGATTGGGGACAAGGGGTAGTTCCCTATTGGAGAAGAGAGAAGATAAGTTGGTGTGGATACAAAGGAAAAGAGGAGCAGAGTGGCATGCGAGCAAGAGACTCAAAAAGTGCAGCAAAGAAAGAGGAAGTGGTATGGCCTAGAGAGGCAAAAGCACAGTAGAGCAGCATACGACCAGGAGAGTTGGAACGCACAGCAAGAGAGGAGGGTAGTCAAAGAGAGGTCAGGAGAACCTTCAAGATATTGAGAGAAGTATGATTGAACATAGGAGTAGAGAAGATAGATATGCATGAAGGCATAATGATAAAAGCACTCTTAAATAGTAGTGCAACAGGGATATTCATGGATAGACAGACAGCAGCAAAACACGGGTTTAAGCTGCAGAAGCTAGAAAGACTATTAGCTGTCAGAAATGTAGACGGCACTAGTAATAGCAGAGGAGCTATTACGTACCAAGTAGAGTACAACATTTACTATAAGGGCCATATGGAAAGAATGAGAATAGACATTTGCAATTTAGGGAAAACAGAGGTGATACTGGGCATGCTATGGCTAGTGGCCCATAACCCAGAGATAAATTGAGAAACCGGGAAGGTTAAAATGATGAGGTGCCTATCCTTGTGTGATGGTGTAAAAGGAAAAGAGAAAGAACAAAAGAAGGTGAAAAGAGTAGCAACAGAGGAAGAGGAAAAAATCATCTGGTGGGCAGTAGATGACAAGGAAGATTGGGGAAGAGAGGAAGAAATCGAGGAGAACTATAGGAAAATTGAAGAGATGGTCCCAAAGAAGTTTTTGAAGTAGAGAAAAGTGTTTGGGAAGGTGGAGTTGGAAAGAATGCTAACAAGAAAGATTTGGGATCACACTATAGATCTTAAGGAGATGTTTAAACCATGTAAGGAAAATATTTACCCTCTGTCCAAGAATGAGAGAGAGAAAGTTCAAAACTTCATGGAAGATCAGCTGAGAAAAGAATATATTAGACCCTCGAAATCACCACAGACATCACCAGTTTTCTTTGTAGGCAGAAAGGATAGTAGCAAGAGGATGGTAATGGACTACTATAACCTAAACAGCCAAACTATAAAGAACAACTACCTGTTGCCGTTAATTACAGAGTTAATCAATAACATGAGGAGTAAGAAAGTATTTACAAAGATGGATCTAAGGTGGGGGTTCAATAACGTGAGGATAAAGGAAAAGGATGAGTGGAAGGGAGCATTTACAACACATATAGGTGTCATGACTTGGCAAAAACAGCTAAGTCATTATTTAATATTCTTTTCTTTTTCTTTTATTTTATTTTTCTTATCAATGGACGTGCAAGATAAAAGTAACTCATAAGGAAGCACAAGACTTTGGTACAGGGTTAGGGTTAGCCATTTGTATAAGTAGTGTAAGAAATCTAATGGGAACTCTATTGAGTTCTCTTTGTCAAACACTGAACAAAGAGACAGTTGGCTTAATTCCAGTCATCAGACTCTAGCTACTGACAATAGGTTCCTTTGAGCCCACAGTAATGTTCTTCAGCATGACAAATTTGCCAGCTACATTTCAGGCAATGATGAATGTAATCCTGAGAGATTTAATTAACAAAGAAAAAGTTGCTGTATTTGTAGATGATATATTAGTAGGAACCAAGATGGAAAAAGGACATGACGAGATTATAGAAGAAATATTGAGAAGGTTGGAAGAGAACAACTTGTACATCAAGCCAGAGAAGTGTGTGTGGAAGACGAGAAAGATAGGGTTCTTGGGCATAGTTATTGGGCCCAACGGAATAGAGATGAAAGAAGAGAAAGTAGAGGGAGTGCTTAATTGGCTGCAGCCAAAGAACATAAAGGATGTTAGGAAATTTTTGGGCCTTGCAAACTACTATAGGAGGTTCATTAAAGACTTTGCATGAGTAACTAGACTAATGAATATGCTTATGCAGAAGGATGAAAAATGGTGGTGGGAGGAGGCACAACAAAAGGCATTCAATAAGTTGAAACAGGTTTTTATGACAAAACCAGTGTTAGCAGCATCTGACTTAGACAAAGAATTTCAGGTAGAGGCTGACGCCTCAAATTACGCTACTGGAGGAGTATTGTCAATGAAGTGCTCAGACGAGAAGTAGAGACCAGTCGCTTTTATTTCCAAGTCTCTTAGTGATACAGAACATAACTACGAGATACACAACAAGGAGATGCTAGCAGTCATCAGATGTTTAGAAGCATGGAGACATTTCCTGGAAGGAGCAGTAAAGAAATTCGAGATTTGGACAGACCACAAAAACCTCAAGCACTTTATGAAGGCACAGAAATTAAATAGAAGACAAGCAAGATGGGCCTTGTACCTATCAAGATTTGATTTTGTGTTGAAGCATGTTCTAGGAAGTAAGATGGGGAAAGCAGATAGTCTCAGCAGGAGACCAGACTGGGAAGTTGGAGTAGAAAGAGACAACGAGGACAAGACATTGGTAAAGCCAGAATGGCTGAAAGTGAGAAGAGCAGAGATGGTAGAAATAATAGTAGATGGGGTAGATCTACTAGAGGAAGTAAGGAAGTCAAAGGTAAAAGATGACGAGGTAGTGAAAGTGATGGAAGAAATGAAACAGGCAGGAGTAAAGATATTGAGAGATAAAGAATAGAGAGAAGTAGACAGCATAATGTACAAAGAAGGGAAAGTGTACATGTACATGCCAAAAGATGAAAGGCTGAGGGCAGAGATTGTCTGACTGTACTATGATATGCCAGTCAGAGGATATGGAGGGCAGTGGAAGATGGTAGAATTGGTCACCTGTAACTTTTGATGGCCAGGAGTAACCAAAGAAGTGAAGCGGTACGTGGAGAGGTGCAATGCTTGCCAGCAAAATAAGAATTGCACAGAACAACCAGCCAGCAAATTAATGCCCAACTCAATTCCAGAGAAACCTTAGACACATATATCAGCAGATTTCATCACTAAACTGCCCTTAGCTCAGGGATACGACTCAATCTTAGTAGTAGTCAACCAATTGACAAAAATGGTACATTTCATACCTACTACAGAGAAAACATTAGCAGAAGGACTAGCTAGGTTATTCAGAGATAATGTGTGGAAGTTACATAGTTTACCCAAAAGTATCATATCAGATAGGGAACCACAATTCGCAGCAGGGTTAATATGGGAGTTAAATGAGATGTTGGAGATCAAAAGTAAATTGTCAACAGCATTTCACCCTCAGACAGATAAACAAACTAAGAGAATTAACCAGGAGTTGGAACAATACCTAAGAATGTTCATTGATTATAGGCAAGAGCAGTGGCCAGAATAGTTAGAAACAGCAGAGTTTGCATATAACAATAAAACACACTCAAGTACCAGAACATCACCTTTTAAAGCAAATTACAGGCAAGATCCTAGAATGGGGTTTGAAGGAAGGAAGAAAGGAAAATATGTGGGAGTAGAAAAATTTGTGGAGAAAATGAAGAAAATACAAGAAGAGGCAAAAGCGGCGCTAAGAAAAGCACAGAAAGATATGAGGAAGTATACAGACAAGAAGAGATCAGACACAGATGAGTATAAAATAGGAGACTTGGTCATGCTCAGTACCAAGGATCTGAAATATCAGATGGTTGGAAGGAGGACAGAAAAGTTGACAGAGAGATTTGTCAGTCCTTACAAAGTCAAGAAAATAATATCATCGAACATGGTCAAATTAGAACTACCTAGCATAGTAAAAATACACCTAGTAGTTAATGTTAGTAGAGTACAATGATATGTAGGACAGGTAGAAGGACAAAGAAAGGAGCAACTGGCTCTAGTCATAATCGAAGGGGAAGAAGAATAGGAGGTAGAATAAATACTAAATAAGAGGAAGGTTAGAGGGAAAGATAAGTATTTAGTACATTGGAAAGGATTTACGGTGGAGTCAGATACCTAGGAAGGAAGGGAGAATTTAGAGAATGCAAAAGAAGCAATTGAAGAATTTGAGAAAGAGTATCGGCAAGACATAGAAGATGTAGCACGGTAAGAGCACAAAGAGAGAACATTTCGACAGGGAGAATTGCTAGGAAGATTCACGGCAAAGAAACTGTATGGGTGGTCAGACAAGCGATATGACCAAGAGTATTGGGGGAGAATGGAGAAGAACTGGAGACAATGGAAGGGCAAGAAACCCATAAAAAGGAAAACAATGAAGATGATTCTGGAGAAAGAAGAAATCAAGGAGGAAAAATCAGGAGTTAGAGAATGGACAGAAGAAGACGACGATGAGATAGGCAATATGGTCGATCCATATTATGAGCTATAGGAAAATTCCTTGGGACAAGGAAACTTAAGAGAGAGGTAGTATCATGACTTGGCAAATCAGCTAAGTCATTATTTATATTTCTTTTCTTTTCTTTTCTTATTGGACTTACAACTACAAGATGGAGCACAGGAAAGTATCATGTGACTTTGTCACAATGTCACAATGGTGTGATGGATGGTCACAGATGGTCACATCATAAGTCACAGTCACAGAGTGTCACATGACTAGAGTAACATGAGGACCATGGGAGAGCAAGCACATAGCCACAGTAGTAAAATGTATAAGTAGTAGAGAATTAAGTGAAAACTCTATCAAGTTCTTCTTGTCAAATACTGATAAAGGAGCAGTTGGCTTAATTCCAGCTTTGGAGTTAGCTAGTCTGACAGTAGATTCTATTCCTAAAATTTTGCACTATTCTTGAAATAGCTTGGCTGAGTATTGTACTTCTCTATCTGAAATAATTTATAGGGGTAGTCTATGCAATGGATAAACCTTGTCATAAAGTAACTGCACCATATCCTTAGATGAAAACCAATTATTAATAGAAATGAAATAAGCTCTTTTGGTGAGCCTATCGACAATTACACAGATAGCATTATAACTATTTGACTTTGGCAATTGGGCAATTAAGTCCATTGATATTATTTCCCAAGGCCCGTTAGGCACCTTGTTAGACACAAGTGGTCCAAAAGGTTACTGTGGGCAATTTTTTATCTGCTGACACATATCACAACCTATAATGTATTTCTTGACAAATGTAGTCATCCCAAGCCACTAGTAATTTCTGGAGACTAACTCATAGGTCTTCTACTGACCTAGGTGTCTGGTAGATGGCAAATTGTGGTGCATCTGAACAATCTATTGTCGCAAAGTGTCATTCATGCTATGAGGGATATAGATTTTCTCTCTGTACAGGAGTAGTTTATTCTCATAGTTCCAGTCTTGCAAGGATTTTTTGAATTCTCTAGGACCAGACTTAAGTAATGACTTGTAGTCTTTTGTGACTTCATCTGATAAGAGTGTAGCTTTGACCTTCTTTAGGATTACCTCGTCATTTATTGGTGATTCATAAGTAGCCTCTAATGTGTTAATAGCAAAGAACTCAGGCTTTAGCAACACCTAGTTTATATTATCAAGGTCTATCCCCATCTCATGATCTACTCATCTAGACAAGGGATCTTCTGCTTGCATCATCTTTCCTAGTTTATAATAGAGTACAAAGTCAAAACAAGTCATGAATAATGCTTATCTTGCTTGTCTCCTGGTCAGCTTTTGAGCTGTCCTGAAATATGTAAGATTCTGATGATCCAACCAGATCTCAATTTTATGTGAATGTCCTTCTAAATGATGTCTATATTTCTCTAGTTTCCAAATTACTACAAGTAGCTCTTTGTTGTAGATTTCATAGTTTCTTTCATAGATATCTAATGACTTGGAGAAGAATGTCACTAGGTACCACAGATTGGTTTGCATATCCTTTTGTGATAAGATTGTACCTATTACAAAGTTGCTAGCATCAGTGGATAACTTAAAGAGATCTTTGTCATTTGGTATTTTCAGGATTGGAGCCATGGTAAAGGCCTTTTTTAGCACCTCAAAAGCATTTTGTTGCTCAATGCCCCAATTTCAGGTACAATCCTTTTTGGTCAAGTTGGAGAGTGGTTTTGACATCTTGGCAAAGTTCTCAATGAACCTACAATAGAAATTTGCAAAGCCTAAGAATGCTTGTACTTGTTTGACTTTTGTTGGTACTGGTCACTCTAGAACTCCTAAAAGTTTCTCTTCATCTATCTGTACTTTATTTTCCAATATTATTATGCCCAAATATTTGATGTTACTTTGTTCAAAGAAACATTTTTTTGCTTTAGCATAGAGATCATTAAATTGAAGTCTTTTCAGTACTTCTTTGACCAGTCACCTATGTTCTTTTAAACATGTCCCAAATATTAAAATGTTGTCTAAATACACCATTACTAATCTAATGTAAATCAAATCTCTAAGTATATCGTTTATTATACTTTGGAATGTCACTGGTACATTGGAGAACCCAAAATACATAACAGTTGCCTCAAAGAGACCTTGTCTTATAATAAACACCATTTTCTATTTATCCCCTTCTCTGATGTGAACATTGTTATATCCTTACCTCAAATCAATTTTGGTAAAGATAGAGGCTTTGCTGAGTGATTCAATCAAGTTGGCTATTTTAGGAATTGGATAGCAATTTTTGATGGTAATTGCATTGAGGGCTTTATAGTCTATGACAGGTCATAAGCTTCCATTGTGTTTCTTTACAAAGAAAAATAGAGCTGCTATTAGGTTAGTAGATGGATGGATGTAACCTTTTCTAAGTTCCTTATTGATCTATGTATTAAGAGAGTTTCTTTCTACTAAAGATAGTAGATAGACCTTTGTTAGCTTGGGAAGCGATGTGTGAGAGAAAAGTGACTCATAAGGAAGCACAGAATAAAAAAGAAGGGTTAGGGTTACTCTTCATGTATAAATAGTATACAGAATCTAACAGGGACTCTATCAAATTCTCTTTATCAATCACTAAACAAAGAGCAGTTGGCTTTATTCCGGCTTGGAGTTTAGCTTTCTTATACTGGAAGGCTTATGTACCAGAATGGTTACATAAGTATAGGAATGTGTTTTCAAAGCATAAATCAGAGAGAATGCCATTACAAAAACCATATAACCATACTATTGACTTTATGGAAGGCACAAACATTGATAAGAAAATAAAAGAAAAGAAAAAGAAAAGAAAAGAAAAAGAAAAGAAAAATAATAATCAGAAACTAAATGGAAAGAAAATGAAAAGAAATATTAAATAATGACTTAGCCATTTTGCCAAGTCATGACATCTAGGTCTTTGTGTCTTCACAATCTGAGTCCCTATACTGGTCTCAATTATTGAGTATAGTTGCAATTATCATCACCTGTTGATAACTGCCTGGGTCAGTTATGTTTTCCCAGCTAAAAATATGGTTGCTGGGGTCCTCATCTCCTATGTTGTCCAATGAGAGGAATCTACTGACATCTATTTCAACGTGAAGCTTATTAGCTCCTGCTTCTACATCTCGTATTTTATGGACTTTACTAGTGCATGTATCTAGGCACCTAGTGAACTCCCATTGACCTTTTCACCAATCAATATTTGGATTATGCTTGTATAAGTACAAGTAGCCAATTATTATCTTCTTATTCTCTAGGTTGGTGACAAAGAGATATTGGGTCATCTTGTGAGATCTAATTTCTATATAAGCTCGGACATACTCTGTTATTTGTTCTGCCTTGTTGGGAGTACTATCTGTATTGATTACACAATACAGATTTGCTAGTTTATGCATTACCAGGTTATTATTTTCCATAACAACTCTGTCAACAAAGTTTATGATAGCTCCCAAATCAACTAAAGCCTTGGTCTGTACTTTTTTGCCATGTAACTGGAATTTTAAAGGAGGTAGTCTTGTTGCACACTATATTATTACAAGATTCCAGTACTACTTCTGACTTTTGTAAGCTAATTAAGGGTATACTATCCTCTGACTGTAAATCACAAATGTTATACTCTATAGTCCCAAGGGAAAATCCAATTTGGGAGTCCTCTTTCCCTTCTTACTTGGAGGAATAGGATCAGGGATTTCCTTAATTGACATACTATTAACATTAATGTCCTCAAGAGAGGATTCTGGGTCATCACTATCTTTCTCCAATAGCTTCATTAGCCATGCTCTAAACGACTAATTTTTATTTTTGCTTGGACCCAGTAAAGATAGTTTCTGAGAAGAGGTCTTATGAGGGCGTTTGTCCTCATTTCCAGGCTTGTCGTAACAGTCTGTAGTATTATGTGATTTTGCCTTATTTTTCCAGTGCATATCTGGCAGTATCACAAGTTTTTCTCTTTCTTTTTCTGAATCTCATCTATTTTTATTACATCTGGGTCCTTCTTTCCTCCACTTTTCTCTCCATTTGCCTTTGGACCAAATATTGCACCCTGGTATTATCACTAAGTCTTGACAACTCAAGGATCACCCAAGATGAGTGTTCAGAAAGAACTTGATAGAGTTCTTTGTTGGATTGTCTACCTACTTATACTACTTTTACAAGTGGCTATACACTATTAGTTCATGACCACATGTCCTTCTGGAATGTTCTATGATCATGTGTCCTTGTCATGTGATATGATTGCCTTAATTCCTACATTATTTATATCTTGATCCTGTTATATAACTTGATGTTAGAGATCAACTGTTCAAACATGCAGGAAACTCTTTCCTCTCTGGGGCTCTCATAACACCTGGGCCTTGTCTGGATATAAGACCTTATATACTTGCATCAACAATTTTAGATAGTCATCTCATGTCTTAGGAGATTGATTTGTTATTTCATATATGATGAGCATATTTTGTAGCTTGTTAGGGGTGACTTCTTTCATTTTGTCAATATAAACTTTGTCACTATAATTGACAATTCTTGCCAATGTTCTGTATCATTCTACGTACTTGACAAAGTTCTTCTTTGCTAGGTCCTTGTTGACCTAGAGTGCCGTTAATTCCTTCTTTGCTCCCTTCTTGTTATCTCTTTGTCTGTAATAATTTTTGAGTTCCTAGGCAAAGTCGCCCTAGGATCCAACACCTTGTCCTGCTTGCACCTTATCATAATATAACTTCATATATGTGCTGGTGGGAGCACATAATCTAGTGAGAGTACACAAGATTTTCTAATTGTCTACAATAATACCGGACACTGAACAATATAGAGAAATCTGGCTCAACCAATCATGCAAGTGCATCTTGTTTTCAGAGCCTATAAATGTTGGCAACTCTAGTACCTTGGCCTTTAAGGTGACATTTCCTCTAGGGAGCCTTGTCAGCTCTTCCCAGAGATAGATAACTTCTGCCTCCAAGATGACAATTCTATTGTATGTAGTGGTCAAGGATTATAGTAGTTGATTGCTCTATTGAGCACCTGATCCACATAGTTCTTGAGGGTATGAGTAGTACCCCAATATATATTTTTATCACAAATAGTCACTTACTTATTTGTGATTGGTGCTTTAGAATCTTGAAAGGTTCAAAAATGCAAAGTTTAGACAGTGACAAAAGATGTTGTTAAGTCTAAGGTCTAATCCTCAGACTATGAGTCCTTATAT
>Ga0153958_1000049_pt1 | contig 22453 bp, 13 predicted proteins | sample TSFL042MetaG_FD_104719 | JGI IMG/M metagenome (GOLD analysis project Ga0153958, IMG submission 104719) | Attine ant fungus gardens microbial communities from Florida, USA - TSFL042 MetaG | ecosystem: Host-associated > Fungi > Mycelium > Unclassified | place: USA: Florida, Wekiwa Springs... | reverse complement strand
AATATAGTATTTACTTATAAAATAATATCTAGTGTTAAATTAATTAATAAAGAAGCTAAAATTAATAACATATTAATTAAAAATATTAAAAAATTACCTACAAATAAATCTTATATTTATAATTTACCTAATACAATGGATCTAAATTTATGGGGAAATATAATAATAAATAGAGGATGGCTTATTATAATAAATAGACCTAATACTGATTTATTTTATAGAATAATAAATAAACCTGAACAAAAATTTATCCATTCTGAATATAGAATTATTGATATATTAGATCCAGTATTTCTAAAAATTTTTAGATTTTATGATTATTATAATCGTGATGATTTAAGTACATTTACTAGATTTATTAATAATAATAAATATTCTTATTATAATGGAAAATTATTAAATATAGGCAAACAAAAAACTTTTAAGGATATTATTAATTTTTTTAATAGTACCCTATATAAAAAAAGATTAATTTAATTTAAAAGAGATGAAAAAATTAAGTCCGGTATTTTCAATAAATTTGAACGAGATTAATTAATTTTGTATCAAAAATAAATTTATAATAAAAATATGAACAAATTAAAAAATTACATAGATAATTATTTTATTAAACAAACAAATTTAATAAATAGAATTATAAATAGAAAAAATCATTTTATTAAAAATATAACACATAATCAAAGTTTTATCTTACCAATTATTTTAAATATTTTAGATATTAATTTACCTGAAGGTAGTGAAAATTTAACTAAATATGCTTTCGGAGTTATGACTCTATCATTAGTTGTTTTGTTATGTTTTATAAATATTTTAGGTTATTTTTTAAGTTTATATATATTAGATAAATATAATATAGAAACTAAATTTCCTAAATTAAATAAAATTAAAACATATTATAAAAATACTACATTAATATTTATTATTTTTGAATCATTATTTTGTATATTATTTCTATTATTTTTAATTATAACAGCATATCTTTATATAAAAAATATTATTTCAACATCGTAAAAAAATAATCTAGAATAAACTATTAATTATTTCATATATCCCCCTATATTTTTGTTAATGTAAAATAAACATGAATTAATCAATTATTATTTACATTAACTGATATTATGAAGGATAAATCAGATATAATAATGTTTATTAAGATATTATATTTAAAAGGAAATATAAGATATATAAAATATAACAGAGTTCTTAGTTTAATAGGTTAGGGCACCTAATTGTCAATTAGGACGGTACCAGTTCGAATCTGGTAGGACTCGTATAAAAAAATAATAAAAATATAATAATACAAATTTATGTAATATTTTTGTTTTATTTTTAAGTTATATTAAATTTAAATTTATATTAAGATGAGCAATGATTTTTATCAGTTTATTAATTTTAATAGTGGCAATTGCCCTACCTTCATTTCAAAAGAATTTTTCTCCTATTTTATTCACTCGGTTATCCTCTATTATATTTATTTACGCCGGAATATTAAGCTTTAATAGTTTATATATAGAATCTATTGGCTCAGGTTTAGGTATATATAGTGGATTATTCCATGTAACTGTGACATCACAAATAATGGATACATTTTTATTTATAATGGCTTCTTTAATATTAATAGCTTGGCCTATAATAAATAATTCTGTATTAACAATTAAAAATGATACAGTTAACAAAACAAATAATTTACCTCAATATAAAGTAGGTAAAGCCGTTAATCCATCTACTGAATATTCTTTAATAGTTATGTTCAGTACATTGGGAGCTTCTTTATTAATGTCTTGTGCTGATTTGGTTTCTATGTATTTAAGTATTGAACTACAATCTTTTGGAGTTTATATTTTATCTACATTATTTAGAGATTCAGAATCTGCAACTTCAGCTGGTTTAAAATATTTCTTATTAGGTGGATTATCTTCATGTATAATCTTATTAGGTTCTGCTTTAATTTATTCTTATACAGGATTAACTAATTTTGAATCTATTTATAGTTTAGTATCTGTATCTTATAGTAATCAAATTATTCATGGTTTAACTTTAGGATTTATTTTAATCTTTATAGGATTATTATTTAAAATAGCAGCTGCACCTTTACATAATTGGGCTCCTGATGTATATGATGATAGTCCGACAATAGTAACAATATGGTTAACAATAATGCCAAAAATCTCAATAATAATCTTATTATTAGAATTATATAGTGGTATATCATTATCAACAGAAATAGAATTAATAGAATCATTTAAATCAATAAATATTTTAAGTAATTTATTATCTGAAAATATAATTTATGTTTTAAAAAATTTATTACTTATTAGTTCATTATTATCATTAATAATAGGAACAGTAGTAGGTTTAGCTCAAACAAAAATAAAAAGATTATTAGCTTATAGTACAATATCTCATATAGGATTTATTTTATTAGCATTAGCTATTAATACAGAACAATCTACAGAATCATTAATATTCTATATTATTCAATATTCATTAACTAATTTAAATGTATTTTTAATTATTATTGCTTTAGGTTATTTAATAAATATTAATAAATTTATTAAAGGTAATTATTATGGTTCTAATACAGATATTAGATTTATTTCTGATCTTAAAGGTCAATTTTTCTTAAATCCTGTGTTAAGTATTAGTTTAACTATTTGTTTATTCTCTATGGCTGGTGTTCCTCCTTTAATTGGATTTTTTTCAAAACAATTTGTTTTATATTCTGCATTACAAAGTGGATATTATTTTATGTCTATAGTAGCAATATTAGTAAGTGTAATAAGTGCTTCATATTATTTAAAAATAATTAGAGTACTTCATACAGAAGATAATATCTCTATAGATACAATTACAAATAGTAATGAAACAAATAATTCAGTATTAAGTAATTTACATAGTTTCTTAATATCAATTTTAACTTTATCAATTTTATTGTTTGTTATTAAACCCTCTATAATTTTAAATAGTACACAATTGCTATCATTATCTTTATTTAATTTTTAATGAATAATTTATTAATGTTGTTTATTTTTGTTCCTGTAATAGCTTTTGCTTTATTAGCTTTAAATGTTTTACTAGCTCCTAGAAATCCTTATGAATCTAAAGTTTCTGCTTATGAATGTGGATTCTTAGCTATAGAAGGTCAAACTAGATCAACTTTCCAAATTCATTTTTATATTGTAGCTATGCTATTTTTAGTATTTGATTTAGAAATTTTATTATTATTTCCATTAGCAGTTACTTTATATCAAGTAAGTACTTATGGATTTATAATAGCTTTAGTGTTCTTTTTTGTATTAACTATAGGATTTGTATTAGAAATTGGAAGTGGTGCAATATCTTTAACTAATTATGATAGACCTTTATCTAATGAAAAATAATTATTCTATTTTGTTTATTTTTTAATCACCCTACCTAATTTCTATGTTTTAATAAATTTATTTTATATGTTAAAATAAACAACTTTTATATTTTCCTACAAGAATGTAAAGGCTTTAATTAATTATAATACTTGGAAGGTAAAAAATTAAGCTTCTCCTTTATTCTTTAATATATTATTAAAGGATTATTTTATACAATAAATTATATAAAATAGTATTAAATAGAGTGTAACAATGTTTATTCATCTTGAATTATATTATCCTCCTCAATGAAAAAAGGTTTAGTATCAATTAACAGATTATCTGTATAAATTAATTTTCGTTTATTTTCAGTAGGTAATAAAGTATAAAGTTGATCTTTAATTGTTATATTACCTAAAGATAAATCTTTAAACCATTTATCTTGTGGTAATGATAATGATTTATCTTTATTTAATAATGATTTTAAATCATAATAATCTAATTTATCTTTAAAACCTTTAACTTTAGTTATAGATTTTAATTGACCATTATCAAAATATAAACCACCATATACTTTAGGTGCTAAGAATGTGGCTTCAATAAAATTATATTCTAATTTCATTAAACCTAATGCTTTACCAATAAATTTATTATGTAATGGTCTATCAATATAAATAGAATCAGTATTAGTATAATATAAGTTATAATCAGGATTATTTTTGAATTGAGTCATATGAATTCTAGCATATGCTGTAATAGCTGCTACTATACCAATAGAAATATTAGAATAAGTTTTATTACTTAACATAATATTATCTTTGATATTAATATCAAAATAAGAAATTAATATTTTATTATTATTTAATGGAATAATTTCATTAATAGAATATTTATCAATATAATGATTTAATTTAATATCATCTATAATTTCATGAATAAAAAATATTTCATTCATACCAAATCTACCATAAAGTGAATTCATTAATAATTTACTTATTAAATACATAGGGTCATTTTTAGAATGAGATTCTTTAATTTTATATAAATCACTTACATATTCTTTAAAGATATTTTTTCTTTCAAATGTATAACCTCTTAAAATCTCAAATTTATAACCATATTTCATAGCATTATAGATTTCTTCAGAAAAATATATACCAGTCCATGTTCCTAAAGGTGAAATAGTTCTTATACCATTACCTGTATCAATTTTAGTTTGTAATATAGGATGTTTTAAGTTTTTAGGTGCAGTAATAATACATTCAAAGAATCCAAATGCTTTAGGATTAATTTTTAATATATTACCTTCAAAAAATTTTATTTTACCTACAGGCATATCAAAATTATGCATTACAAATGGGTATAATGAATTTACATCATATGAAAATAAATTAGAACCAAATGGTTTAAACATATCTGTTGATCCTCCTGTAAATGATTTAGAGATATCATTAAAGATTTGACCTGAAATTAATGGAATATGGTAGTCTTTCAAATAATGTGCTCTATATATCCCGAAAGCTAAACTAGGTAATGTAGGAAATTTATAAATATTTAATTGATATTTATCAAATATTAAATTATTAAATTTATAAATAACTTGATATAATGATATACAATCCTGTTGACAATAATTTATAGTTTCATTTCTTAATGACCAATTATTATTAAAATATTTACTATATTCATTATATTGATCTAACGTTAAATTAATAAAATATTTAAATGCTGGTACTTTACTTATATAATTTAAGTTTATATTCTTATTAAATTTATCATTAACAAAGTTATAAGGAAAAATAGTTTTATTTGCTACATTAAATTGTTTAGCTAAAGATTTTAAAGAAGATGGTAACATTAAATAAGAATCTCTGAAACTAATTTGATATGCATTTATATTATCGTAAGATAATTTAATATTAATCATTTTACCATCTTTCAATGTAGGTAAAATTTTAATATTATCAATTGAAGAAAATATATTCATTAAAAATATACCATCAAAGTTAGATAAATTATGTACATACACTTTATAACCATTATATTTTCTTTTTAATAAAAAATTAATAGCGAAAATTAACATTTCTTGACTATTTTTATAATCAGTTAAATAAAAAGATTTAGATATTTTACCGTCGAATATACAAATACAATATGGAATCATTATATTATTAATAGTCTGAGTTTTTATATCTAAAGTTAAAAATTTATTATTTAATTTCTTATCAAGTTTCAATGAGGTTAATACATTAGTAAATCTTTTTAATGTTTTAAGAATTAATTCACCATTTTTAAAATAATATTTTTGATTATTAATAATTCTAGTAAATGAGTTATTATTGTTAATATCAGGAATATCTTTAAATGTTAATATTGTAATATTATTAGAATCTTTAATTTTAATAATATTCCATAAATCTTCTACAGTTATATCATATAATAATTCAGAATTTAATCTTTTAATTATATAATGATTATTTTCGTGAGATAAGATTGTTCCCCATTTTTTAATATTCATAGTTAAAGGTAAATTATATCCATAAAATTTAAATGTTGGTAGTTTATCATTTTTATTATTAGAATCAATTTTAGGTGATTTATTTTCACTATCTATAATTTTATAAGTAAATACTATATTTATAATTGGTAAAGTTTTATAATCATTACTTAAAATACTTAATAAATTAATATATAACTTATATAATACAATAAATTGAGATTTATCAATTTTTTGTAAATTACCAATAGTTCTAAATGATTTATCTTCAAATTGTATTCTAAATAATAAGATAACCATTTTATCATCAATATTATTAATAATTTCATTCCAGAATTTCTGTAACATTTCTTTAATTAAATCATTAGTTAATAATTTATTTTCACAAGATATATAATAATTATGCCATATATTTGGTAATAAGAATTTGTTCATGTTAAGTTTAGTGTTGTTTCCTCTTAAAATTAATGTATTGAAGTATCTACATTATCTAAATATAATCCAAATACTTCCCTAGGCTTTTACGTTATCTCACGATAACTAACTCATGTTATCTCACGATAATCTAACAATTGTCGAGATTGTTAAGTTTAGGCTTTAATTAAATATTTAATCTTCTCCTAGATTCTATAATAGGATTATTTACAAAAGTAAATAGTATAGGGGGATATAAAAAAGTAAATAATAGATAAAATGGAGTAATATTCATATAACATAGCATATAAATTGTAAAATCAATCCAAATAAAAATATAACTTAATATGGTTAATGTATTATCTGGATCTTTTATATATAAATATCAAAGAATAGGGAATACAATGAATATAACTAATAATAATAGAATATTATTTATTATTACAAGTATATATAAATATACAAATGGGTAAACTATTAATATAATTAGAGTACATGTTAGTGGTATAACAAGTAAATATTCTAATTTGAATCTGTTTCTCATAGTATATTTATACCTCAGGTCATAATCGGCTCTTTAAAATTAATTATATTTAATTAATTTTTCTAATCTCAGCTTAACACCTAGTTATTGAGATTATATTCATTTTTAGATTATCAAAATAATCAGAATATCGCAATAGTTACTATATTATTTCTATGTGTAGATATTAAATATAAAATAAATTTATAATTTTATTAATATTTATTATTTTAATACTCTCATTATTTTTCAAATATATTATTATATTTTTAATGATTTAGATTAATTTGTATTAAATTAGTTTTAATTCGGATTGAGTATTAAAATAAATTTTTAAAAGAATGTAATGTTGTAATAGATTTAAATTTTCATTACGTAAATAAATCAAAATATACTAAGGTAGTTGACCGATTGGTAATGGTGGTTATCTGTAAAATAATTGGTCTCCGACCACAAAAGGTTCGATTCCTTTACTGCCTAATTAAAATAAATTTGTTAAATTATTAGTAAATTTTTAATTAAAAATTGTTTAACAAATTTTAAATAAATTCTTTCTTCTTATTAGATAAATATTTAATTTATCTTAAGTTTAAAAATTAAATTTTTAAATATATACTTATTAATTAATAATTATAAATGTTAATTTTATTATTATGTTTAACTATTATTTATAGAAAATAATAATAAAAATTTTTATTTCACTACTACTATTTTTAACTTAGATCTAATTTAATATTAGAAAATAATTTAAATACTTCAAAATTTTAATTAATTATATTAAAATTAAAAGAAAGTATTTGATGATAAAAAAAAATAATTTATATTTTAAAGACTGTAGCATAATTGGTTAATGCAGTTCGCTCATAATGGATTTTATAAGGGTTCAATTCCCCTCGGTCTTATAATTACAAATATTTTATTAAAGTTTAACATTAAAATAAATATAAGTTTAATTATAACTAAATTTATAATAATTATAAAAATATTTATTAAGTACATATTAAATATAATTATATAATATATTACTAAAAGAATATATTTATAAAGAATTTAATCTATCTAAAATATTTTAGTTTAAAAATTTATATTTTAAAAATCTAAGTTCTAATTTTATAACTTTTAATTATTTTAAATATTTATTTAATTAATTTTGTATTAGTTATAAATTATATTATTTTTTAATTTATTATCTTATTTCTTCCTTCTCCTTTGTTTATTATAACAACTGTTTAAGCTTATTAAAATTAAAGTAAAATAAAAATTATACAATTTAAATAATAGGAGTAATATAAGAATAATTTAAATAAATTTATTTAGCAGGGCATTTGGTCGAGTCTGGTTTATGGCACTCGTCTTGAAAACGAGCACTCCCTCAAAGAGTCGTCGGTTCAAATCCGACAGTGCCCGTAAGAGTTTTATAATAAATATTACATAGTAAAATTAAATAAATTTAAATTTCTAAATATTTTTTATATTATTTGTAATATTATTATATTTTTAAAAAGGGATATAATAAATTAAATATTTAAAAGGCTTTAATTAATTAACTATATTCTTCGCTAGTATTGTATTAACTAAATTATTATTATTGTTTCTAATTTTTTTTTTTCTTTATTCTCTTTTATTCTCTTTAGTAAGTACAGTATAAATTTATTAATTAATAATTTTTTTCATTAAGATTTTTAAACTATAAACAATATTTTAAATTTACATACTATATCTGTTAAAATTTTTAAGGATGGTAAATTAAATTCTAATATGTTTACTATGTTTATTTTTAATTATTAAGAAAATATTTTAAAAATAATTAAAAAAATATATAAAAATTTTTATTATAACAGTAATTGATAAATAATAAAAATTTATTGTAATGGTCGCACAATTAACTTTTGTTATATTAGCATCAGTTCGATTCTGATAATTTATATTTTGATTAGTTATAAATAATTTTCATTAATTTTAATTTATAACTTTTTTGTTTTTAATAATCATTAAAATTTTTAATATCCTCTATTTAACTAATTTTAAAACTAATTTAAAAATATTAATTAAAAAGTACCTTCATATTAATTATTCTCTTACTATATTTCATTTTCTATTAATTTAGTCAATGAAAGAAAAATTTTAACTTAAGGTTGTGATAAACAAAACATAATAATTTATATCAATGATAATTATATTACTTTTCTTTTTACTAGGTTTATTTCATTTTGAAATAGTTTCTTTAATGAATTCTCATCTAACACCTCGTCTAACACCTCGTCTAAGACATTATTTACATGTTTTCATAAATATTTTTTCACTTCTATTTAAATATTTATTATATTTATCTATTATCTATACTTTATTTAAGTTCTTAAATTTATATATTAATTTTGATGAAACATTTATAAATAATATGGCTATATTATCTTTTGATGACTTAGAAAATTTATCTAAAACTATGGATACTACTACTAATAATCCTACTTTACCTAATTTGGAGATACAGACTATTATAGATAATATTCCAACAGGAGTTGCTGGTTATGGAGCTTATAAAGTAGCGATGGAAACTTCTAAACATGTACCATCTATTGGAGGTAAAATCTTTGTCGGTGCAGTAGCAGCTGGAGCTACCACACTAGCTACCTCATTTGGATTAACTGCAGGTGAAATTATAGCTCATTTTGAAGGTAAAAATAAATCTAAATTTATTTTTGATATTTTTAGTAAAAATAATATTGACAATTTAGATAGCTTACATCATAAACTATTAATTGATATGTCTAATCTTCTTAACTTCGCTTTTTCTTTTTTCTTTATTTTCTTGAATCTAATGATTGTAGATTCTATCAAACATAAGAATATTTTAGATTATATTCCTTCATTTTTAAGATACACTATTTTATTAAATTGGATAGATTTTATATGGAATAAATATATTCAAATATGGAGTAAATCTAGAAGTTTCATGTTTATTATTTCCTTCATATTTATGTTTATTATCTTAATATTATTAAAACTAGGTTTTTATATTATATTATATTTATAATTTTACCCTCCCTGTGTTTATTTTAACATATAAAATATAAAATATAAAATATAAAATATAAAATATAAAATATAAAATATATAATAAACTTTTTTTTTTGGTTGATTTTTTTATTATTATATTTATAAAATATAAAAGAGATATTAAATATTGCATTAAAGCAAATAAAATACGACAATAAAAAATTGTTTAATTTAAGAAAGAATTTAATTTTGGTTCCGATTGAACGTTTTTCAGTAGTTTTAAGACATGCAAATCGTTGTTTCTGAAAGTAAATTTTTATTTATTAATTAAAAATGATTAACAAATAAAAATGATAATATGAAATAAGGTGTAGAGGTGAGGATAGTAAATAAGATACCCTGTAGTCTTCATAAATAGAAGATATTATTCTAAGTAATTTTTTTTAAATTTATTACTAGTATTTTTAAATTAATTTACTTGCATTATATTAAATTATAATTGTTTTATAAAAAATTGAATAAGTTTAATTAGTAATGACTAAAGCAAAAATATTAATTAAAAATCAATAATTGTAAAATAAATGAATAAAATAAAAAGCTATTTTTATTAAAAAAAGGAAATTTTCTGCTATAGGATTCTATTTATTTTGATTAGGTAGTTGGTATAGGTAATGGCTTACCAAGCCGACAATCAATAGCCATGCTTGACAGAGCAGATGGCCACATTGGGAATGAAATCTCCCAAGTAGTTTTATACTACCAGCAGTCAAGAATATTAGTCAATGCTCGCAAGAGTGAACTAGCTAACTGAAATCGCAAATGTGTCATTTGTGATAAAGTAAGAGAAAATTATGATATTATCTTACTACTAGTGCTGTCCAAAACTGGTGCCAGAAGACTCGGTAAGGCCAGAGGCGCAAACGTTAGTCGTCCTAATCAGGCGTAAAGGGTTTGTAGGCTGCTTTGAAAGTCTTATAATTATAATAGCAAATTAATCATAAGATGAATTGAAGCTAGAATCTAATAGAGGGTAAAACAAATAATATTTAAAGTAAGGATTAAATCTCAAGAGTTTAGATGGAATACTAACGGTTAAAGCTTTTATCTATCTACTGATTGACGCTGAGAAACGAAAGGGAGGTAAGGAAACAGGATTAGATACCCAACTACTGCTCCCTGTCAACGATGAATGGTGGTTGCTAGTTATTAAACTACAAAAATATAAAATATTAGTAGTAACAATTGACTTGTAACGATGCTAACGCGTTAACCATTCCGCCTTGTGAGTACGACTGCAAAGTTGAAAACAAAAAAATTAGTCGGTTTCGAAGCAAACGAAGTGAAGCATGTTATTTAATACGATAATCCGCGTAAAATCTTACCAGTTCTTGCATATAAACTTTTTATTTAATGAATTTAATTTTCAAAAGAAGTTAATTAGTTATTTAAAAAGGAGTTTTTTATTATTAAAAATGCTTAAATACAGGTGTTGCATGGCTGTCGTCAGTCCGTGCTGTGAGAAGTTTGGTTAAATCCGCTAACGGACAAAATCCCTGTTGTTAATTTATACTTAACAATTAATGATACTGATAGAGCATCATTTGGGGCGAAGACAAGTCGTTATGGCCCTCATGAACTGGGCTATAGACGTGCCACAAAGACTTTAACAAAGTGAAGCGAAACTGTTCCTTTAACATTTTTCTATTGAATTATATTAAATTTAATAACAACAATTAAATTTTTGGGAATTTAAGGAGGAGCTAATCATTAAAAAAAGTCAAACTATTAAATATAGTCGAATTGTCATCTGAAACTCGGGGACATGAAGAAGGAATTTCGAGTAATCGTTGATCACTACGCAACGGTGAAGCTAGCATTCGGAATGAACTAACCGTCTGTCGCTGGGAAGGAGCTTAACTTGGTGGAAACTGGAATGAAGTTTTAACTTTTACAAAAATAAATTTTATTTAGTATCTTTGATTTTAAATTTAAAATTTATAGTTTTTTCGTTAGATTTTTAATTTTTGCTTAATTAAAAGTATTATTTTTTTTACTTATCTAACAATGTTTAATTTAAACGATTTTGTTAAGCAAATTAGCTCTAGTTAAACCAATTGAGTAACATCTCAAAAGTCATAGCAAGGTAGCCGTACTGGAAAGTGCTGCTGTAAAATAAAACGAATAGTTTATAACCCCCCTATATACTATTATTTTTATTTATTATCTTTTTATAGAATTTTTGTATTATATTATTATTTATACTTTAGGTAATAATTTATTTTTGTTTTTTATTTTTGTTTTTTTTTTTATTATTAAATCATATTAATTAAAATGTAAATTATTTTAAATTATTTATAAATTATATTTATAATTATTTTTATTATTTTTTACATTAATAGAAATAGGCAAGGGGTTAGCTGAGTGGTTTAGCAGTAAATTTACACTTTACAGACAGGGTTTCGATTACTCTACTCCTTATTTTTTTAGTAAAATATGATAACCTTATATTTTATAGTTGTAATATCTAAAATATTTTAATATTATATAAATTTTATTATATAAATATTAAGATATTTAATATAACTCATATTGATTAAATTTTAAATTTAAAATATTTAATACAAAAAAGTCTAAATTATTAATATATTAATAATTATTTATAATTTTATTAGATTAAAAATAATAAATATTATGTTTATTTTAATATTATTGCTTACATTTAGTTTAAGATAGATAATTAGGATAATTACATTTTTATTATAATTAGAAAAAGAATCTATTCTTAAATTTTTAATTTTTTAATTTAAAGATAATCAAAACGAGTATGCCGAAATTGGTAGCCGGGTGAATCTTAGGAATTCATGATTTTCGGATCGTAAGAGTTCAAGTCTCTTTACTCGTAAATTCTCTATTCTCAATTTAAATAATAAAAATAATATAAAGTGATTAAAAATTATAATAGTTAATTATAAAATAAATTATAATATTCTTTTTAAAAAATCTAAATTTGGACAATATTAAATATTTAAGAAAATTTATAAAGTTTAAAAATAATTTATTTAAAGTTTATATTTATTAAGAGTATTATAATTAATTATATTACTATAACAATACATAATATTTATATAAAACTTTTATTATTTACATCTTTAACTGATTCTAAGTTAAATAATTTATATACATTAAGAACATCAAAAAAAGTAACTTAAATTGATGATTTTATAAACTTTAAGTACTTCTAAAAATTAAGCGTAAAGAAACATTTAATTTTACAATGTTGATGAATTTTATAAAATGAATGATACTTCTAAAGTAACAAAAGACGTTATTACTTGTATGTTATTAGGAGACACATATTTAGGTTTTTAAATCTATATCTATATCTAAGAATGCTATTTCAATAAAGTAATAAGGATTATTAAAACCAAAGATATAACTTATACTTTTTACAATTTTAATACTTTATCTAATAAATATTTTACTGAAATACACTCAGATTGGTATAGTAAAATTAATGGAAAAATGTAAAATTAATACCAAAAAATATAGGTGAACTATTAATTCCAATGGTAATAGCTTATTGAATAATGTGTGATGGAATCTGTTATAAAAATGCTAAATAGAAAAAAAATTTGTACTGAATCGTTTATTATTAATTAATTAGAAACTTCTACGAAATATGTTATTAACTAATTATAATATAAATAGTACTACAATTTCAAATGAATATAAAGATAAAAATAAATATAGAATCTCAAGAACAGATTATAAACATTTAGCATTGATTATTTATCCTTATTTATTGAAAGTATGAAATATAAAATAGGTTTATAATTTAATGATTTATTTTTCAGATCATCCTTATCAATATTTTAGAAAAGAACATCTAAAAGAAGAGGTTATATATCTAAATAACTCATATTGCATCTTTAGCTAAATGGTACAGCGATTGCCTTCGAAGCAACTGTTTATTGGTTCAAGTCCAATAGGATGTTTAAATTTTTAAATATAAACTAATCATTTTTTAAGTTATATTTATTATTAGAAAAACAAAAATAATTTAATTAAAATAAATCAATAAATTATAATTATTAATTAATTCTGCGATTATAATTTAATAAAATATTAATTATTATAAAATAATAAATTGTCAAATTTTATTTATTTAAGTAATAATAAAAAGATTATATAATTTTTATACTTAAAAGTAGTTAAGTTAATTATTATTTAATTATTTTAAATATTTTATTTTACTAGACTAAAATTTTAGTTTATAATCTTATATTTATATAATTAATAAAACAAAAATGCTTTTATTTGTATTATTTAATTTGTTTATTATTCTTATTTTTAAGGAATTATTAATTGGTTATTATTTTTTCCAATTATTTTTATATAAATTTAATTTAAAAATGAGCTAAGTTTACAGATGGTTCTGTAGGAGACCTGCAAAGTCTTTCAATATTAGGGTTCGATTCCTTCTTAGCTCTAATAAAAATAAAAACAAAACAAAAATAGAAATAAATTAAAAAATTCTCTTAGTTCAATGGTTAGAACAGCATTCTTCTAAAGTGTTAATTTTGGTTCGAATCCGAAAGAGAATAAAAATAAAAAATTAATAAAAATTATTGTTACAGTGTATTAAGAAAATAAATAATATAAACTTATATGTTATTTATTAATATATTATTGTTTTAACTATATAGAAATATGTTTATATTATTTATTAATATATTCAATTTTAATATATAAAAATATCTTTATTAATTAAAAACAAAAATAATTATTAACTAATGTTAAAAATAAAATATTTATAAAAATTTAAACACGAGATTTTATATCTTTATTGTAGTATTATAATATTAATATATACATTTATCTTTAATTTTTAATTTAATTTAATTATAAATTATATTGTACATTAAAGATAGTTACCAAAAAAAAATAATTGTATAAAATATGATAAATAATAATTTAATTTTAACTATATTAAATATATTAATTAATTTAATTGATGTTTTAGTGGTATTGTTACCTATACTATTATCTGTAGCTTTTATGACTATTATTGAACGTAAGCAATTAGCTGCTCATCAAAGAAGAGTAGGTCCTCAAGTAGTAGGATACTATGGTATATTACAACCATTCAGTGATGCTTTAAAATTAATTCTTAAAGAAACAGTTATACCTTCTCAATCTAATAAAGTTCTTTTCTATTTAGCTCCTGTATCTACTTTAATATTTAGTTTATTAGGTTGGGCTATTATACCATTTGGTCAAGGATTAACTTTATTTGATTTCTCATTAGGAATATTTTATACTTTAGCTTTATCTTCATTAGGAGTTTATGGTATACTTTTTGCTGGTTGGTCTGCTAATTCTAAATATGCTTTTTTAGGATCTCTTAGATCTACTGCTGCTATGATTTCTTATGAATTAATATTAAGTTCAGCTATTCTTATTATTATTTTATTAACAGGATCATTTAATTTTACAACAATTATTGAAAGTCAACAAGCTATTTGGTTTATTGTGCCATTATTACCTATTTTCATTTTTTATTTTATAGCTATTTTAGCTGAAACTAGTCGTACTCCTTTTGATCTTCAAGAAGCTAATAGATTTGGCTTATAATAATTCTTATTTGCTGGGAAAAATTTAATCTTATTTACAATTAAAAACAAAAATTGTGAAAATAATAAGCTATAATTTAATCAGCAGTTTATAAAAAATTTAACTCATCGACTAGACAGAATGATTCTATTTAATTAACTAGAATATGATATAGTCAAAATTACTATTACTATAAAACAGTAAAATTTACTAAAAATTAAATTATAAATTATTTTAATATTTTAGATGCTCTTTTTTAAATTAAAGATAAATTAAATAAATGAATTAATTTATATTAAATTAGATATTAGTTTTTATAGTTAAAGTATATTGTGGAATCTGAATTAGTTGCTGGTTTCTTTACTGAACATTCATCTGTTCCATTTGTATTTTTCTTCCTTGCTGAATATTCTTCAATTGTATTATTTAGTTGTATTACAGCTATATTATTCTTAGGTGGTTATAATTTTCCAGAAATAATTGTTAATAATAGTATTATTAATTTACAATCTATTATATTAGGTCTTAAAACTTGTATTTTCTGTTTTATGTTTGTGTGGTTTAGAGCAACTTTACCTAGATTAAGATATGATCAGTTAATTGATTTATGTTGGGTAAATTTATTACCTGTAGCTGTAGCTTTTATTATCTTTGTACCTAGTTTATTAGTAGCTTTTGATATAGCACCAATATAAATTTAGTCAAGTGAAATTTGTTCCTACTATTTTAATAGCTTTGGTATATTTTCTATTAATATTTTTTCACACTTTTTTTAATAATTTATAGTGTAATACTTATTCCTTTTTTAAATTATTACATTTCCATAATATTTTAAATTTAATTAAAACTATCTCATATTCATTATATAAGTCTTTTTAGTTTTTTATTTTTTAACATCCCCCTTAATATAATTAAAAAAAAATATAATAAATATTTATATAAAATATAAATTATTGTTTAATTTTTAATAAGTAAAATAGAATATAATATTAATAATTTAAAAGAAGTTTAGTTAATTTAATAGTATAATTATGCTCTTAAAATCTTTAAAATTTTAATAATTAAAAAATTTATAATATTATTAAATTTATACTATTTGGTAAGTTAAATTATATTTATATAGTAATTTACTTTAATCTATTTTTATTTAAAAGCCTATGATTTAATGGTAGAATAATTTCTTGATGAGAAATCTGTAGAAGTTCAAATCTTCTTGGGCTTATATTTTTATAAAAACCAAAAATAATAATAATTAATAAAATAAATTTGTACTAATATTAAAAAAATTTTTAAATCATAGTTACAGTGTTATATTTAAAACAAATTTTTTTTTCATTATTATTTTAAATGCAAAATTTAAAAACTAAATAAAATTAATTAATTTTTCATTCATTTATTATTATTATATCTATTTATTATGATTATTTAAAACAATTTTTATTGCTTTTTAATTTATCATTAAAATTTTTTAACAATAGATTTTTTATCTATGTCAGAGATATATAATATCTGCTAATTTAATTTAATTTGCTAATTATAATTTATAAATAAAAAACTTAGCTAAAAATTTAATTATATTATATACAAAAATGTAAGAAAAATAAATAATGAGATTACTTAAAAGTCATACTTTACTTAGATTGGTAAACTCATATGTTGTAGATTCTCCTCAACCTGCTAATATTTCATATTTATGGAATTTTGGTTCTCTTCTTGCAACTTGTTTAGTTATACAAATATTAACTGGTTGTTTTTTAGCAATGCATTATCAAAGTCATGTTGATTTTGCCTTTAATAGTGTAGAACATATTATGAGAGATGTTAATAATGGATGGATAGTTCGTTATACACATGCTAATGTTGCTTCTTTCTTCTTCATATTTGTTTACGGACATATTGGAAGAAATTTATACTATGGTTCATATAAATCACCTAGAATTTTAGTATGGACTATTGGAGTTATTATTTTAATTCTTATGATGGCTATAGCATTCTTAGGTTATGTTTTACCTTATGGACAGATGTCTTTATGGGGTGCTACAGTAATTACTAATTTATTAAGTGCTATACCAGTTTTTGGTCAAGATTTAGTAGAACTTATTTGGGGTGGATTCTCTGTTTCTAATGCTACATTAAACAGATTCTTCTCATTACATTATATTTTACCTTTCTTATTAGCTGCTTTAGCTTTAGCACATTTAATTGCTCTTCATACACATGGTTCAAGTAATCCAAATGGTATTTCATCAAATGGTGATAGATACTCAATACATCCTTATTTTATGTTTAAAGATCTTATTACTATTTTCGCTTTCTTCCTTGTATTATCTGTGTTGGTATTCTATTATCCTAATTTATTAGGTCATAGTGATAATTATATTGAAGCAAATCCTATGAGTACACCATCTTCAATTGTTCCCGAATGGTATTAGAAAACAGATGCCATGCTTAAGAGTAATCTTATGAATAATTAACTTTACTATATGCTGGAAATTCCTAAAGACTTAAATACCTTAATAATTAGGTAAAAATTTTAAGTATTGTAACAATGGACAATCAGCAGTAAACCAAATTAAAATATGTTAACATTATACAGTTTTATATTTTAAAATAGGATCCTCAGAGACTACACGTAAAGAACCTAAAATTAGTTTATTATAATTATTAATTTATTTTTAGGATGAAAATATAGTTCAGCCATTATTGAAAGATAATAGGTAATATATTTATATGTATTTTATTTAAATGATAATATAACTTCTATAAGTTTAGTTTGTTCGAAAAATTACTCGACTATACCTAAAAAAAGACTTTCAAAACTCGAGAGATCAAAATTTAATATTGAAAGTATTTAAAAGGGAAAAATTTTAGGCTTATTACTAGAGGATATTCAAAAAATATGGGTAAATCTAGATTTATTTATGGCCAAAGTAGTTTAAGAGTACATCATCTTAATTAATTTTATCATGTTTTATAATTATTTAAACCTTACTTATCTAAAGATTTTAACCTTAAAGAAAGATCTTTTACAGATAAAAAAGTAATAAAAAAATATAGTTCAGTTCAATTTGCTATATTTTCATTATCATGTTTTAACTATTACAAAATTCTGTTCTATAATTCAGATAATTTGAAAATAGTTCCCTCAAATATAAAAAATTTACTTATTCCTAAATGGTTAGCTTATTGGATTATGGAGGATGGTTCTCTTCAAAATAAAGGTTTACATTTAAATACTTATGGTTTTACCAACCAATATATTTTAAATTTAAAAAGTACCTTAGAAAAATATGTTTGGAGAAAATACTTTGTATTGTTCAATCGATAAACACAAAAAAGGAGAAAGAATTTATATATAGAAAGAAAGCATGGAACTGATAAGAAAAATTATATCTCAGTTTATGCATAAAGATATGCTTTACAAAATAAACTCTTATAAATAAACAAAACAAAAATAATATAAATATATTGAAAAATGATCTGTTACCTTTCTATGCTATTTTAAGATCAATTCCTAATAAATTATTAGGAGTTTTAGCAATGTTTGGTTCATTATTTATTTTATTAATACTTCCTTTAGTTGATGTTTCTAGAATAAGAGGTAACCAATTTAGACCAGCTATGAAAGTAGCTTTCTGGTTCTTTGTTGTAAATTTCTTTATTTTAATGTGGATTGGATCTCAACATCCAGATTCACCATATTTAGAAATTGGACAAATATCAACAGCATTTTATTTCATTTGGTTCTTAATTATTGTACCAGTAATAGGATTAGCTGAAAATACTTTAATGGATATTGCTACAGAACTTTAATTTTTTAATTACCCCCCTATAATATAAATGCTCTATAAGTTATAAATGTTCCTCTAAATTAAGATATTGTTGTGAAAGATAACATCTTAACTATTAATGTAATGATTTTTAAAATATTAGTAGTTAAAAACTAAATTAAGCGTAAAGAATGATTAAACATTAATCATGGTGAATTTAAATATTAATCATAAAATTTTTAATATTTATCAGGAAACTAAAAAACTTAATACTGGAATATTGCTATCTTATGGTTGTTAAAATAAAATATAAACAAAAAAGTAGTAAGAATGCTCGAATGCAGTTTCATCAAAAAGATTCATAATTTTAAAACATATTTATGATCAAATGAAAAAAGATAATTAAGTTAGTGCAAATTAATTTAAAACTTTTTCTTTTCATAAAAAAGTAATAAAACTTATACAGCTTACAGATTTGATACTTTATTCTGTTTATCTTATACTGAAATTTAACCTTATTGGTAAAAAAATAGTTGATAATTAAATAATAAAAATAATTCTAACCAATATTTCTTAATTATTGACTCCTCGTGCTATAGCCTATTGAATAATGGCTGAGGGTTATTATTATAAAGAAAATAAAACTATTGTAATTGCTACTATGTCCTTTAGTGTTACTGAAATAGAACTGTTACAAAACATTTTATTAAATAAATATGGCATAAACAGTAATAAAATTATAAAAATATTATCATAGAACAAGATGTATTGTATATAAGAATCCTTTCCTTTATTTTTTATAATAGTGTATTCTTATTTTATATAAAGTATGCTTTATAAATTAGATTTATTAATTAATAATTATTTAAATATCCTATTGTCATATAATTTATTTTTATATTTTTAAAGGTATTATAATTAATGTTGCGAATACATAGAATCTAAATAATATTTTTAATTTATTTTTGTTTTTTAATTATTTTAAATATTTTTTATAAATCAACTATACTTAAAGTATTTTTAAATTTAATATATAAATTAATTATAAATTTTTATTGTGTAAAATACAAAATTATATATTATATATTTTTATAAATTTTATTTTATCTATTAAAAGAATATATAATATATTTAATGATATTATTCCTAAGCAACCTACAAAAACATAATCTATATGTGTTTTATATTGATTGAAAAATAATAAAATATTTTTTAATTATAATCGATTATATATTGTTATAAATTATTCTATTAAGTTATAATTAATATGTAATGCTAAACGATTAATTCGTAGGTGTACAATAGTGGTTAATTTAAAACCAAAACAAAAGTTTTAATGATACAAAATTTAAACAGAAATCAATTTCAATTTTTTCCTTATCATTTAGTAACACCTTCACCATGGCCAATATTATTAAGTTTTTCATTATTAACTATGGCAATAGGAGCAGTAATGTATATGCATGGATATGTTAATGGTGGTAATTTATTAACTACAGGTTTCATTTTAACAGCTTATGGTATGGGACTTTGGTTTAGAGATGTAATAACAGAAGGAACTTATTTAGGTGATCATACTAAACAAGTTAAAAAAGGATTACAAATGGGAGTAATTTTATTCATTGTTAGTGAAATATTTGCTTTTTTAAGTGTATTCTGGGCATTCTTTCATGCTAGTTTATCACCGTCTATTGAAATTGGAGGAGTATGGCCACCACAAGGTATAACACCTTTAGATCCTTTTGCTATACCATTATTAAATACTATATTATTGGTATCATCAGGTGCATTTGTTACTTATGGACATCATGCTTTATTAAATGGAAATAGAAGAGGTTCTATTATAGGTATATTCTTAACTATATTATTTGCTGTTATTTTCACTATTTTACAATATGTTGAATATTCTGAAGCTGCATTTACTATGTCTGATTCAGTATATGGAAGTGCTTTTTATGCCAGCACAGGTTTGCACGGATTTAAAACAGTAGTCCCTACTTAATTTATTAAATTTTTTCATACAGTAAAAAAATTCAGTCACTAAATCTGAAAGGAAATATAATATTTAATTCAATTTATATTTTAGATTAAATTAATTTTATCAGCCTCCGAAACTGATTTATAAAAAGATAAACTATTAATTAAATTTGCACAGTCTAAACATTTTATTTGGAATTAGTAAAAATTTTAATAGTTATCAGGTTTTACGGTAGCAGAAGTTAACTTTAATATTAGTTTAAGAAACTTAATTAATGGAAAAAGTTTATTCTTAACTTTTCAAATTGGTCTAGATAAAAAAATATAAAAATTGCTTATTAACAGGAGAAATTTTATAAAAATTATAAATTTATCTTAGCATCAGAGAATATTTAGATTTTATATATTCTAATTTTTTTATTTTAAGCTAAATCGTATAATACCTTTTTACAAATATTTAATAAATTTAATAAATTAAATAGAAAATAGGGTTAATTGCAAGGAGTCCCTTAATAAAATTTTTTAAATTAAGGTAAATTTGCAGCCAAGCATATATAAATATAAAAAAAAAAGTGTATATGAAGGTTCAACGACTAGTAGGTGAGTATTATATTTACAATAATCCTGCCACGAAAGCCCTACAATATTATTTAATATTGATAACATAGTCTGAACAGTAACGTAAGTTACTGAAGTAATAACTTAAATTTTATTACGTTAACAAAATGTGCACGTAATAGTAGGAACAATTTTTATTTTGGTAGCTTTTTTGAGATTAATAAATTACCATCTTACAGATACGCATCATCAAGGTTGCGAAGCAGCTATATTATATTGGCATTTTGTAGATGTTGTATGGTTGTTTTTATTTATTGCGGTTTATTATTGGGGTGGTATGTAATAAATTTTGATATAAAAAATATTATAATTACAAGAATAAAAATGACTATAAATTTTATAACTATTTTTACTAATAATTTACAAAAATTAATTTTATTAGAATGTTATTTTATTAACAATTTATTAAAGAATAAAAATTTTTTACAAAAATGTAGTAAATTATTATTTTATATCTTTTTTAGATTTATTCTTTTTATTTATTTTAGTTTTAATAAATTTTATTTTAAATTAATTTTTTCTTATATTTTTATTCAATATATTTTTATTTCTTTATTTTTAATTTATAATTTTATTTATTTTAATATTTTTATTTACGATAATTTATTATTATTTAATAATATTTTATTAGAAAATTTTTCTATATTTGAGGATATTAAAATTGATATTAATCATGATTTAAATAAAGATTTAAATGTTCTTT
>Ga0153958_1000048_pt1 | contig 23007 bp, 27 predicted proteins | sample TSFL042MetaG_FD_104719 | JGI IMG/M metagenome (GOLD analysis project Ga0153958, IMG submission 104719) | Attine ant fungus gardens microbial communities from Florida, USA - TSFL042 MetaG | ecosystem: Host-associated > Fungi > Mycelium > Unclassified | place: USA: Florida, Wekiwa Springs... | reverse complement strand
GGTAGCTTGGTCACTACTTAAGAGAAGTACCCAATCTTGGGTCTAGATTATGTCTGGGGCTTGTAGGAAGTCTCTAGAGTAGATTCCAATAGCGAAATCCAGTGTTATAACTTTTATCCCATGTTACATTTCCATAGAAAATTCTCTAGCGGCATAACATCGCGATGTGGAATCAAGTTCTAGTGTCAGCAGCTAAAGTCCAATGACCAGAATTAAGCCAACTGTCTCTTTGTTCAGCGTTTGACAAAGAGAACTCGATAGAGTTCCTGTTGGATTTTCTACACTACTTATACAAATGCCTGACCCTAACCTTACACTAAAGTCCCGTGCTTCCTTATGAGTCACTTTTATCACGTGCGTCCATTGGTAAGAAAAATAAAAGAAAAAGAAAAAGAAAAGAATATTAAATAATGACTTAGCCATTTTGCTAAGTCATGACAAGTATCTAGTGAAATGCTATTTACTACCTCCTCAGATTGATCAGGTCTGGACTTTGCACAACTATCCTAAGCTAATTAAAGTGCATCCTCCTCCAGTGTCTCCCCACTGGTAGTACCCCTTTACAGCTAGGGTCTGCTATCCAAGAGGCTTCCTGTCACTGTGACAGGTAGTGAGTAGATTTAGAGAGTAAGTGAATATAAGGTTGCATAATGCAAGATTGAATGGTAGTTTCATCCTTATGTTACAATCTCCCTCAAAACCCGGTGTTCGAGTTAAGAAAGCAATATATAAACTAGGACAAAACTGGGTCTCTACTACCCTTACTGACTACTATATATACAAATATTAGACCTTGTGCATTCCTTACTATGTCATAAAGCAAGTCACTACATCATCACCTTGTACCCTCCTATCTGCACTACATCATGAAACGAGGCGAACTTGTTACAATAATGCACACATTTACATTTATATTACACTTGATATAGGTAGCTCTCCCCTTGTTTATTGCATTATCTAATAGCGGGAATCATTTTCTGTGCTTGTAGAATAACAAATCAGCTGCTATAGTGCCTAACCTTTGATTCAACAATTGGCTCAGTCAGATAGGATCTTCCAAGTGTCATAGAAGCACAGTTGCATATTGGTTTAGCTTGGAATAGAATTTATTCCTTTGCAAACCAGTGAGTATATACAATGAAAAATATCATATACTAAAGAAGAATTCCAGAAGGTTCCTGAAACTTCAGCTGGATCACGGCGTTGGCTTGATATCCCAATGCCGAGTGTCTCCTATATTTAATGCTGAATCATTTGTCTCAGGAACAAACACAATTTGCCTTTCTACAGCTCTCTTGTGCATTGAGTCAGCCAAATTGTGTATTATCTTTCCATTGTTGTGAATCAAATACTTGTTCTACGGCATAGTCATCAGGGCTATTCTAGAAGACACAAGTTTACATATCTACCAACGATCATTTGAGTAATAGGTCTACAATAAGCTGTAGTCAACTCTCAACCAAGCTGGCACAAAACTTGGACTTATGGCTGCTTTGAGAAAATCATAACCGAATCATTTTGTCAGGGACATTACATGAAACATTGTACCTGGTCACTTGGCAAAGCTGAATTTGTGAAGTATTGTAAGTGGATCAATAGGGCCAAAATAAACCAATGCCAAGCATTTCCCGATATCGTCACTCAATTCGCTTTCGGAACAGATCTCGCTCAAATAGGTACAATGTCAGACATTCATTCTAGGTGAGGATAAAAGGTAGTATATTTCTAAAGAGGGTAATGATTTAGATATATCCAGCTGCACAAGAAGAGTTAGGTCTTAAGAACAGTAATTGAACAACTCGAACCCACGTTGACGTCTAAGGGTTGTATCTGGCCCGGTGGCTCGATCCCCACCCTCTTCATGCTCTTCACCTGGCTTCGCGTTGCCAGAAGCTAGTACACCTCCATAAGTACCGACAACTCTCCGCCTCCCCTCCTAACTGCACTATCCAGGGTCGTGACTCCCCTTGGGAGACAAAAGCGAGGCAATATGGAACTCCAACAGCAATGGCGTCGTAGCAATTCTCTGGATTTCGGGAATACAAAGAGGAGTCGAACCCGAATGCTGTCGTCCACGAGGCAATCAGCCCCTCCCTTGATTCAACCTCCGCCTGCGCAACGCACTCATGGACCACCTCATCCTTGTTCGGCGCCCTCACCGTCTCCCTGTCTCCCTAAGAAGTGTGCAGAAGCGACTTATAAAAAGCGTTGAAGGGTCTGGGGTTCTTGCATCTGAGCTGAGTGTAAAATGCCGCGCCCATTTCCGCAAGGCGATCTTATGGACTCGGAGTACGCTCAAAACTCTCCCCAAGCTTCTTCCATCAACGTATACTGTCGTCCGGTGGTAGTGCAAGCACTTGGACGAAATGGAGTGGCCTAGAACAGGTAATGTCGAAGTTGAAATATAGAGCCATGTTTCAATGTCAATGGAAAATTATACCTTTCGTGGATCATCTACTGAGGTAAACACCGAATATGTTATCTCTTCGTCCCGAAGGCCAAGGGGCCAGCATGTCCTGCATCAGGAAGTCCTTTGTTGTTATTTTGTCAAGTATCCAGAGCCAGCAGGTAATATTCGGCGGTGTTACTCTGTCCTTCACTTTCTGCTTGCAGTTGAACCATGCAACTGACGTTATCTCTTTTTCCTTCCACCTTGATATGAGGCTTGGACTATTGTATCTCATCTTCACTACATCTACGAGAACACGTTAAGACCTTATAATTGCTTGGATAGAGGCTTGCAGCTTTAGGTACAGGAAATTGGGTGTCTAGAGACTTGCCGAAATGGAAACATGTCTTGAGACATCGAGAGGACTAAAAGTTTAGCGAACACGTCCTACTTTCCAGTTCACCCATTCACTTGAATACTTTGAAGCACTTTGGCTGAGGACGAGACACACCTTGATTTCTTACTCCAACAGGATTCTTATTTCTCCTTTTTCTCGAGTTCTCTCAACTACTCTTTGTCGACGCATTCTGCCCACTTTCTGCCGAGCCTTGAATTTGAAAAGTACAGAATTGTCGAGAGTTCGGACCCCTCAATCACGACTTTGAACGGTGGTACATACAGATACTTCCTGTGCTCGACTGGGACCCAAAACAGTGGTCCATCATCCTGACCCATCACTCATCCATCTGTCATGCCTTGCAGCATATGGGTATATCCATCAGTAGATTTCTGGTCCGAGATCTGCTACGTCCCAGATTCTCAAACCAAAATTGAAGGAATAGTATCGAAGAGACGTATTGCGTTCTCGCGTGGGAACCTAGGAGCAATGAGTCTGTCGCCAAGGGAATGTTCAGAGCAGGTGAGAGGGTACACCTGTGACATTGGATAATTGGAAGGAATAAGCACTTGATCGTCAATCTGGACAGGATCTAAACTGGACAGTCTTATGATTCCATGAATAACACGTGGGGTTAAATCCGACAAGGACGGTCAAGCCATCGGGTGCCCAACAATTAAGACACATCCGCCTGATGAAAAAACGACCTTAGATTTCGACTGTATCGTTCGACAAGACCTCTGTTGGGTCATTCCACCTCATTCAAGTGTTTGCACTACCCGACGACCTTATGTGTCGATTGAAGCCTGAGGAAGGTTTCGAGCATGCTCTTGAGTCCATAAGAGATCTCCTTGACTCGTGGAAGATGGGCGCGGCGTTCAACACTCCACTCGGGTGCAAGAACCCCAGACTCTTCGACGCTTCTGCTAAGTGGCTTCTACACACATCTTAAGGAGACAGGGAGACAGTGAAGGCACCGTGCGGAGATGAGGTGGCCAATTAGTGCGTCGCAAAGGGCTGAGTCAAGAGAGGGGTAACAGTCATATCCATTGGTAAAACAGCTCAGGAAACGCACTGTATGGACTTGGAATTTGTCAAGTAGCACCATGACCATTTATGTGAATGGACGTGCCTTCCGACCTGTTGATGTGCAACACTTCTGGTTTTATCTGATATCTCCACGTTCTTAAAATTCATTTGCTGGTTGCCAAAACAGCGCCTGAGATGACGACAAGATTCCATCCTTCAGCATGATACTATATAGATCCTGAACCTGCTTCCAGGCCTGCAAAGACTGGCTTCGAAGGATGTTAACGGATATGGTCAACTTCTTTACGACAACCTTACCCCAGTGTCCTTTTTTCAGGGAACGAAAACCAACTCCTGGAAGAATTATTTATATGCACCGGTGGCCCGGCACCTAGGTATAGGTGTCTTTTTATCTCTGGACAACGACGACGAAATGGAATAATCCATTTCGCAGGAATCAAATACCACCAGATTCGTGAAGGTTCCTTCAAAATCACAAAATGTCTCCATCATCGAAAAATAAAACCACGTCAGTCCATTACAGAAAAGAGCCAGCATTGTGTTTGCGTCAGATAGAAAAAAAGAGCAAGAAAGTGGCAGCCACGAGTGAGAGAGAAATTGGAAAGGGGGAAATGCGATTCTGTGTTGTCAGTTACCGTTCTTATGAAACCCTTCTATGTAGTCCAAGAGATGGTTCATAATTGGTTATCGGTACGCGGGAGAATTTTCACAATAGTTGTATTTTTGGTGAAAAAACTGATCTCGGTCGCTGAAGATTTCTTAATGATGACAGTATAAACTAAATGAAAATAAAACAGCAATTCAACAGAAAAAGAATTTCAACTTTGACCAAGCAAGCATATGCCAAAGAATCCCAGGTCCGAGAAATTCTTTACTACTCAACAGACAAAAAAACATCATTCACAACTGGCTCTTAATTCATATAACACCAACCCCAACTCAACGCCAATATTCCTCCTTCGCCTTGATCCATCATAGGAAGACCGTAAACCCTACCTAAACGTTGATCTGAATCACGGTCGGAAGAAGTGAAGGGCCGGAAGTATCTAATGAGAAACGAGGAGGACTGAGAATAGCTTCTAGATCGGAGGGGCAGACAATGGAGTGTATCACAGTTGTTGAGGGTGACGACGATGATTCCAATTCTTCCAACGAAGGAACATACCCATCGCTCTCGTGCTTCCTCTCCCATTTGGCCCATTGTATAGCTTTGAACCTCACAACACCAGTAATGACCTGCTCCAAGCTCATCCCAGCCTCTTTTGTCCGTCTCTCAGTGTTTCTTCACTCATCTCCACATATTGTTTCCTGAATCCATTCATCTCAATCTGCTTAGGTACCAAAAGCCTGTTCGCAATGGTCACCTTTTAATCAAATGAGTCCCCCGCTAGGTGTACTATTTCACATCGATCGAGTAACGGCGAAGTTGAGATCCAAGAGTGAAAGGATTCGATGCAGATTGCTTTGTCCAATTTTGTCAACTTCATCGAGAAGAGTCAACACACAAGGCTTTACAGAGCACTTGAACGGTAAATCCGTGACTGGGTACAACGCAAGTACATATTTGGGCTTTGTCACAATCACTGCTAAGAGAGATACGCTGACAGAGATTTTGCCAGTACCTGGCCGCCCAATTATAACAAGTATCCGGCCCTTGATCGATAATGAGCGAGGTTCGGAAAGGGGAGCAGATGACAAAGAGGTGGAGTGTGGCAGGTCTGCCTGCAGCGATGGGATCGCAGCTTGTTGACAGGTTCCTCGGCTGCAGAAGTGACAGCTGCTGCTTTTCGTGCTTGCTTGTCCACTTGAGATGGACTATTGCGAGGTACTCATTAGTCGCTTCTTAATTGTTTGATCCGTGTCAAGTCGAATTAGGTCTTCCGTGGGGAACGGTTTTTGCGAGTAACAGACGAAGGGAGAACGATGATGTTAATGAGCTGGGCGAAGAAATTGAGGTCAGCCACTCGAACTGCATAGTGGATTTAAGTGGAGTTGTGAATGAAAAAGGATGAGACGGCATACCTAGCTCCTGATGACACCATTTTCAATGCTACATCGAGGGATTGTCTTCTCCATCCCTTAATGCCCACCTTCCTCTCTATAATACTAGATTGCGTGAGTTCGATCTTTTTCTCCAGATTGACCTAATTATCTGCTTCATGCTGGTCATTGTCACCTAATTCGTGTTGAATGCTGCAAGCTGTTGACGCAAGAAGGATTCCCTCTGTTGCCTGGACGGGGACTCGTCTAGGGCGGAAGCTATTTTCTTTGATACGTCAGATATGGAGGCCCCCTTGAGGAATAAATGAGAGGTAAGATACAAACGAACTGGAGTGTTGGATACGGTCGAAGGGATGTGTGAAGAAAGGAAGGGAAGGCGACCAAGATCAACCCTATTTGTCGTTGTAGTCAGCATCGATGCTGACTACGAGGATGTCGGCCACCCAGAATGTATGAGTATCGGCCATGTCTTTATTTTGACGTAGCCCTTTTTCATAGCTGGTTGCAGGGCATCACGAGCAAGTCTGTCAAAAAGTCTGAGAACAGCCTATTGAATCCTGGTGATTGTTCCCCTACCATTGACTCGGCCCTTCACGACGCACTCATTGACTACCTCATCTTTGCCTGGTCCCTCGCTATCTCCCTGGCCCCTTTGAGAGGGTGTGGAAGCAGCCCGAGTGTCGAACGCCGCGCCCATCTCTTCAACTCTCCTCAGCTTCAATCGACGCATAAGATCGTGTGGTGGTAGAGAAAACGCTTAAACGAGTTGGAGTGGCCTAGCAGAGGGGTCTTGTTTGTACCAATTTGTCGGCGGTCGGCATTCGTGTTGCCTCCTTTTTTGCAACCTGATATGAGGTCTGGATTGTTGCATCCCATTTTCCCTACATCTACCAAAGCACGTTGTGATCATCCGTTATAATTATTTTGATAAAGGCTTGGCAGTGATAAGTACAGAAAATACTAGGTGGTTCCCTTAGAGCTGAAGCAAATTTATCCTGATATACCGAGAGAGCAAAAACTTGGGTAGAGCAACGGGCACGTCCTACTTTCCAGTTCACCTATTCATTTGAACACTCTAAGTGCTTCCACTGAAGACAAGGCACACCTCGGTTTCTTACTCCAACAGATTTCCTACCTCCTTCTCCTTTTTCTCCAGTTCCCTCAACCATTCTTTGTCAATGCATTCTGTCCATTTTCTGCTGAATCTTGAGTTAGAAAAGTCCAGGATTGTTGGGACTTGGGGTGCCTTGATCACCACTCTGCACGGTGGTGAATACACATCTTTCCTGTGCTCAATTGGGACCCAAAACAGTGGCTCATCATCCTGACCCATCACCCATCCATCCCTCGTGCCTTGCATCATAAGCTCAAGTCCATTGGTAGAATGCTGGTGCTCAGCTGTTAGGTCTGCTATTTCCCATGTTCTCAGACCAATGTCGTCGGAATAGTATGCCAGCGCTGTTCCATCCTGTATAAACACCGTGTTTGCATTTTCTTGACCCAAAATCTGACCATACAGATGACTGTTATAGGCATCAAAGAGGCATATTGCGTTCTCGTGTCTGAACCTAAGAGCAACTAGTCTGTCTCCAAGGGGATGGTCAATCAGAGAAGGTGATAAGGCAATTCCATACACCTCGGACGTTGGAAACTTGGAAACGAGTTGGCGAGTTCGTGTGTCCCACACTCGGACGTGGGAATCTTCGTCAGACCAATATGCAAGGAGTTTCCCGTCGGGTGAGTAGGCAGGGTAGGAATCCCAAGGAATATGCACTTGATCGTCAAAGTGGACAGGATCAAACTGGGCAGCATCGTGATTCCATGAATAAGTTGTGGCAGAGGAAGATGAAGAGAAAGGAACGATAACGATGGTCAAGCCATCGGGTGCCAGGAATGGGTTAGAGTTTCTGTACACCTTCAAGTCTAAAGAATAGGTGCATTTGAAACCTGTGAGATCCTGCCGATGCCAAACTTGTAGTAATCCTGAGTCATCACCAAAGACGGCGCATATAACCAAGTCGTTACATGTTTGGAAGGTGACATGCCAAAACCGAACATCTTTTCTCGGCCAGGGATCAAATGAGACGCGCTTCTCCGGATGCATTATATCGCAGATTGTGACGAGAGATTTAGACGAAAACGCTGTCTGGTTGTCATCTGGGGAGAATGTAATATCCATGTGATCTTTGTACTCGACATCTGTGCGTGCTAGGACTCCCCAAGTATTTGTATCCAAAAATTCGACGTTGTAAGATGGCAACAATACTGTAGCCGCCACATTTCCAGAGGGTGAGATTGTGATGACTTGTCGCATGTCAGTGTCATCTTGAGTGTCTGTAGTGTCAGCCCCACTTCCCGTCGAATCCTCGAGGTCCACGTTCCACATCCTCACACTTCCACTCTCGTGTCCAACTAAAAGCCTGTGGCCATCGCGTGATGGATAGATACTTGTTATAATTGAATTGGCTAGAGACTTTGTCTGCCAGATCCGTTCTGAGCCGGTCATAGACATATTCCACATCTCCGCTGTGTAAAGTCGTTGGATAAATAGGTAATCAGTGAGAGGTAAATGAACAACATGTGGCTTGTAGTTGAAATCATGGCTGAAGGATACCATCTCTTGTGTGTCCAATCTCCAAAGGTAAATATCACGATGTTTCTCCCTAAAATCGGCCATCAAAGTGTCGCTGGTTGGGGAAAAGCGGAGTAATGATAATTTTCCATGAGGATATGGGAATCGTTGGGGATCCTTGCCATCTTGCAAAGTCCATAATTCAATGACATCCTCAGACCTTCGTCCTATGGCCAGAAAACGCCCATCAGGGGAAAATCGGGTGACAGCAACGTCATTCACCTCCAACAGCCTGTTGGGTATCAGTGCACCGTTGCTGGAATCCCAGAACTTGACTAGAAGACGGGTTGAGCCTTCAACCTTTGAGCTATGTAAGTTTTCATCTTCATCTACCCAATATGTGGAAGCAATTCTTCCATCATGAAGAATGAAGGTGAAATCATACCCCGTGATTTGAAATTTCTCCTCACCCATCTCAATGTCCCAGACTACTGCAGTGGAGAGAAATTCGAGTAGAATACATTTCCCATCAGGACTGAAGCACGCATTATATACCTCCCCATAAGTAGACAGCTCAAATGGGCCTGAAATGCAATGACCAGTTTCGGAGTCGCAGACATACATAGTTTGGGGTGATATCGAAGCAAAGGTGCTTTCATCCACCGAGAAGACCATATGCCTCACACGATCCTTGTGGTGCTCTGCAGTGAATACCACTGGGGACCAGTGACTGGGTTTCCCTTGAGTGACTGCAAGAGTGTTGGGAACCCTTGGACAGAAATTTCTGGCAACAAGAGATTCCTCAGGTGCGAAGGGCAGTGCTGAGATGTAAACATGAGGGGCGCACTGAGAGATTGGAATAAAGAATGTAGAAACAAATCGGACAGCATCGTGGATAAACAATGTCAGTTCATTATCAGGGTTGAGGGACTGGCCGGCCAACATCAGATGTATCACAAAGAAATGACCTGGGGACATACCTTCCATGTTGCAGCCCTTCTGAGCATCAAATATGCCTCATGAACATTACCTGTCAGGCTCATGACCTCCAACCAGAATAGTAGCTTCTCATACATCACAAATTGCACTGCCTTCATCATCTTCTTGTCAGATGGAGCCTGAGTAACATGGTCTACCCAGAACAGAGATGAATAGGAAATGAGAGGAGAGACGGTAGACTTGACATCAATATCCACATTCTTGATGCTTGAAGAGTCCAAGTTACCCATATTGAAGCGCAGTTCTGATGACACCATAGCCTTCAAACACAGAAGGGCAAGCTGACGTTCATGAAGTTCACGATCCCAGATCCCAGAGAGCTCGTGTAGCTTTTGCCGAAAGTAGTGAGAGAGAAGAAAATCCTCAAATGACCGATGGTGGAAATGAAGGACAGGACCAGAGTCAAGGACGGACATGAGACCTCTTTTGATCAATCGCAGAATATCTGAGTCACCGATCCTGACTCCAGGAAGCATTAGAAGCACATCGTCGCTGAGTGGCTGCTTGGCAAAAATCATTGCGCCCATGACAGAAACGATTCCCTGGATCTCTTCTTCGCAAATATGTCCAAATGCTGCTTCAACGACAGTGAGGTACACCGAGTACAACTCATCTAGCCCCTCTGTGTTGTCTCCCTGCTTCTTTGACTCTAGAATGCCAAGCCGTACCCTGGGATCCACTTCGAGGAAGTCAGCAACAGTTGTTGCCCAGATAAAAATGCCTGCAGCGCGAGGGACCAGACGATCAAGAGCCCCTTTGACCCATGCATCTCCCTCCCCCATTGAATCAAGTCGCGACTTGAGGAATATGTGGATGTCATGGGAGGTAGGATCTCCTGGCTTGACATTGCTGCCGGAAGGGATATCAATACGGAAGCTCATGGATTCAGGAAACATTCGCTGGATGAATTCATCATGCCGACTGGTAATGACCAGCTTAAACCTCTTCAAGTGATCAATGTGTATCCAACGATTGAGCGTGCGTAGAAGACCCTTGTGATCGTCCGAGTCATGTCTAAGACCACCACACTCATCCAGTGCATCAATCACAATCACTGGAAGCTCCCCACGCGGTACACTATTGAGCATGAATAACGGCATCTCAATCAGGCATTTAAATCTACCATCGATGTTGGATGGATCAGGCATCTTATCGTTTTTGACTATGTCCAGAATGTGTTGGCGTACAGAAGGGTACAGGCGAGCAAGGCCAAGGGCAACGACGCGCCAGAGCGCATCCGTAGTGATGGTGGTGGATTTTGTGCGGTCGAAACGGAATAATATCACATGGCGATCTTGTTCCTGTAGCCGAGCAGCGATACTAGCTGCCAATGCAGATTTGCCGACGCCAGGAGATCCTCTGATCCAAATCACATTGTGGCCATCGACGTTCTGGATTTCGTTTTCGATCTCTTGTAGAACGGATCTACGGGTGCCTTCCATACATGGTTTGCGTAGGAAGAGCCTATTCTCCCCAAGGACACGAACCAAGTTGTCCAGCTCCTTCTGTTCAGCAACTACTTTTGCATTTGCTGGTGCGAAATTAGACGTCATGAGGATCACCAAACAGCAAACATAGATAACACACCTTGAAGACCGTCAACACCGACTTGAGTGGCATGGGCAGTTTCTGGTATATAGATGACGTGTTACTAGAGCCGATTAGGAATCGAAGACGACCCACCTTGAGCATTTGCAATGTCGGTCCGTATGTCTTTCACCGCAGTAGCTGATACCACGAATCAGATGATTTAGACATTGGATGTCAGACACGAAGATCAGACCTTGCTCAGCCCGTATCTCTATCAGAAGATCCCGGTCGAAGTTTTGCGCGAAAGCATCTAGCTTCTTCTGTAATCCACTCACTTCGTCCTTTTGAGCAACAACAAGGATGTGCTTCACTGGACGTTACATTCAGTGAAGAATACGTCTCGGGCGAACTGACACATACCTATCCAATTTTCGAGCCAAGTCTGAATGTAATTTATTACTTCTTCCATCATATTGGGAAATTCATTGATGGTGCCGCGCAGTGCGTCTGATTGCGGGACTTCCTTGAGCCTGTTGAGTTGCCCAGCTAGGACAATCATACTCTCTACAAGGTTTTTCATCGCTTCATGAGATTCTTCTTGAGTTTCAAAGTGCTGGAAGCTCGATAAGTCACAATATTAGTGGTGAAAGAAGTAATTTTGGCCCACTTGATAGACAATTTCAACGCAAGTGAACAGTTTTGATGCTATAGAATTCAACTGGTTCGAGTCAGGCAGCAGGCATGCGTATTGACTAATAATGATTTACTCCGCTCAAAGGCTTTCCTAGCTCCATGATTATCCCAACAGCATCTCTTGCAGGGCCGAGACGACGCAAAATAGACTGAAACCTGTTCAGATCCTCCATCATGCCTTTAATTTGTGCAACCAAGGCACTAAATTGGCAGTCATGGGCCTACGACGTGACTTGAGTCGACGTTCTACATATTGCAAAAAGATAGCGTACCTCGGCGACAATCCAAAGTTGCAATCCTGGAATTCCATTGGGGAATTCCACTTTGAAATTTGCTGAATAACCCTGAGCAGACTGAGAGCAATTGAGACAAAGATCAACCTACATTTGGTCCCTTCCTGTGTTTGAGATACCAGGTGATCCCATAGATCGTTGAACTTAATGCTGACTCGACACAAAGGATCATCTGAAATACGCCCAAAACTGAAGATTTTCTGTCGCAGAGGATGCTTTCTGTGTATCTCAATATCCAGATCACTTTCTTGTTTGAGAATACTGTACCACATGAATGTTGAGTGCTGCCTAGACATGAGACGTTCAACTCACTATTTTCTTGTCAACTTGAGTTGTTGATCTCCCTCAATATTCTTCTTGAGTTTCCCTTCAGTATCTTGGAGATGGCTGGTGCCATCCACTTTGTCAGAGTGCTTAACAATCAATGATTGTGGCAATTTATGATCGAGCTTCCCGATAAATTCTAGATGCAGCTCAGCCTACTGATTGGTTGAGCCGATAAGACAGGGTAGCACTCACCAACAATTCGGATAGTTGGTTTCACAGTAGCAGTTTCATCTGAGTGTGCCATTGATTGGATTTTTGGGTGGAATGGGTGGAAAGAGCGGGAAACAACGTTGCGAATGGATGCTGTTATCAGGTGGACAAGGCTGTGGAACCATCGAAACAGCTGCCTCGCCAAATCCAGTGGGTGGAAATTTGATCATCAGTGTCCAGAAGCATGGCAAAGCTGTGAGTGTGGGAACTGTACCAGATGGCAGTTATTATCACTCGATAGTCAATTCCTTTTACTCGTTGATCAGTTTTCCAACAAAAACAAAGCAACCTACCTTGATATTCTCTTCCAGAACAAATTAGGCGACTCCATATGGTATGCCCAAAATCCGAATCCGGTACCGAACTCTTCGTATTGGACCGGGATTTCCTGAATGAATGTTCTCGCAGGACACTGCGAATGGGGCGCAACACCACTTCATCGACTGCCCTCTTGATGTCACAGCACTAGCTGATTTCTGAAGTCATCAGGATTCATAAAAGTGCACAGTTCGAGCTTACATTGCTCCCATACGCAGGCTCCACCTTGAAATCCTTCGGGAGATTTTCAAACATTGTCCTATAGCTCACAATGCCTCTCAACGAGCCACCCGTTGGAAGAAGTTGACTACTGGATTCGACATGGTGTTATTCGGATCTTGAGCTTGGTCAAGGCCTGAAATGATTGTACATTGAACAGTGGAGATACAATGGATACCTCAAGGTCAGCTCCCGTATGACGATCTTGTCCCAGTTTTCTTGTTGGAAAAGCTGACCTCTGGTAGAATTAGTTATGTACCCCTGGATCGACACAGGTGTCATTCAATCTTTTCGGATAAGGACGACAACGAAGAAAAAGATACGAGGAGAGATGACTCCTCCTCCTCCTTTGATAACAATAAACCTCTCGTTCACTCTAACTTGACAACGACCATGGTCCGACAATGAAACCCCGATTTTTCCCTCCAGCAACTTCAAAACAAATTGTAGTTGTCCATTTCACAGGATCTATGTGTTCTCCGATACTGCCATGCTTGTGAAAAATGTGTACTCCACCATTACAAACAACCAGGTCAGTCTATCACCAAAACAAAGCCAGCATCGTGTTCGCGTGGGGTCAAAAGAACAAGAAAGGAGTGAGGGAGTCGAAAAATTGGAAATGATGTGATCTTCAGGGTTCGAGTTATTCAGGCACCGTTATTGTGAAAAAAGAAAAAAAAATCAGTTGTTGCGATTCAAGGATGGTTCTACCTACTACCACTTCTGTGTTTCAATCATCTTTACAACAAGTCATCTGTTTTTCCACAAAAGACTTTTCATTATTGGTTGAAACAACCGATCTAGGTCAAGGAAAGTTTCTTATCAATCATTTCAAATTTCGTCATAGTTCACCACAAAAATGAAAGCAAGGAAACACATGCCAACAAAAACTTCAAGGCCGAGAGATTCTATCCCACAAACACCCACTTTGCAAAAAAAAAAAGTCATTCACAACCGGCTTCCAACCCATACAACACCCCTTCTCTCAAACACATCCTGATCATCACCACCCTCACTCCCATCCCACTCATCATCATCACCATTGACATCATCCTCTCCCAGACGGTCCTCGTTTCCTTCCACCACCCATCTTTTCCATCCCTCCTTCCCAAACGCTTCTTCCAACGCCTCTCCTACATTCCTCACAAATGCAAACTTAATTTCGGTCTTGATTTCTTTTGGAAAATCATGTTCGACATCTTTACTGAATATGGAAGAAGCACTTTTTTTCTCTTTGATACCTCCCACAGGAGTGACTTTGCCGCGAAGCGTTATCTATCAAATCCAACCGGTTATATTTAAACGAGGAAGCGAGTGCAGATATACGCCTACCTCGCTTGTCATAGCTATATTCGTAGGAACGCACGATCCTGTCAATAATGACAAACACAGACCATGGCTATACCCTCACTCGGCCCGTCCTTTTTCTGCGCTCCAGCAGGAAGATGCAAGTGTACATCTAGCCCCTGTCCTCCATTCGTATCCAAATCACTCTCAATGCCATGGTCGTCTTTCTTACCTTCCTCGCTTGTACACCCGCCATTGGCAAAAACCCTCAAAGGATCCTCCATCTTCTTCTCCACCAACCCCAACTCCCAGGCATGTCTCTTCACCCAGCTCAACTCCAGCTCTCCACTTTCTTTAATTACTTCAACTAAACTTCCAGTCAATTTCAACTTTCCGCTGTCACCAGGCGTTTCGACAGGCAGTATTCCTCCTTCGCCTTGACTTATCACAACGATACCGTAAACTATGCCTGGACGTTGATCTGAATCACGGTCGGATGAATCGGAAGTATCTGATGAGAAACGAGGAAGACCGAGGATGGTTTCTAGATCAGAGGGGCGGACAGTTGGATTGTAGAGCACGGTTGTTGACGATGCTGACGATGATTCCAATTCTTCTGATGAAGGAACATATCTAACTTTCCTATCGCTCTCAAGCTTCTCCACCCATTCGGCCCACTGCACAGCTTTGAACCTCGCAACACCTGCAATAACCCTCTCCAAACTCCTCACCCCAGCCTCTCTTGTCCACCCTGTAACGATCTCTCTTGGTGTTTCCTTGCTCATCTCCACATATTGCTTCTTTAATCCATTTATCCCAATCTGCTTAGGTACCAAAAACCTGTTTGCGATCGCCACTTTTTCATCGAACGTATACCCCGCTAGATGCACTATTTCACATCGATCGAGTAGTGGCGAGGATATAGTGTCGAGTGAATTGGCAGTACAGATAAAACTTGAAATAGATCAATTGGAACATTGATTGAAACTCCAATTTTGTTCGAGATCCAAGACGTCTAGAAGCGCAGCGGAAGGATCTCCATGGAAATTGCTTTGTCCAATTTTGTCAACTTCATCGCCAGGAATGACAGGGTCAACACGTGAGGCTTTATGGAGTGCTTGAACAATAAGTCCAGGGCCAGATGCAACATAAGTACATCTGTGACCACGTATTTCGACTTCTTCACGGACACCACCAAGAGATATACGTTGGAATGGTCGACCAAGAGCACGAGCTATACTTTGACCGAGTGAAGTCTTCCCCTTGCCCGGTGGCCCAACGAAAAGAAGTATTGGGCCCTTGGTGGATGATGAGCGACGTTTAGAAAGGGGGGAGGTGGCGGAGGATTTGTTAAAGGTGAAGCCGGTGGTTTCTGCTTCAATAGGGGCCACAGTTTCGGTTTTTTTAGCAGGTTCTTTGGCTACTACAGTGATAGCTGCTGCTTCCCATGCTTCCTTGTTCGCATTGAGTTCTTTCAGAAACGCATTCAGCGAGTCGTTTCTTGATTTTTTCGAGACCGAAGTGATCGGCATCAAGTTGCGTTCAGGCTTTGTGAGGAACATTTTGTCGCGAGTAACAGAAGAGGGAGTAGAGAATGATGACGTTGACGAGTTGGGCCATGGAATTGAGGTTAGCCCTCAAGCTGCATAGTGTATCTAAGTGGAGTCATAAATGAAAAAGGACGAGAGGGCGTACATAGCTCCTGATGATACCATTTTTAACGCTCCCTTGGGGGATTCTCTTGAGCTTTCTCCGCTCCCTCATGCCCACCTTCCTCTTCTCGGTGCCAGATTGTATAGTCTCGATCTTCTTCAGGTCGGCCGAATCATCTACTTTATGCTGGTCATCATCATCCAGCTCGCTAGTGGCACCATTGTTGGCAGAGCTAGATGTATTTGAGTCACTGATACCTCTTTGGGCTGCCGACAATTCGCGTTGAATAGCTAGAATCGGAGAGAGGAGGATTGTGGAGGTGGGGTGAAGGGGTTTTATACGGACAAGGCCATGTAAAGAGATCAGATCTGGCCTGGCGTGGGAATTTCCGTTCACAGGGTTTTGTCTCCGTTATAACACGCCTGGAGAGAAAATATGTCTTTCTTGGGAAGGTCAGACCTGGCTCAGGATTACTCCAAGTCTGGCATCACTTATTCTTTGGATTTCGTTAAGGCTTGACATCTTTGATCTCATGTCTTGCCCGTCCATAATTTATTCATAGAACCATGATACTGCCCAGTTTGATTCCTGTCTCGCATGTATCATTCAGTGTTATCGCTACTCTAGTGGATTCTTACACCACTGAATACAGGCTCGCAAAGTCCTATCCTCAAATCCTTGATACCAGAAAATCCGAGTTACAATGCTGAAGAATTTATCGCTGATTTCCGCCTGATCATTGTAACAACAAAAAGTTGTACAATGCTGATCACCAAATTACAGTTACGGTGAAGCGTTTCAAGACAATCATGAAACAAATGCCTGCTCCACGAAGTAGGTGGGTACTCTCGTCTTGATAACCGTTGGATCTGAGGATCGTCGTCAAACCAACATACAAGGAGTTTGCCGTCGGGTGAGTACTTAGGAACAAGCACTTGATCGTCAATGCGGACAGGATCAAACTGGACAGTCTCGTGAATCCATGAATGACACGTGGGAATCCGACAAGGATGACGGTCAAGCCATCGAGTGCCCAACAATGAAGACACATCTGACTGATGGAAATTGGTACAAAGACTTATATTTCAACTGTATCGTTCGACAAGACCTCTGTTAGGCCATTCAAGTGTCTACACTACCCGACGACCTTATGTGTCGATTGAAGAAGCCTGAAGAAAGTTTCGAGTATCCTCTTGAGTCCATAAGAGCTCTGCTTGACTCGTGGAAAAATGGGCGCGGCGTTAGACAATCCACTCAGGTGCGAGAACCTCAGACTCTCCAACGCTTCTGCCAAATCAGTTCTGCACACATCTGAAGGAGACAGGGAGACAGTGAGGACGTTAGGAAATGATGAGGTGGTCAATGAGTGTGTCGTGAAGGGTTGAGTCAAGGGAGGGGTAACGATCAATTCGTTGACGAAACAGCTCAAGTAACGCGTTGTATGGACTTGGAACTAGCACCACGACCATTTATGTGAATGGACGTGCCTTCCAACCTGTTGGTGCAGTCGCCGTCTATTTGATATTTCTACGTTCTGAAATTCATTTTCTGGTTGCCAAAACAGCGCCTGAGTTGACTACGAAATTCTATCCTTCAACGTGATGCTATATGGATTCTGAACTTGCCTCTAGGCCTGGAAGGACTGGCTTTGAAGGATGTAGGCAGGTCACTGGATACGATCAACTTCTTCATGACGATCTTGCCCCAGTGTCCTTTTTTCAAGGAACGAAGACCGACTCCTGGCAGAATTATATACACCAGCGGCTCGACATAGGCGTCTTTTTATCTCTGGACAACGACGACGAAATCGACATTATCTATTTCGCAGGAAACAAGTACCACCAGACTCGTGAAAGTTCCTTCAAAATCACAAAGTGTCTCCATCGAAAAAGACCACGCCAGTCCATTACAAAAGAGAGCCAGCATTGTGTTTGCGTCAGATAGAAAGAGCAAGAAAGTGGCAGCCACGAGTGAGAGAGAATTTGGAAAGGGGGAAATGCAATTCTGCGTTGTCAGTTACCGTTCTCATGAAACCCTTTGATGTGGTCCAAGAGATTGCTGTATGATGGTTTACCCAACGCTCCTGTGTTCTTAAGCTTGCAAACAGAACTTGACAGCAGATCATTTTGTGTTCATAATTTATTATCGTTACGCGGGAGACTTTTTTACAATAGTTATATTTTTGGTGAGAATTGGTCTCGGTCGCTGAAGATTTCTTCTTGATGATGACAATATAAACTAAATGAAAACAAAACAGCGATTCAACAGAGAAACAATTTCAACTTTGACCAAGCAACCATATGCCAAAGAACCCTAGGTCGAAGAAATTCTTTACTACTCAACAGAAAAAAACATCATTCACAGCTGGCTCTCAATTTATATAACACCAACCCCAACTCAACGCCAATATTCCTCCTTCGCATGTTGAATGAAAAACGAGTTAAAAAACATTTCTGGTACTTTCACTTTCCATTGACCAATTTTTGGAAGACATCGCTACGCATATCATTTTCCAAAGACTAGTCGTACATTGATTTAAAAAAAGATAAGCGTTAGTGTGGTAACATCCAATGGGTATACCTCCTGTCCACACAGATCAATGGAAAATGTATATAGTAAATTGAATCAAAATTTCAACCAAGAGTTCGCGATATTTATATCATTTTCTTCAGGGACACCTTGGGCGAGTCTGATGCAACGACAAGAGATTGTATGATGCTCTTCCCCAAAACCCAAACAATTATGGATGGAACAATAATCCATAGTCTAGATATAAATAGATATAAATGGTTGATGTTAATATATTCCAAGACCCGATAACAAAAGCAAACTCACCCATTGGGTAGGATCCAATAGATGATCAACGTTGAGGTATCGTTGTGACCAATTTGACAAAATCTACAATAGTATTCGTTGAGCCAGTACAGAAGTGTTTTGGAAAGAGTCATGAGAGCAGCGCCAAACCCGAGGAGTGGAGCACCAGGCCATCGTGTACTGTGTGTAAGATAGACATATATGATGTTGAGAATAGTCTCAACAATATTCATGAAAGCTGGATGAGAGCATCAACCATAAACTGGGTACACAACAGAAGACGAAACCAGGAAGGGCGTACACTGAGCATTTGCGAATCCGTCATTACTTTCCAGAGCCGGAAGACCATAAACCTAAAAGTACTGTCAACTCGGGCTCCGGCATACCAGGTTTCACAAACTCACATAGTCGATCTGTAAAAACCGTAGCCAGAAGACATAATTAAGTGACATTGCTTGTAAGTCAGTGGCATGGAGATCAGCGTGTGACTGTGAGCGCGCACATACCTCCTGATAAAGCGCGTACGGGCGCCAGATCCAATGAATATCACCGCCCTAAATATTAAAGGAGGATAATCAAGTCCCCTGGCCCAGTGACAGGGCTTATACGAACCTTCATTGACCTTGGCCTGGAATTTGTTAATCAAGATCATTGATCTGATACATAAGACATACCGCATGAAGCAATACCCAGCATCCCAGAAGATTACAGGAGCTGTTATGAGGAACCAAGCCGTAATCCACCAACGGGCTGAGACTACCATGGATAATGAATGGCAGAGAAAGCCAGAAAGCCATCGCTTTGTCACCATTGTCAATCCCACGTGACATTGAGAGCAGTTCGACTGTGCTTACTGAATTCTGCGAAAAAGAAACATTCTCACGATGGAGATTAACCCTGTCTTCTCAATACTCATTACCGATATTCGGCTTAGTAGTTATCTCATTTCTCAATTGGTACATTTATGAGAGGGGATCTTGGCGGAAGGTAGATTTTCATCCCTGGAATCCACCTCGGAACTGGTACGCCAGACCAGGGAAATGATAACGATCAACAAGGACTCTCACCGATCATGGAATTAGATTTCGATTTCCACACGACACAGATCATGATCACAGGAATAAGACATTAATAGACAAGTCCAAACACCTTCGTAAACACCTTAGCATCACTACGAAAACCATTGACATGACCGATGCACCCGCTCCCTCTTCCCCTCCAGATTTGTCGAGAAATTCCAACACTCTAACAAAATGGCATACCTGACTCAATGTTGGCAAGCCTTGTGTACATTGTGTACAAATAAAGGGAAGAAGTTCACTCAATAAGATTTCATCGAAGGTATTAATGGAATTTATTATTTACCCAAGGACCCTGAGTATAATGTGTAATACAGTATATTACCAGGTTCAACGTCTCCAGGATTTGAGGGGCGCTAGGAATGACGGCCATTATCTCAGCTCTAGTAAATTTCGTACTGCAACTAGCCCCTGGATAAATAACAAAATCAAAGCAGTTTCACTCACTTTTTTCAGATTACCTTTGGAGCTCCTGTCTCGAATATTTACCTTCCACTTTCTTACTGGAGTCGTCAAGTCTGTGGCAAAGTTAGGTCGGCTTTCGACACAGCTACGCCTTGTCCGCCGCCAATGGGATGCAGTCATCGTATCCACTCCCAGCCTAAGGCAGTTGCAACTTGACGGAAGGTTTGATATCCCCCCGACATATTAAATATCCCTCCTGACATCTTGTCCATCTGGCTTGAACAATCGAAAACATGTCCTCTCTATATTGGGCTCCATTACTATCCGATGGATCTGCAGCATTTCCCTGTCCTTACCAGTTCAATTGAGCGTTGGGAAAGTCTTCAACTCTGGGCTTACGAAGATTCGGCAGATCTCGTCTGTCAACACATTTCCTTGTCTTGCGCCAGACAACTCAAACTCATTTGTGCTTCTAACCCAAGCCTGGGGACACCAAAACACATTGCTGCACTCGTAGGGACCACTCCCAATCTACAGTCTCCTTGCATTCAATTTGGGCTCGAGCAACATTGTGCATATACTCGTTCAATAGACTCAATAGTGATCAACCTTTCCCATCTTCGTCTTAGCAAGTCCGCACTCGATTGCGGATGTACATGGAGAATGCTTTGGCATTTCCGTGGCACTGTCTCGGATCTATCGTCTTGTAACTGTCTTTCCCTACCACGAGATGAACCCCTAATCACGTTTCCCGATCTGCAAATCCTTCGTCTCCAGATGCATTGGAATGATATACTCCTACTACTACCTCTATTAGATGCACCCACACTCCAAATCCTAGATCTTTCTTATGGTCGCAGCTCGTTCAACGCCGATGCTGAATGGTTATTCGACCGTTTATTGAAGTTGAAACTTCCGCTTCTAGAAATGCGCATAGGTTTTGAATGCTGATGGATTGGATCGTTTCTTCCAATCGCCAGCTACTTAAGCAATCCCTTTGGTGGAAGTTACAATATTATCAGAACAGGAAATCCAAAAACAGAGGAGCCGCCTCCTTGGGGTAGCTGTTATGGCGGAACATTGGATACTTGGAACTTTTGTCGGATGGAATCGTTTACCTGATGTGCCTCAGGATCTTGTCGACTACTTATATGGAGAAATTCCGTGCGAGTGTTCTTCTGGATCAAAACTTTTTGATTTTTTTCTGTTTGAAGAGATGAAAAAGGTGGACAATAGACTCTCAGGCAATAGGTGGTGGTCTAAACAGTGCAGGCACTTCGCTAGAGCGTATAGGCGGCGCTCTAGACAGTTAGGTTGAGTGATGAATGTCTGGTATAGCAACTACCCTGTGCCGTAGATGACGATGGTTTATGATAACCAATTTGTTAATTAATTCTTGAGCTGGGGTCTGTAGATAGTTATTGGGCTGTTCCTGTAGTTCTGTCTATGCATCACTCGCCATGTCTTGGTTGAAGCAGACCAATAAATGTTCTGGCAAATTTTCAGATAGAACATCCTGATTTTCACGTGCCCCGGAAGGTTTATTAGGGAGACGACGATTCTCTCAGATATCCTTGCTGTTATTTTGGATGAGGATTCCTACTTTTAAATTTGGTCACTTTGATGCCGTTATCCCAAGCAGAATTCACCACAGCCTCCTACTATGGCTACATGCCTTCTGTAGATATACCCCGTAATGTTTAGGCTGAAAATAATAGCAGACATACTTCAAATACCTTAAACAACAGAAACAACCATGCAACTAAACATATTGATATGCAAAGCACTGCTTTGTCAAGGAGCAGGCAAAACCTCCGCATCATAGCACTGGGTTGTATCATAAAAATTATGGTCATATGATCTCTCTAGTCACTCAAGTCCATTGGTACGCATAGCAGTTAGCTGGTATAATCTGACATGACTGTCTTGGAATGAAATTTTGCATGTCCCCCTTCATTGATTTGGGTCCCCCTGAACAGCATTGTGTACGTGATCTTCTGAGCGAAAATAAGCTGAAGCCCACACCCTGGAAGTGTTGATGTGATGTAATCCAGTAATTACTATGCTGACAATCAAGTGGCTTCATGGTGTTCCGACCACTAGAGGGTCTGGAGAAAGTGGGATTGCACGTAAGCTTGCTTGTACGGCAACGCACCACATGCAGACCGAATTTCGTGGAGTTTAATTGGGACAAGAAGGCAATGATTAATCCAAACGAGATGAATGTCAACGCCGGCACTGATTGGACCTTTCACTTATCCTCATTGTGCGGATCCCAGATAGAAACCGCAGAATATATTGAATTGTTTGATTGATGTTACTGAAGCTCGAACGGTTTCTCAATACAAGACATAAAGAGAAGAGTTGTTTGTAGCAGGAAGGGATACGGAGTCAATGCAACGTGGTTGTTGTTCAGAAAGAGATAATTATATATTGTAACCGAGGAAGCAGGCTTTAAGACGCAGTGGGCGAGATCATAGTGGCTACAATGAGACTTCTGTTGTCTGCCATGTTCATTCTAAATCCAGTGTGAATGTAATAGGTAAAAATATATAGGTTTTTCTATAGGCTAGTGTACGTGAGCGTCGTAATAGAAGGTTGGTGATGGGATCAAACCGATATGCGTGGATCAAAATCCAAGTGGATGTAGGGTTTGAATCCTTCAGCGCGGTATCTTGGCACAGACCATCCTGTGAGTGTATCTCCATTGAAGAGACTTGCATGCACTGCCAGAGCAGACCCTTCAATAAGGACCCAATCGTCCCAGAAGG
>Ga0153958_1000047_pt1 | contig 23037 bp, 29 predicted proteins | sample TSFL042MetaG_FD_104719 | JGI IMG/M metagenome (GOLD analysis project Ga0153958, IMG submission 104719) | Attine ant fungus gardens microbial communities from Florida, USA - TSFL042 MetaG | ecosystem: Host-associated > Fungi > Mycelium > Unclassified | place: USA: Florida, Wekiwa Springs... | reverse complement strand
ATGAATTATTCTGCAGCCATGTCCAAGGATAGAACGATACATGAGGCTCAGAGAATTTCCCTCAACATGGCAGACATCGAAGTGAGCGCTCTTGGATCCTACCAAACCGAATATACGTACAAGATAGTTCTAGGCCTTCTGTCTTGGGTTGAACAAGGAGAGGCTGAATGTCGGGTGGGATCTTGCGCAAACTATGATTCCAACGCTTGTGATCATGTCCATAACCAAAGACGCACGTCAAAAGTATTCATCAGACGCTGTTTCGTGATGGGATGAAAACACTCAGGGCAGCGGCAGTGATCTCGCAGCCAGATATTGTGGCTTCAAACTGTCATAATCCTTTCATGACATTTCTACCATTGATGACGCACAATTTGGATTGTGTCCTCGCATTCCAATCGATTATAACTTTGCGCCCACTGGTACTCACTCTCGGTATGTTTTTTTGCAAAACCTCACTGGTAATCATGTCACTATCATTCTTCGTTGCTGCAGCAGATCCAAGGATCCTAGATATTGTAGAAGTACATTTTCCTCGGGAGACGAGATTTAGCCTCTATGCAAAGCATTTTGATCAATTTCACACTGGCTCGAGGTGATGTGTCTGGCACTTACAAACAATTGAGGGCAGACAGGAATTTCGTGTAAAGAATGACCCAGGAATTTGACAGATGCTAAAGCAGAGATAGAACGGAAACTATTCATGACGAAGACAATTAGTTTTGGTTAGAGAAGAGATCGCACGTACACGTTGAACCAAATATTTGGAGTTGGATGACGCCAATCGCTCCCTATATCAGGCAGGTGCACTCTTTTTATTTAATTTCTTTTTGCCATGCAGATCACTTTCAAAAGGAGGCTCTTCAGACATCGCTTCTCTCTCTCATACCACCATCTAGTAGAGAACCAGCAAATAAATACAATTTCTCCCTAATCCAACCCCCAATTAACACCCAAACTCCACTACCAACTAGTACCTCAATGGACATTGAAGATCACCAACTCAGAGGTTGCTTGTAGTAACTTAGCTTAGAAACACTCCTAGTCCGAGTTGACAAGGAGAACTCAATGTGTCATGACTTGGCAAAACAGCTAAGTCAATATTTATTTTTCTTTTCTTTTAGTTTAATTAGTTTAGTTTAATTATTGGACACAGTACCATATCAAGATGTGTGCAACATGCTTCTCTTCCTTTAATCACCACCATCTCCTCCCTTCTGGCTGTAATGGCTGTTGGGGGGACTACTATACTACCAAGCCCCTACACTAATATTGTCATCATTCACCTTCTGACATTTATTTCTGCCTGTCCTTTGAGGCAGCACCTTTTTCCATCTCATGCTGGATGTGTGAGCATTGTGCCACATGTTCAGCATCTTTGACCTGGTGGAGACCTGTTAAGTTGTGAGCCTCTTGGTTCACAAGAAGGAACTTCAAGTAGTCACTTCTGCAAATGGGGCAAACTGGGAGAAGAATACTAAGCTCTGGGTATTCTATGAAGCTCTTGGCCTCTGGCCCTTTTTATTATGAACATTGAGTGGGACTATAACTATTATCAGCCATGGTCTGATAATGAGTGGCTAGTAGACGAGATGTTGGCAATGCTAGATGAGGACATTACTATACAGCAAATGCACTGAATGTCTGAGGACTCTAAGAGACAATGGACTCATAGAATGGACAGGACTCTTTGGAGAAATCTCAGACTATCTCTCTCTTCTATATTTGGACTTGTGCTAAATGGGACAATATTGGACTAACCCATTATTAGACACTAACTCAACTTGTCACCCTCATTGCTTTTGTCACTGGACTGTCACTTAACTAGTCACCCATAGTTACAACTAGTGTTACCACATTGTAATATAGTCATAATACCTAGTTAGTGTCATGACTTGGCAAAACAGCTAAGTCATTATTTATATTTCTTTTCCTTTTCTTTTCTTTTAGATTATTACTAAGGTGGAGTATGGGAAATATCACATGAGTAGTCACAGAGTCACAAAAAGATATGACAATAGTCACAGAATGATCACATCACAATGAAGTCACAAGTCATAGTCATGGTATGTGACAAAGAAGTCACCTAATGGATATGAGGACTGTGGGAGACAAGGTGCATAGCCATGATAATTGTATATATAGTGTAGCAAATTTAACAGGAACTCTATTGAGTTCTCCTTGTCAAATGCTAATAAAGGAGCAGTTGGCTTTATTTCAGCTCAGGAGTTAGCTATTCTGATAGTTAGAATAAATACAGACCAGAAAGAGCAAGTTCTCTCTTTTTGTATTCCCTTTGTAAAATCTTACTCTGAGGAATCAGTACTCTTACTTGTCTTAGAACAATCTCAAGGGTGCTACTCAAAGTCTTGTTGACATTTCTCCTCTGATATAACTTCACTGAAAACCTTAACCAGATCCTTTAATAAAGAGTGTAAAGATATCAAGTGTTAGATATAGACTTCAAGTTAAAATGTATAATCAATTATGAGGTCTAGAGTCTTAACACCATGTCCTTCTACTAGTATATTATGATATAGCCTGATAATTTCTGTCCTTAATTTATCATCTTTTGGCACATATACTTTTCCTTCCTTATACATGATATCATCTACCTTTCTCTACTCTTTGTCTCTCAACATCTTTACTTTTGCTTGCTTTATTTCTTTTACAGCTTTCACTACTTCATCGTTTTTTACTCTTGACTTTCCAACTTCCTCTAGTAGATCTATTCTATCTACTATAACCTCTACTGCTTCAGTTCTTCTTACTTCTAACTACTCTAGCTTTACTAATGTTTTATCCTCATTGTCTCTTTTTACTCTTATCACAAACTTTATTTAGCCATATTTCCATCAATTCTTCAATTATTCCCACAGTTGCAATGGCTACAGAAAGCCTTTGAAAAGACCTTTCAATTGATGCTAGTCATATCTTGAGACAATCAGTATTGGCCAAGATATTAAGCAGATCAATAGGTAACTATTATGTTATCATTTATTAAATTGCTAATATCTCAGAAACCACCATGATAAATACTTCAGTTCTAGGCTCAGTAGAAGCCTTCTTTAGAATGCTCAGAATAAGCCTAGAATAACCTCAAGGCAATTAATATTAGTGGAGATATGAAAGCCTCAATGTTTGTATATAAACTTCATTAATTACCCATAGATAGTCATCTGTCCTTTTCTTAGAACAAAGGACAGCCTCCATAAGGTTAAGTTATCACTATATTAAGCACAAAGGCACTACCATGCATAGAACAATAGGTTGTAGCATGTGATAATCTGTCCTAGTACACAGACTATCATAATTCTGTATATAAGAACTCATAGTCTGAGGATTAGACCTCAAACTTAACAACATCTTTGTTGCTTGTCTAACTTTGCTTTTTTAAGCCTTTTGAATATTCAATTTACCAATCACAAATCAGTAAGTGGCCATTTGTGATAACTCTAATCTCCCAATCTAGCCTTTTGCTCAGACTGTTGGTTTTTCCTATTTTACTTCCTAAAATGTGCTTTAATGTATTGATAGATATATAGCCCATTTTGCTTGTTTTCAATTTAACTTTTGCACCTTCATAAAATACTTGAGATTCTTATGGTCCATCTAGATCTCGAATTTTGTTATTACTCCTTCTAGAAAATGTCTCTATGCTTTTAAGCATCTGATTACTGCCAATATTTTCTTATCATCTATTTTGTAGTTCCTTTCTGTATCACTTAATGACTTAGAAATGAAAGCCACCAGTCTCCACAACTCATCAGAACACTTTATAAAAAGTACTCCTCCTATAGCATAATTTGAGACATCTACCTTTATCCTAAATTCTTTATCAAGTTGGGAACTGCTAATACTGGTCTTGTCATGAATACTCCTTTAAGCTTGTCAAATACTCATTGTTGCTCTTGTTCCTATTGCTATTTCACTTTCTTTCTCATCAACATGTTCATTGGCCTGGCTACTTGTGCAAAGTCTTTAATGAATTTTCTATAGTAGTTTGCAAGGCCTAAAAATTTCCTAACATCTTTCACATTCTTTGGTTTTAGCCAGCTCAACACTCCATCCACTTTCTATTTTTCCATTTCTATCCCCTCAGGTCCTATGACTACTCTGAGGAATTCTATTTTCCTTACTTTTCACATATATTTTTTTGGTTTGACATATAAATCATTTTTCTCCAATCTCCTCAATATTTCTTTTATTACTTTGTCATGTCCTTCTTCTGTTTCTGTTCCTACTAGTATATTATTCACAAATGCCACAACTTTTCCTTTGTTTATTAAGTCCCTTAGGATCTTGTTCATTATTGCCTGGAATATAGTGGGCAAGTTTGTTATCCTAAAGAATATTACTATTGGCTCAAAGGACCCTATGTGCATAGTAAATACTCTCTTTCACTCATCTTTCTCCTTTATCCTTACATTATTAAACCCTCACCTAAGATTCATTTTAGTAAATACTTTTTTACTCCCTATATTGTTGATTAGTTCTGTAATTAATGGAAGTGGGTAGTTATTCTTTATTGTCTGATCATTCAGGTTGTGGTAGTCTATTACTATTTTCTTGCTACCATTCTTTTTACTCACAAAGAAAACTGGCAATGTCTGAGGGGATTTCAATGGTTTGATATATCCCTTCCTTAGCTGATCTTCTACAAAATTCTGGACTTTTTCTCTCTCATCTTTAGATAGAGGGTAAATCCTTCCCTTCTATGGTTTGAACGTCTTCTTGAGATCTATGGCATGATCCCAAACTTTTTTTGTTGGCATCCTCTCTGACTCTACTTTCCCAAACACCTTTCTTCACTTCAAAAATCTTCTAGGGACTAATTCCTCAATTTTCCTATGGTCCTCTTCAATCTCCTCCTCTCTTCCCCAGTCTTCTTTATCATCTATCACCCACCTGACAATTTTCTCTTTCTCTAGGATTACTACTCTTTTTCTCTTTCTACCTCTCTTCTCTTTTTTCTTTAGTATTATCCTGTCATATAAGAGTGAACATCTCATCATTTTGACCTCTCTAGTTTTCCAATTTATTTCTAGGTTGTGTGCCTATAACTATGGTATTCCCAGTATCACCTCTGTTTTTCCCAAATCATACACATCCATTCTTATTCTTTCTATATGGCCTTTATAATACATATTTACCTCTACTTGGTGTGTAATAGCTCCCCTACTATTGTTGGTCCCATTGACATTTCTGACTATTATTGGCCTTTCTAATTTCTGTAGCCTAAACCCATGTTTTTCTGCTGTCCTTCTGTCCATAAACATCCCCATTGCACCACTATCCAAGAGTGCTTTTACTATGACCCCCTTGTAGGTATCTATTTGTCTTTTTTATTCCAATACTTAACTATACTTCTCTTAGTGTTTTGAAAGTTCTTCTGACCTTCCTTTGACTACCCTTCTCTTTTGCTGTGCCTTCCAACCCTTCTGGTTGTGTGCTGCCTTACTATGCTTTTCTCTCTCTAGAGTATACCACTTTTTCCTCCTCCTTTTTCTAATATCCATACTATTTTTCTCTATTTGGAATTACCTCCTACCCTCTATTCTTCTCTATATGGTATCCTTTCTATCTGTACCTTTCATACTCTACATATGATACTATTATCTTCTTTGTATACTACCCCAGCTCTAATAGACATGCCTTATCAGGAATACCCTCCTTGTAATGCTCTTGTGTCTTCCATCATAAGATGTGTACTGTAAGAAAGCTAAACTCCAAGCCAGAATAAAACCAACTGCTTTTTGTTCAGTGATTGACGAAGAGAACTCAATAAAGTTCCCATTAGATTTTCTACACTACTTATACAACTACTACATAGTCTGTACACTATCTTCCCATGCCTATCATGTGACATCATGTGACATCATATGATATGACATTGTGACACTTGTGATATAACACTTTCCCGCACTCCCTTCTATATAGTAAGTCCAAGATAAAATAAAAGGAAAAGAAAAGAAATATAAATAATAACTTAGTCATTTTGCCAAGTCATAACACCACCCCCCTCTTAAGTTTCCTTGTCCCAAGGAATTTTCTACAACTTGTGGCATGGGTCCATCATGTTACCCATCTCATCATCATCTTTCTCTGTCTATTCTCTAACTCCTGAACTTTCTTTTCCGATTTCTTCTTTTTCTGCAATTGTTTCTATTTCCCCTGATTGCTTTTCTTTCTACCATCTCCAATTCCTTTCCAGCCTTTCCCAATATTCTTGATTGTACCTTTTATCTGACCATCTGAACAGTTTTCTTGCTGTAAATCTTCCTGGCAATTCTCCTCTTCTAAATGTTCCTTCCTTATATTCTTGTCTTGTTATGTCTTTCATATCTCACTGGTATTCTTTCTCAAATTCTTTGATCACTTCTTTCATGTTTTCCAAATTCTCTCTTCTTTTCCAAGTATCTGACTCTGCTATGAATCCCTTTCAGCATACCAAGTATTTGTTCTTTTCTCTTACTTGTTGCTTGTTCAAGATTCTCTCTACCTCCCATTCTTCTTCCCCTTTAATTATTACTGGAGCTGATTGCTTCTTTTTCTGCCCCTCTACATATTCTACTAATGTTGACTACTAGATGTATTTTGATTATGCTAGATAGTTCTAATTCAACTGCATTTGATGATACGATCTTCTTAATCTTATAAGGGCCTACGAATCTCTCTATCAACTTCTCTGTCCTCCTCCTGACCATTTGGTACTTCAGATTCTTAGTACTCAATATCACTAAGTCTTCTACTTTATAGTCATCTGCTTCTCCTCTCTTCTTGTCTGCATATTTTTTCATTTTTTCCTGCACTCTCCCTAGTATTACTTTTGCCTTCTCTTGTATTTTCTTCATTTTCTCAATGAATTTTTTTTACTCCCTCATACTTTCTCTTCTTTCTTCCCTCAAACCCCATCCTGGGATCTTGCCCATAGTTTGCCTTAAAGAACAACATCCAAGTACTCGAGTGTGTTTTATTATTGTATGCAAACTCTACCATTCCCAACCATTCTGGCCACTATTTTTATCTATGATCGATAAACATTCTTAAGTATTATTCCAACTTCTGATTGACCCTCTCTATTTGTTCATCTGTCTGAGGGTGAAATGCCATTGACAATTTACTCTTAATCCCTAGCATCCTATTCAACTCTCTCATTAGTCCTACCGCAAATTGGGGCCTCCTATCTGAGATAATACTTTCAGGTAGCCTATGTAACTTCCACATATTATCTCTGAACAACCACGCTAATCCTTCTGCCAACATTTTCTCTGTAGTAGGTATGAAATGTACCATTTTAGTTAACCTATCGGCTACTACTAAGATTGAGTTGTATCCCTGAGCTAAAGGTAGCTTTGTGATAAAGTCTGCCAATATGTACATTCAGGGCTTTTCCGGAATAGAATTGGGCATTAGTTTGCCTGTTGGTGGTTCTGTGCAATTTTTATTTCACTAACAAGCATTACACCCCTCCATATATCTCTTCACCTCTTTGGTTACTCCTGGCTACCAAAAGTTCCGGATAACCAATTTTACTATCTTCTACTGTCCTTTATGACCTCCTACTAGCATATCATGATGTAATCTGATTATTTCTGTTCTAAGCTTATCATCTTTTGGTACATAGACCTTCCCTTCTTTGTACATAATGCTATCAACCTCTCTCCACTCTTCATCTCTTAACATTTTCACCCTTGCTCTTTTCATTTCTTCTATCACCTTTACCACCTTGTTATCTTTTACTTTCAACTTCCTCACTTCTTCTAGTAGATCTACCTTGTCTACTATTATTTCTACTGCCTCTGTTCTTCTTACTTTTAGCCACTCTAGTTTTACTATTGTTTCATTCTCATTGTCCTTTTTCACTCTAACCTCCCAGTCTAGTCTTCTACTAAGACTGTCTGCTTTTCCCATCTTGCTTCCCAGAACATATTTTAACGTAAAGTCAAACCTGGATAGGTACAAGGCCCATTGTGCTTGTCTTTGATTCAACTTCTGTGCTTTCATGAAGTATTCGAGGTTCTTGTGATCTATCTATATCTTGAATTTAACTATTGCTCCTTCTAGGAAGTGTCTTTATGCTTTTAAGTATCTAATGACTGCTAACATCTCTTTGTTGTGTATCTCATAGTTTCTTTCTGTATCACTTAGAGATTTAGAAATAAAAGCAACTGGTCTCCATTTTTCATCTGAGCACTTCATTGAGAGTACTCCTCCAGTAGCATAATTTGAGACATTGGCTTCTACCCTAAATTCCTTATCTAAATCTGGGGCTGCTAATACTGGTCTACTAGTGAAGATCCTTTTTAGCTTATTGAATGCTTTCTGTTATGTTTTCTCTTATTGCCACTTCTCATCTTTTCATGTAAGCACATTTATTGGCCTAGCTATTCAAGCAAAATCTTTAATGAACCTCCTGTAATAGTTTGTGAGGCCCAAGAATTTTCTGACGTTTTTCACATTTTTTGGCTATAGTCAACTAAGTACTCTATTCACTTTCTCTACCTCTATTTCTATTCCATTAGATCCTATGACGATCCCTAGGAATTCTATTTTTCTTGCCTTCCACATATATTTTTCCGGCTTGATGTACAAGTTATTCTCCTCCAATCTTCTTAGTATTTCCTTCACGATTACATTATGTCCTTTTTCTATTTTCATTTCTATCAACACATCGTCTACAATTAAATCCCTTAAGATTTCATTCATCATTGCCTGGAATGTAGCAGGTGAATTTGTCATCCCAAAGAACATTACTGTTGGCTCGAAGGAACCTATATGCATTGTGAACGCTCCTTTCCATTTATTCCTCTCCTTTATTCTCACATTATTGAACCCCCATCTGAGATCCATTTTGGTGAACACTTTCTTACTCCCCATGTTGTCAATCAGCTCAGTGATCAATGGGAGCAAGTAATTGTTCTTTATTGTCTGGTTATTCAGATTACAGTAGTTCATTACCATCCTTTTGCTGCCATCTTTCTTGCCCACAAAAAATACTAGTGATGTTTGAGGTGATTTTGAGAGTCTGATATACCCTTTCTTTAGCTAATCCTCTATGTATTTCTGGACTTCTTCCCTTTCATTTTTGAATAACAGGTAAATCCTTTCTTTTCGTGGTTTAAATGTTTTTTTGAGATTTATAGTGTGATCCCAAGTTTTTCTGGTTGGCATCCTCTTCAACTTTACCTTCCCAAACACCTTCTTCCACTTCAGAAATCTTTTTGGGACCATTTCCTTGATTTTCCTATGGTCTTTCTCTATCTTTTTCTCTTTTCCCCAATTCTCTTTGTCATCTATTGCCCATCTGATGATTCTCTCTTTCTCTAGGGTCATTGCCCTTTTGACCTTCTCATTCTTTTGACTCTTTCCACCACACAATGGCAGACATCTTGTCATTTTAACTTTTCCTATCTTCCAATTTATCTTAGGATTATGTACTACTAGCCATGGCATACCCAAGATTATCTCCATTTTTCCTAAATCACACACATCCATCCTCATTTTTTCTACATGGCCTTTATAATATATGTTGCACTCTACTTAGTGTATAATGGCCCCTTTACTATTATTTGTTCCATTTACATTTCTGACCATTATCAGCTTATTCAACTTCTGTAGCTTGAACCCATGCCTAGCTGTCATTCTCTTATCCATAAACATCCCTATGGCACCACTATCCAAGAGTGTCTTTATGGTTATGCCCTCATGTGTATCCAACTTTTCTATTCTAATGGTCATCTATACCTCCCTTAGCATTTTGAAGGTTTTTCTGACCTCCCTTTGACTACTCTCCTCTTTGGCTGTGCTTTCTGACTCTCTTGGTCATATACCACTTTGCTGCACTTTTCCCTCTATGGGGTGTGCCGCCTTTCCTTTACATCCACACCATTTTATCCCTTCTAATTTCCTTTTGGAGATCACTTCCTGTCCCCTATTGTCTTCTATATAACATTCCTGGTTTCCACACCTCTCACAAGCTAGGTATAAAACCACTACCTCTCTCATACACTATCCTAGATCCCATAATTGTGCCTTTTCTGGGATGCCTTTTCCACAGTACTCCTCTACTCTCTTTCTTAACTCTTCTACTGAGCTTCTCTTCCACCCTTGCTGTGCTTCTTGTGGCTTGGTCATATGCACCACTTCATTTTTCTCTACTCTCCTCAGCCTCTTTTCTTCTTCCTGCGCCTTTTCCCTGGTAGGATGCACCGGTCTTCTCTCTTGCTACATCTATTGTAGCATTACCATATATGCCACCTTCTTCATCCACTTCCATAGTGGACACTCACTACATTTGTGTCCTTCCTCTTCACACTTAAAATACTCAATCTCCACCCTCTCTTGCTTTTCTATCATTCTCTTCTTTATATCACACTGCATCACCCTACTTGACAACACTTCAAATTTATTTTTGGGAGCAGCTTCCCTCTTCTCCTTTCTTTCCTTATTCCTGCAATTTTGGGCCAGGTGCCCAAACCAACATTCTTATTCCTTTTTTCCTTCTAATTTTGCCCTTAATGAAGTAAGGGCATGCTTTTGTTTGAGCAAGTTGCTCATTAATGAATTGTATTGTTGCAAAGATATGGTGCTACATCTCTGCAAGAGTACGGAAGTAATGTTGATTCTTGCTAATTACAACTATATTTACTAGGGTACAAGATCTTCACCTAGCCAGGTGCCTACTGCCCTACTAACTACTGCCTTAATAATAGGGTTAGACTATCATCTCAAGGAGAGGATTCCTACTTTAGATAACCTTCTAGAAGTAACTGTCACTCCTTTGCATATACCACTCATAATAGAGCACAACACAAGGTTTCTACTAAGAAAACAATAACTAATAACACTACCCAGTTGCAAGGTCAGGTCTAGAACATAATGCCTGGGTTTGGTACTGTGTCTCTACCTGCAGTCCCTAACTGACTGCAAAGTTCCCTTAAGCCAAAGGCCTAGCTATATATGGAGGTAGCTAGTGATCATGATAACTACTGGCCAAGGGTTGATTTATATGAGAGTAAGAGTAAGCAAGATCCAAGGTAGACAGTGCTTAAGAAGTGGATATCGAGTTCTAGTGTAAGAAAGCTAAACTCCAAGCTGGAATAAAGCCAACTACTCTTTGTTTAGCAATTGACAAAGAGAACTCGATAGAGTTCCCATTAGATTTTCTATACTACTTATACAACTACTACATGGTATGTACACTATTTTCCCATGCCTATCATGTGACATCATGTGATGTGACACTTTCCCACACTCCCTTCTGTGTAATAAGTCCAAGATAAAATAAAAGAAAAAGAAAAGAAATATAAATAATGACTTAGCCGTTTTGCCAAGTCATGACATGCACCAGACTTCTCCTCTACTCTTTCTGCTATACTTCTTGTGGCTTAACCACACATACTACTTCTTCTTCTTCAACTCTCCTCAACTTTTGTTGCTACATCTTTTGTGGCATTGCTACATGTGTTGCTCTCTTAACTCCTTTTTCTACCTTCCTTCACAGTGGATACTCTTTATACTTATGTCTCTCCTTCCCATACTTAAAGCACTTAACAAACTTATTTTGGGAAATGACTCTTCTCTTCTCTTTTCTTCCTTTACTCCTATAGTTTTGGGTTAGGTGCCTGAACTTCCTACAATACTGATAATGGGGATCAAGGGAGATTGATCACAATACAAAAGTAACAACAAATAAAAGTAAAAGAATCTCTGAGATATTTTACAATTGTGCACTAAACAAGTAAACACTGGAGAGATAAATCAAATAATAGAGAGCTTACTAAAGGTGAAGATCCAAAGAATAACCAAAACATATTAAATAGAAACCTAAGAAAAAAAGAAATTTTTTTAGTATCCACTCAAGTGAACTCTCATCGTAATAGGATTCCTAAGGTATATGTTTATCTCATGCCATGATACTACTGCTCTTACCTAGTCTAGTAGCCTGGCTTACCATTAATATAGCAGTACTACCTAGAACTCTCATGCTGTTATGCAAGCTCTACTTCAGCTGACTATATAACTAGAAGCCTACCTCAAAAACACATAGCGAGTAGTTAGCTTCTAGCATAAGCAAATGCCTAAGTCTGTTGAGGCTTGAGTCTTTCTTCAAGGGAAGTTTTATAGAGTTTTCATAAAGCAGACACAAAAGAAAACCTCAAATCACTCAAATAGCCTTTTAGCTCTAGAGCAACAGAGAGAGATGTCATGACTTGGCAAAACAGCTAAGTCAATATTTAATATTCTTTTTCTTTTTCTTTTCTTTTATTTTCTTATTGATGGACACATGAGATAAAAATGACTCATAAGGAAGCATGGGACTTTGGTATAGGGTTAGGGTCAGACATTTGTATAAGTAGTGTAGAAAATCCAATGAGAACTCTATCGAGTTTTCTTTGTCAAACACTGAACAAAGAGCAGTTGGCTTAATTCCGGCATGGAGTTTGGCTCTCTAACACTAGAACTCAATTCCACATCACGAGCACCGTCCGCCTTAGACTCTGCTCAATCTTTACTCTCATCATAATTAACTCTCGGTTGCTGATCACCACGATCAGTAACCATCTCCATACATAGCCAGGCCCTTGGCTTAAGAGAACTTTGCAGTCAGTTAGGGACTGCAGGTGGAGACACAGTACTAAGCTTAGGTATTGCGTTCAAGACCTGACCTCACAATTGAGTGGTGTTTAGTAGATACTTGTACTGTTCATAGTATAAACCTTATGCTGTGCTCCATTGTGAGTGGTACATGCAGAGAAGTGATGGTTACTTCTAGAAGGCCATCTAGATTAGAGATCCCATCTGTTAGGTGATAGTCTAACCATACTATTAGGGCAGTAGCTAGTAGGGCAGTAGGCATCTGGCTGGGTGAAGATCTTGCGCCCCAGCAGACATAGTTGTAACTAGTAAGATCAACCATTAAATCCGTACCCTCAGAGATGTCGCCACGATGTCTCAAACCCAATATAAAACTCTCATGAGCAACTTGCTCAATGAAAAGCATGCCCTTGCTAAAATAAGGGCAGAATTGGAAGGAAGAAAGAAAAAGTTGTGTAGGTGCTGCAAAGGGTTTGGGCACCTGGCCCGAAATTGCAGGAAGCTAAATGAGGAAGGAAAAGGGGCAACGACACCCCAAAATAAATTTGAAATCTTGAGTAGCAGGGTGATGCAGTATGGAGTGGAAGAAAAGACGATAAGGAGTATGAGGACAGCGGGGGTAAAGTGTTTTAAGTGTGGAAAGGAAGGGCACAAGTGTAGGAAGTGTCCATTGTGGGTAAAGAGAAAGAATGGGGAGAAGAGGCCAGTGCACCCTGTAAAGGGAAAGGTGCAAGAAGGAGAAAGGAGGTTGAGGAGAGTAGAAGGAAGTGAGGCGGTACGCCCTACAGAGGGAAATGTGCAGCAAGAGAAGTAGAAAAGGAGTTTGTGGGAGACATTGAGGAAGAGGGCTGAATGGTACTGTGGACCAACAGTGCCATGAGATGCAGAGTTATGGGAGTTAGAATAGCGTGGCCAAGGAGCCATCATCACATATTTAAGATGCCCAAGATGTGGCAAAGGAGGATGTTATGTGGAAGATGATCAGGGACAAGGAATACTCCCCTATTAGAAGAGGAAGAAGAGGAAGAAGATAAGTTGGTGTGGATACAGAGGAGGAAAGGAGCAGAGCGGTGCGCAAGCAAGGGACTCAAGAGGCACAGCAAGGGAAGAGGAAGCGGCGCGGCCCAGAGAGGCAAAGGCATAGCAAAGTGGTGCACGGTTAAGAGAACCAGAAAGCGCAGCAAAAGAGGAAAAGAGCAGCATGCCCACAGAGAGAAAAAGTGCAGCAGAAGAGGGGGGTAGTTGAAAGGAGGTCAGAAGAACCTTCAAAATGCTGAGAGAAGTGTGGTTAAATATTGGGGTGGAGAAGACAAATACGTATGAAGGCGTAATGATCAAGGCACTCTTGGACAGTGGTGCAATGGGGATGTTTATGGATAAACAGATGGCAGCTAGACATGGGTTCAAGCTGCAAAAGTTGGAAAGGTCATTAATGGTCAAAAATGTGGATGGAACCGTAAATAGCGGAGGAGCCATAACGCACCAAGTAGAGTGCAATGTGTTCTATAAAGGACACATAGAAAGAATGAGGATAGATGTGTGTGATTTAGGAAAGATGGAAGTAATACTGGGGATGCTATGGTTGGCAGCACATAACCCAGAGATAAACTAGGAGATGGGAGAAGTAAAAATGACAAGGTGCCCACCCCTATGTGGTGGAAGGAGTCAAAAGAAGGAGAAAGTCAAGATGACAGCAACAGAGGAAGAAGAGAAAATCGTCCACTGGGCGATAGATAATAAAGAAGACTGGGGAAGAGAGAAAGAGATAGAAGAGGACCACAGGAAAATCAAGGAGATGGTCCCAAAGAAGTTTTTAAAGTGGAGAAAAGTGTTTGGGAAAGTGGAGTCGGAGAGAATGCCAAAGAGGAAGATTTGGGATTATGCTATAGATCTCAAGGAGACATTTAAACTGCGAAAGGGAAGGATTTACCCTTTATCCAAAAACAAGAGGGAAGAAGTCCAGAATTTTGTGAAAGACCAGTTGAGAAAGAGGTATATTAGACCATTGAAATCCCCTCAGACATTGCCAGTATTCTTTGTAGGCAAGAAGGATGGCAGTAAGAGGATGGTGATGGACTACTGCAACCTGAATAACCAAATAATAAAGAATAACTACCTGCTCCCATTAATTACAGAATTAATTGACAACATGGGGAGTAAGAAAGTGTTCATGAAAATGGATCTCAGGTGGGGGTTCAACAACGTCAGAATAAAAGAAGGGGATGAGTGGAAGGGAGCGTTCACAACACACATCGGTTCCTTTGAACCAACTGTTATGTTCTTTGGGATGACAAATTTGCCAGCAACCTTTCAAGTGATAATGAATGAAATCCTGAGGGACCTAATAAATGAAGGAAAGGTAGCAGCATTTGTGGATGACGTGTTAGTAGGAACAGAGACAGAAGAGGGACATGATGAAATTGTGGAGGAAATATTGAGGAGGCTGGAGGAGAACAACTTGTATGTCAAGCCAGAAAAATGCGTGTGGAAGGCGAGGAAGATAGGATTCCTGGGTATAGTTATTGGACCCAATAGAATAGAGATGGAGGAAGGAAAGGTAGAAGGAGTACTCGGTTGGCTAGTACCAAAAACTGTAAAAGATGTTAGAAAGTTCTTAGGCCTCGCCAATTACTATAGGAGGTTTATCAAGGACTTTGCTTGAGTAGCAAGACCAATGAATGTGCTAACGAGGAAAGACAAGAAGTAGCAGTGGGGGGACGAGCAGCAGAAGGTATTCAATGAACTAAAAAAGGTCTTCACCAGTAAACCAGTACTAGCAGCCCCAGATTTAGACAAGGAATTTAGGGTGGAAGCTGATGCTTCGAACTATGCTACTGGAGGAGTACTCTCGATGAAGTGCTCAGACGAAAAATAGAGACCAGTCACTTTCATTTCAAAATCTCTATGTGATACAAAACGAAACTATGAGATTCACGATAAAGAGATGTTAGCAGTAGTCAGATGTCTAGAGGCATGGAGGCATTTCCTAGAAGGAGCAGTAGAGAAATTCGAGATTTGGACAGATCACAAAAACCTCGAGTACTTTATGAAGACGCAAAAGTTAAATAGAAGACAAGCAAGATAGGCCCTGTACCTATCCAGATTTAATTTTTTGCTAAAACACATTCTAGGAAGTAAGATGGGGAAAGCAGACAGTCTGAGCAGGAGACCAGACTGGGAAATTGGAGTAGAAAAAGACAACGAGGACAAGACGTTGGTGAAACCAGAGTGGTTGGAAGTAAGGAAGACAGAAGCAGTAGAGATCATAGTAGATAGAGTAAATCTACTAGAGGAAGTTAGAAAGTCCAAAGTAAAGGATGACAAAGTGGTAAAGGTGGTAGAAGAGATGAAACGAGCAGGAGTAAAAATGCTGAGAGACGAAGAGTGAAGAGAAGTAGACAGCATTATGTATAAAGAAGGAAAAGTCTATGTGCCAAAAGATGAGAAGTTAAGGGCAGAGATAATTAGACTACACCATAATATGCCAATAGGAGGACATGGGGGACAGTGGAAAATAGTGAAGCTGGTAACCAGGAATTTTTGGTGACCAGGGATTACCAAGGAGGTGAAAAGATATGTGGAAGGGTGCGATGCCTGTCAGTGCAATAAAAACCACACAGAACAGCCAGCGGGCAAGTTAATGCCCAACTTTATTCCAGAAAAACCTTGGACGCACATATTGGCAGATTTTATTACTAAGCTGCCTTTAGCGCAAGGATATAATAGTATCCTAGTAGTAGTGGATCAACTAACTAAAATGGTTCACTTTATACCAACTACGGAAAAGACATTGGTAGAGAGATTAGCAAGGTTGTTCAGAGATAACATGTGAAAGCTGCATGGTCTACCTGAAAGCATTATATCAGACAGGGGACCACAGTTTGCAGCAGGGTTAATGAGAGAGCTGAATGAGATGTTGGGAATTAAGAGTAAATTGTCGATGGCATTCTACCCTCAAACAGATGGACAAACGGAAAGGGTGAACCAAGAGTTAGAACAGTACTTAAGGATGTTCATCAATCACAGGTAAGAACAGTGGCCAGAGTAGTTAGGAATGGCAGAGTTTGCGTATAACAATAAAGCGCACTCAAGTACTAGAACGTTACCTTTCAAGGCAAATTACAGGCAAGATCCCAGGATGGGGTTTGAGGGAAGAAAGAAGGGGAGATATGCAGGAGCAGAGAAATTCATTGAGAGGATGAAGGAAATACAGGAGGAAGCAAAGGCAGTGCTAGGGAAGGTGCAAGCAGACATGAAGAAATATGCCAACAAAAAGAGGTCAGATGTAGAAGAATATAAAGTAGGGGACTTGGTCATACTTAGCACTAAGGACCTGAAATACCAAATGGTTGGAAGGAGGACAGAGAAGTTGACAGAGAGATTTGTTGGTCCTTACAAAATCAAAGAAATAATATCATCAAACGCGGTCAAATTAGAACTACCTAGCACAGTAAGAATACACCTGGTAGTCAACGTTAGTAGAATACGAAGATATGTAGGACAAGTAAAAGGGCAGAAGAAGAAGCAACCAGCTCTAGTTATAATCGAAGGGGAAGAAGAGTGGGAGGTAGAACGTATACTAAATAAGAGGAAGGTTAGAGGGAAAGAAAGGTATTTAGTATGTTGGAAAGGATTTACAGTGGAGTCCAATACATGGGAAGGAAGGGAGAATTTGAAGAATGTGCAAGAAGCAATCGAAGAATTCGAGAGAGAATATTGACGAGATATGGAAGACGTGGCATAACAAGAGCGTGAAGAAGGAACGTTCCAACGAGGAGAACTACCAGGAAGATTTATGGCGAGAAAGTTGTATGGATGGTCAAACAAGCAGTACGACCAGAAATATTGGGGAAGATTAGAAAGAAATTGGAGACAATAGAAGGGCAGAAGACCCGTAAGAGGAGAGGCGATGAAGACAATTCCAGAAAAGGAAGAAGAAAAATCGGGAGTTTGAGAATAGATGGAGGAAGATGAAGACAAGATAGGCAACATGGTAGACCCCTACTATGAGTTGTAGAGAAATTCCTCGGGATGAGGAAACTTGAGAGGAGGGTGGTGTCATGACTTGGCAAAACGGCTAAGTCAATATTTAATATTCTTTTTCTTTTTCTTTTCTTTTATTTTCTTATCAATGGACACGTGAGATAAAAGTGACTCATAAGGAAGCGTGGGACTTTGGTATAGGGTTAGGGTCAGACATTTGTATAAGTAGTATAGAAAATCCAACGAGAACTCTATCAAGTTTTCTTTGTCAAACGCTGAACAAAGAGCAGTTGGCTTAATTCCAGCATGGAGTTTGGTTCTCTGACAAGAGAGATGATGGAGAAAAGAGTATTTTTATCCCTTCTGTGCCCTAGAGTATTTTATTAGGATTACAAAGCAATAATACAACAAAAGAAAAGAAACAAAGAAAACTTCCAAATTTCCAAAGATAGTAAGAGTAAAATAATGAGACAGCATCTCTCCCAATCACTTGGTTACTACTCCCTACTCCTCTAATTCTACTCCTGGGGTTCTTCTCTAAACAATAGATGGCTCTTGAGTCTTTTGATGGGCCATAGAAAGAGGTGGTAATCTTGAGTTGTCTTACTCTCAAGCACATTGTTTCATCAAACATCTTTTCTTTTATCTCTCTATCTAACCTCTCAGCCTAACCTCTCTAGTCCTTCTACTACTCCTCTATACCTTATCACATTTTCAAGCCTTAGTCTTCTTCTGTTAGGTTTGTAATGTAGTCCTCAAGAGGACTTGTCTTGCTAGTTCTTGCTATAATTAGCCATTAGCAATAATGGCCTTGCTCTGATGATAACCTAAATGTTATAAATAAGTTACTGCCACCAAGATATGACATCATTCTTATAGAAAATATTTTCTAAGGTCCTTTTTACTCTCAAGAGCACTCTAGAGGGAAGTTCTGTTATAGATCTGTTATGAAATTCTCTAGACAATGCTTATGAGGTCTCTGTAGTAGTGGTCACAGCCACTACTCTGCTACTCAAGTAGTATGCTTGAGTTCACAACTAGGTATCTAATGATATCTCTAGGAGGCCAAACTTATTTTTCAAGCTAGTTATTCTTATTGTTATGGTGAAAAATATCACTTTTATTGCCTAAATGGCTATCTGGCATGACAGCAGTGTGGCTATTTTGGCAAAGTCCTTTATAAACCTCCTGTAATAGTTGGCTAGACCCAAGAACTTTGTATCTCCTTGATATTTCTGGGTACTGGCCAGCTTAATACTCCTTTTACCTTTTTCTTTTGTATTTTTATTTCCTTTGGACTGATTACTACTCCTAGAAATTTTACCTCTCTTACTTTCCATTTATACTTTTCTGGTTTCACAAATAGGTTGTTCTTCTCCAACCTCCTTAATACTTCTTCCACCAGCTCATCATGTTCTTCTGTATCTGTAGCTACCAAGATGTCATGAATAAAGGTTGCAGTATCTCCTTGGTTTATGAGATCCCAGAACAGGTTATTTATCATCATTTGGAAAGTAGTGGGGAGTTAGTACATAACCATAGGTTTATAGGCTTCAATGTGTATTGTAAATGTCACCTTCCATTCATCTTCTTCTTTGATCCTGACATTATTATATTCCCATCTTAGATCCAGCTTTATAAACACTTTCCTCTTTTTTACCCCATCTAATATACCTACTATGAGAGGGAGAGGATGTCTATTTTTTATCATCCACTGGTTTATGTGTCGATAATCTTGTACCATCCTTTGTTTTCTATCCTTTTTTGCCACAAAATGTACTAGTAAAGTTTGGGATGACTTAGAAGGTTGAATATACCCTTTTCTTAGCTAATTCTCCACAAATGCTTGTACTTCCTCTCTCTCTTCTCTTGACAGTAAATACACCTTTCTCTTCTTTGGCATAAATTCTTCTTTTAACTCTATTGCATGGTCTCAGGCCTTTTGCACTAGCATCTTTTCCAACTTCTTCTTCCTAAATACTTTTCTCCATTTCCAAAATTTCTTAGGCACTAGTTTTCTTAGCACCTCTTCATCCTTATCTTCCTCTGTTCTTTCTACTACCTTTTCTTTTACCTTCTACTTTCTTTTTCCACATATAGGTGGGTACCATGTTATTTTCACTTCTCCTTTTTTCTAATCTATCTCTAGGTTGTGGGCTACTAACTATGGCATTCCTAGTATCACCTCCATTTTCTCCAGATTACATATGTCTATCCTTGCTCTTTCCACATACCCTTTAAAGAATATATTGCACTCTACCTGGTGCATTATGGCTTCTCCTACATTTGCTGTTCCATCCATATTTCTTACTAAGAGGTTGTTAGTGAGCCAACTCCTGAGCCAAAATCAAGCCAACTGCTCTTTTATTAGTATTTGACAAAGAGAACTCAATAGAGTCCCTGTTAGATTTGCTACACTATATATACAATTACTGTTATGGCTATGTATCTTGTCTTCTATAGTCCTTATGTCTATCAGCTGACTTCTTTGTCACATGATGTGACTGTGACATGTGACACCCTGTGTGTGTGATGTGACCATTCTGTGACTCTGTGACAGTCATGCAATACTTTTCCAAGCTCCATCCTAATAATAAAGAAAAGAAATATTAAATAATAACTTAGCTGTTTTGCCAAGTCATGACAGAGGTGATTTTTTAGCTTCTCTATTTTGAACCCCTTTTCTTTGGCAAAGGTTGTATCTATAAATAGGCCAGTTGCCCCACTGTCTAATAATGCTTTTACTGTTACCTCTTTATGGCTTTTCAACTTTTTTAATCCTATCTTCATCCAGACTTCTCTTAGTGGCTGTAATATGTGTCACACATCTCTTACTCTTTCAGTTGTATTGGTGAAGTTCAATTTATTGCCCAGTTTTTCTGGGTGCAATATACTGTACACATTGTTAGAGGCCAGTTGAGAGCTCACTGTTCTCCATTTTCTTTTACCAACTCCTACAGTGTTTTTACTACCCTTCTCTTTTTCCATCTTTTTCAACAGTTTTTGGTCATATGGCCCCATTTTCTACACATATAGCAAGTTTTATCTCCTCTTCCTCTTTTATTCACATCTATTGTATTTAGGTCTCTCCTTAGACCCATTTGGTTGGACATGCTTGGTCCTTAATATTCTCCACTGTTATTTTCTACTCTTCACATGATTTGTCCCCTCTTTCCTCTGTATGATTCTTTTTCATAATCTCTACTCTTAGGTTATGCATTTTCCCCTGGACACATTGTATTCCTTCCCAACAACCTTTCCTTTGCCCTACTTTGTCTCTGATTTTTGTCTAACTATACTGCCCTTTCTTGCTACTCTCCAATGGTAGTCAGTAAGCTTTCTAATCTGGCCAACTTCCTCCTAATGGCCTTATTTAGTCCTCTTTTAAACTTCTCAATAAGAGGTCATCTCTTGTAACTGCTCTCTCTGGCAATCTTTTTGAATTCTTGGACATATTCATCATATGTTCTTCCTCCTTGTTCTATCATCCTTAATTGTTTTACCTTTCTATCTTCCTTTGTTATTTCTCCAAACTCATCTCTTATCTTTTTAAATAGTGTCTCTACTGTCTTTATCTCTAACTCTTTTTTGGCCAGTTCATCTAGTAAATTGTCTTTCCATGCCTCTGCTACTCCTCCCTGCACATATGATAATACCCAGGTGATCTGGGTTGTTGCTGCTTCTCCATTTATCTTCATTCTCAAATATAAGTGAGCCTCATTAATAAATATGCTTATTTCCTCTATTTTCCCACTAAATATAGGAGGTCTAGTGACCTCAACTCTGCTCCCCTGCTATTATTGGAGCATAGTAGATATTTGCTGCTATAAGGCAGTGATCATGGAGAGGAGTTACTCCTCTTTTGTAGGTGGTAGTAGTTAGTAGGGGGTAGACATCACAATGGGTTCCCCTTGTTGCTGTTGTTGTTGTTGTTATTGGTGGGACATAGATGATGGTGATGATGGTGATGGTAATGGTGATGGTAAGGGGGATAATGATTTGTACTCAGATGATTCTTTTTCTTCTAGGGCTATTTGTCTAAAGCTATATCTAACAGGGTAAAAAACCTTCACTTGTCTGAAGTCCTATTGCCTTACTGACTACTACCCTAATAATACAGTATGTGATTACCTCTCAAAAGAGGACCCCTACTCTAAGCAGCTTTCTAAGGAATTACTGCCAATTTCCTATGTATACTACTCACAATGGAGCACAGTATAGAGTTTATACAGATGAAGAAGTAATGAACAATGTCTGATTGTGAGGTCAGGACTTGAACAGAGCACTCAGACTTAGTGCCTAGTCTCCTCCCTTAGTTCCTAACTGACTAAGAAGTTCCCTTTACAGCTAGAGCCCACTATCTAAGATACTTGTGAGTACTATGCTCACTAGTGAGGAAGATAAAGAGTAAGTGGGTGGTGAGGTTGCAAGGTATGAGGTCACCATTGGGTATCAAGTTCTTATGTTATCAAAGGACTGTGATAGTTCTTAGTAATTATCCTAGGTAGATATTCAAGAAGAACTCCATCAAGTTCTTTGTTAGATTAGGCTACTATTTATACTATTTTACAGTGGCTATACTACTAGTCCATGATCACCTGACCTTGTCACATGATCTAATTACCTAAGTTCCCATGCTATTTATATCTCAACCTCATTGTATGATTTGAGGTTTTGGATTAAGTGTTCAAATGCATGAGAAACTATTTTCTTTTTGGGGCTCTTATAACAAAGTTTTTATATGTTTTGAGAAATACAAAAGAAATATAAGAAAAATAGAGGAGAATATCAAACCCAGTCATAAAACTATCTAATATTACAATGATCATTCTAGTAGTAATAGAAAATCCCATGTCTCCTTGACTTCTGATTATTTTCCTAGGTTTACTCTACTGTTGCTGATCTACCAGGTTACTTTAGTTACTAATCCTATGATAATCACCTTTCTCTTGCAATAATTGGGCTTACTTCAGTGACTTAGGACCCATTTGATTCCTGCTTATGAGAGTTCTAGATACTGTCTTTATAGCTTCTTGGAGTTTTCTGCAATATTTTGTTATTCTTCTTGGTCTCTGATTGCAAAGGATCAGTTTTTGATTAATTTACTATTTTTAGGTACTCTTGATTGGATAATGCTATTTTTTTATTTTTAATTATGTTAGTTCTTTTATCCTGTTTTCTTCTTTAGTAGGTATAGTGTTTTCTGTTATAGATAAGATTTTAGGCTCTCCACATGAGGCTTCTTTTCCTAGCTGGACTGTCTTTCTAGCTTAATGCCATGGGGCTATGGGCTCAAATCCACTAGTTCTTAAGTAATGGCCTATTGGGTATAGTATCACAAATGGTCACTTACTATTTGTGATGGGTGCTTTGATACTTTAAAGAGTTCAAAAATGCGAAGTTAGACAAGTGACAAAAGATGTTGTTAAGTCTGAGGTCTAATCCTCAGACTAT
>Ga0153958_1000045_pt1 | contig 23243 bp, 30 predicted proteins | sample TSFL042MetaG_FD_104719 | JGI IMG/M metagenome (GOLD analysis project Ga0153958, IMG submission 104719) | Attine ant fungus gardens microbial communities from Florida, USA - TSFL042 MetaG | ecosystem: Host-associated > Fungi > Mycelium > Unclassified | place: USA: Florida, Wekiwa Springs... | reverse complement strand
GTGGTTTTGCTGCGTTTTTTCATCAAACCTGACTAGATATCCCTGCCTAGCCGCGCTGACCATGTCGGGTATGTCTGAGTAACAGTAACACCCCTGTAGTTGACTCTAATTGTACGCAGAGCCACTGTTACAACAGCAATACCTTATTTCTCTGCTTGAATGCCAACATGAGGAAAAAGTGAGTGCGAGTCACAATTCATGGCTTTGAATCTTTCTGACCTCGTGATAGCCCTCGATACAAAAACTCGTCAACACTTTCTCGACAGAGTGCTTAATTCATCTCGACGAGGAAGTAATAAGGACTGCTACATACTCGGCCCCCACTCCTGGAGTTCAAGCCTCTCTCCGCTCTATTGAAGCGGAGTTCTCGGCTAACTTCTTTGACAGAAACCTGTTGGAGGAAGCGATCGAATGCACTGCAAAGCGTGCAAAGTTACACTTGGAGCAGATCAGCAGGACTGTATGTATGGCGTTGTCTATGTGTGTATTTGTTTTGATATTTTGTTCCAGGTTAAGTCTATCCTTGAAATCGCCTCCCGGCCTACAACCCATGTGCGTTATCACTTAATTTTACGTGACAAACTCTGAGCAAGTCTTCAATCAATTAGTGGAGATATGTACACATGGCCATGAAGTTCTTGATGGGCTTTATCAGACGCGACGCAGTGGCTCCTCCAGAGTTGGCTCGCTTTTTCATGGAGCAAACACTTAGCCCGCAACCAGAAATAAGGACTAGTGCCGAACAGTACGAGCTTCCAGTCAAAATACACTCCATTGATTGATTTTTTATCCATCTCTTTCACAGGGCAATCATGAAGATCGCAGTTCTCATGAAGATACGGGCATACGCCAAAACTGACGACGAGCTCTGGCTCTGCAAATGGAAAAGTCCCTTCGCTAGGACTATCTCCATCGACAATCCATCTTATTTCCTTGCTCAACTAGATCACCCCATAAATGGCGAAGAGTAAGTCGACTTTTATGCATTTCAGTGCTTGCCGTTCATGTACTCTACTAGTGGGTTTTATGTCGACGTGCTAGACACTGGCTTTTTGGCGTGGACGAAGACCATCAAATGCTATCCTGTCAACCTGAACAGACCAGTACTATGGGATGCAGAGTCGAGCGAATGTGTGCAAGCCATTCGCAACTACATTGGAGAAGGGTATTATACTCAGCTCGCAGTATTGTGGAGCCAAGAGACTAGCAAGAAATCTAGTACACCACAGCTTCACGCAGCGAATGTGATGCTCATGTATACGCTAGGTTCATCGAGCCTTTCTTCTTCCATGACCTCTTGCTAATAATACTACAGCAAAGTTGTCTAATGGCGAAGATCTGCACCAAATTATTTCAGCAATAGAACCTTTAATGACCGATGCGGATAAGTTCAAGCAAGCGGCTGCAGCTGAAATCCTGACGGGACTGTTGCGTGGTATGTCTGGTATTCCACCTTGTTATTCATGCCTGATGTGCTTCACAGGATCAAAACACTGGCCAAAGCTAAGACGGGATGAACTATGGTCTTGGCTCACGCCACGTTTTGATGTTATTCTCACTCAGGCGAGACCAGATACAGTCCCATACTGGACTGCATTCCTGGAGGTAAGGTGTCCCGCATTCATGAAAATGATCATTTGTTAATTTCCGGTAGAATACCCTGCTGAACCTCGACCCACGTCGCTTCCAGCCTTTGATTGATTGGATATTATCCCTTCATCTTGACTTTCAGGGTGATTCTGCATTTTCTAGTAAGTTCTCGTGATTGTCTCAACGTCTTATGCTCATTGCCTTGCAGTGATGAAAGCCCTCAATGTTGTGGTGGTGTTCATTGATTCCGTCGGTGGTCGGTCCAATAGCGTGTCGAAGAGATACGCTTCAATTCTCTTTGAGAACGCACACTCCAACTATGCGGAGGTATTCACTTAATACAGTCATACTGTATTCACGTGTCTTACGTCCTCCGAACCAGATAAGGACTTCCATAGCCAGTGCACTATGCTTTATTGCCAAATATCAATGGAGACCAGCATACTCATCGGTGGATGCCCTCCTTACAGCGTGCGTGGACAGCCCAGATCCACTTCAAGTCAGGTAGGTTACGCTGGAGTAGTACTTCCTGATCTGACTTGGCGGATCGCTTGCACACAGACAAGGCTTTTTCACAGATCACTTACAAGCTGTAATTACTGATTTACCCAAATGGAAAGACGAACGGTTCCCACCACCCAGAGTTTCGCAGTCACGGGTGAGTAACAACACGTTGACTGAGGTCCTTTCTCATGTCCTCCGTTAGTACGACAAAGTTGGCTTGACCAGTAGGCTTCACAAACTTTTTACATGTTAGTTTAAACTGAAACTCTGTAGTGCTGCTGTGGCTATGGATGTCTCTCCATAGTCCTGAAGCTTGTCTCGTTCTTCCCCATGCTATGGCTCTGTTGTTAGTGCTCTCCCATTTTATTATGACCCCGCTGAATTGTCATTAGACCTGAGCTTTTGACGATGTCAGAATTGAGCGATAACCCTGAACTTCAAAGATACAGCAGCTCTGTACTCCGTGTGCTATCCTCAGTCTACCTGCCGCCTTCACTTACGCACATCGTCCTGGATGAGCTGGTCTCGGCCATCCAGTCGTCAGAGGTATCTTCTTTTTACCACAGAAAATGAATATCCTGACCTGGGGTACTTCTAGTCCTGGCGAATCAGGCTGCATGCTTTACCTGCTCTGGTCGTCTTCTTCTACCGGAACCTCTTGACCATTTCGCCTAGTGGGGTACTCAAGGTCATGGACGTGCTACTCGAGTGTCTATCAGACGAGAATGTTGAAGTTCGAGAAATGTCGTCTAAAACCCTGTCTGGAGTTGTGAGATGTTCCCAGCGGCAGAGCATCGTTCCTTTGAAAGTGAGTGAAGTAGCATCCATCTTGATCATCCATAAACTCAGTGGTTCCAGAATCGCTTCATATCATTGGCACGCAGTGTAAAACTCCCACCTCGCACACACAGTGATTATGGGGAGTCTCTCAGAAGACTACATTCGGCGATTCTCGGCCTGTGTGCCCTTATCGAGAGTTTCCCGTACTCTGTCGAGCCATGGATGCCGTCCCTCACAGAAGGTCGGTGAATGTTACAAGCAACGCATGTGTGAAACTTACATCTGCTCGCTATTTCTACCCATTAAGTCCTAGCGAGACACGCGACGGATCCGCCACCGATCTCGACGACCATTCGTCACTGCGCTTCTGAGTTCAAGAAAGTAAGGGCTACTCTTCCCGCATATAATTTTGGTCTCACTAATGACGTTCTACCTAGACTCACCAGGTAGATTATTACCGTCATCGATGTCAACCTTCATTGCAGCTTACTGTCCGTCCACAGGATACCTGGCACAAAGACCAGCTCGCGTTTGACGAAGATCAACTACAAAGCCTATCTACCATGCTAGTTGGTACCTCATACTGTGGGTTACTTGTGTCTCTTCGTTGGGCTTTGACTGACATCAAATGGCCATGTCTACAGACGCTTAGATCAGATCTTATTACGTTCATATCACATCGCCATATCAACTGTGTATGAATTAGGGGGGGCATTATGGATGTTTTGAATTTATGTGCTTTATCGATGATACTTAGTTCCAGTAATGTATGACGGTTCGATGTGTTTGAACCGCAGAGTAGAAGAGTTCTACCATGTAGCTCGATCTCGGGTTGCTCATTGGAAGAAAAGGTGGCCGTTGGCTTATTGACTCGCCAGGCCTGAGTGATCGGGCTCGGAGGCAGAAAGACCACTTATGGGTAAGTTAGCACCTGCCAGTGGAGAGCGTGATCAGCGCGTGTGCAACGCGTGTTCCGGCCATTTGAATTGAGCCTGCAATTTATCGGCTGAGTCACGGTATGATCAATGTCCGAGAATTCACGCTGCCAGAGGCGCCTTGAAAAATATATTCTCATCGATCCTCGTGCTTTACGCGGCAGATTCTAGTTCATATAGTTTGCATTTTTGAGCCCCTGTAATCCAGTTTGGGTTTGATGTGTCCATGGCAGAAAATCGCTTCCCGTAGGCATCGGGATAAATACTTTTTCACTATCGCTAAATTTATTATACTTAGCTTTGAGGATGGGTCACATGAACTTATCGCAACGTTGCTCAACGTTGAAGATCGATTTGAATAGATCATGCCTCGATTATCTTGCCGGATTACAAGCGACAGAACTGTTTGAAGTTGACGGCGTCAGTTTCGCCTTTGTGAGCTGCTCCATGAACACTACGCCTGCCTTTTTAGTACGCATATAAAGGCTCCGAATACCGCTCCAGACCGCATTTCATACTGTCGTGATTGAAGATGGTAGTATAGCGATTACATCGTATGACAGCAGCGGAACACAGGAAGTCGGCAAGTTGGTGACATTGTGATGACCAGCAACTGCTGCGGGTACAAGATGGCACGCCCGTGGGACAGATCAACACGTGTTGGTAGGAGGGGGTTAGCACGATCTGCAAAATGAAATGTTAATTGTAGGACTATTGACAGCGACTCGGATGGCCGGGTGGATAATTGGGAAATGGCAAGGAGCAGGGATAGACCATGATGATCAGGATGTATAGTATGTAGGATAACAAGGATTGCGGGTCGACGGTCACCGTGATCAAGGTCGAGACAGTCTACCCTGACCCGATAGTTACGACATCAAACCAGTGCATGCCCCGCCGAGTTGTAAATTCGGGTCTTGGAATCGCTTCCCCCACCTCGAGACCCTTCACGTCTCAGCGTCTCCCTTTAAAAAACTCAATTTCGTTTTACTTCAATCGAGGACGAGCGCTCAATTCTTCGACTCACCGCACAAGCAAGCTCTTATTATAATTATTGCAACTGGGCAATCGCCGCCGCAAGAAGGACACGTTGCGATCAAAACCCCCTTCGCAAGTCTGTCAGGGCACCTCCCCTTTGCCTCATTCCATTACCATAAGCTCCAAGAAGGCCCCAAGCCCTCGACCACCAACCCACTTTGCTCGTCCGGTCCCTTCTGACCTGGGTCCTAATCTTCAACACGCGACCTTGGTCCTCACGACCTCCTCACGCCTCGTTCCCGTTCATCTCACTTTTTATACCTATCTTGTGCTTTTTCCTTAGATCTTTACTGCCCGTCTCTTTGCATTCCTTCCAGCAAAAGTTCGACGGCAGTCGCTATCTATCTACTCACTTACCAGCTCTGCTCTCAACATCGCATTACATATCCTATACACCATCGCAACATTTGATTATTGTCTCATACCGCAACGACACACCTTTTTTATCCAGCAATCATCATCGGACGCACATCAGCTTGCTAATTAACTGGTGAGTCATTTCCTACAGCGAATTCTTGCAGCGTGTATGGCTTCGCTGACAATTCCACGATATAAATCAGATTTAAATGCAAAAAGCGGTCTCCGCTACTACTGCATCCTCGAACAGTTTGTATATTGCACGCGAATCGGCCCCAAGAAAACTCATCTCAGCTCGCGCACAATCAGGTGCACTTGGTTGGACGCAGAATCCCCGTGAACATCAGAATAATCTGGACCCAGACTCAGCGACGGAGGTAAGTTGACCATGTGCCATCCTTTCCTCAGACACCTATTTACACATCGTAACAGACCAGGAACATTTCCCCCCCTCAAGGCTCATCACCGGCTCTTCCATCCACCATACCCCGCCCATCATCCTTCCAAAGACATTTAGCCATGCCTTCCCGTACGAACCTCAGTGACATGGCGAAAAGTGATACCTCTAATCATGCGCCGGAGCGTGTCTTGAACAGCGCCCAGAGATGGCGTCTCAATGGTTCAGGTCAGGTTGTTGATCCAGACGCAACTCTGGAATGGGATCTTGCCCAGGAAATTGCCAGGTTGAAGCTCGGTTCTGTCGGCGACATTTCGGATGACATACAAGGTCGACTAGGTACTCCACCTCAGTCCAAGCTCAGTGCTGCGACTGTGGCATATGATGCGAGTCCGTTGGAAACAGCTTCTGACGCTAGTCTCGACTCCTCTCCCAATACCTCTGATCACCAAATATCCCCTTCTCATTCCCGTGTTTCGTCAACTGATACCTTGGAATCCCATGAATCTGTGATGTCTTCCGCGAGTCATACCATGCGCGCTCCACCCCAACTGAAGATAGCAACGGGTGGTGACGCGAAAGAGCGACCTCACTCCTTTAGTGGTGGATTATCGACTGCTGACTTGCGCCGCCTAAAACAAGCTGGGGAAGAGCACGTCCATCCTTCCCATCTATGGTCGTCTAGTACTTACCGAGACCGCATCGGTGGTGGGGAAAAGCCCTTTTCGCCTGAACAGCCCACGTATCCGTCCCTGACCAACCCATCATTTATTCGTGGGCAGCAGCAACTCGATTACCGTGCTGCGCAAGGTAATGGTGACTTGCAGGACGATTATGCTGCTCAGCGCAGCTATTTCCCACAAACTTCTGTTCCTAGTACCGCCGCACCACAGCCATTCCTTCAGGGTCGCTCCACGAATGGAGTTCAAGCTACTTATCGCCAGCCCCAACGAGGATACCCTCAGCAACCAGCGGTTCCAAGCCCTACAGGACTTGCTTATTCAGGGCACGTTCCTCAACTGTCGCTCGGTAGCACCCAGCAGCTCTACGACATGATTCACCCTGCGGCAGAGAGTCTTCATGCGACCGTTAATCGTGTGCAGCAACAACACAACGTCTTCCGTGGTGCTCATCAGCATTCCGCCTCGGACCCCTCTGCCCTACGGGATGCAGCGGCATTAGCCCTCCTGAGCAACCAAGCAGTTTTTGCGCAGGCCACTCATGGCATGTATCCTCCTATCCATCCAGGCCTCTATAATCAATTCTATGGGACTCCAGAGTACTCGACGGATGTAGCTATCGCGGCAATGGCAAACCGTCTTCAAGCGCAGTTTACGAGCCCATATCCAGCTTTAACAGCTCCAGGACTGGGGGTAGACCACGCTGTGAATTCAGTACCTGCCAATTCTGCCCTGCAAAACGGCGGTGGACCGAGTGCTAATAACCGCAAGCTTGGTCTGTATAAGACCGAGTTGTGTAGGTCCTGGGAAGAGAAGGGTTCGTGCCGGTATGGAACAAAGTGTCAGTTTGCTCATGGAGAAGATGAGCTTCGGAATGTTGCTCGTCACCCAAAGGTAAGCATTCAGTGATCTCTAACGTGCTAAGGAATAATTTGTGTGTATCTTAGTACAAGACGGAGATATGTAGGGTAAGTTCATTCCTGGCTTGAGAAGAAAATATTCTTATGACGTGAACAGACGTTCTGGGTGTCTGGGGCATGTCCATACGGAAAGCGCTGTTGCTTCATCCATACCGAATTGCCGGTTACAGGCATGGCACCTGGAGCGGATGGCGCCCCTCCGCCATCGGCTACTGCAAGCAATCGTGAGCGCTCGAACAGCGATCCCAACGAGTCATCGATATCTCTCCTTCAGCGCATCCAGCGCAAGGGTGATGCAACGCCAGCGGATGCATCTCCGCCTTCGGGTCATTTCTTTAATAGTCGACCTCCCACCGGCTCGCTTCGTGTCGACACATCTGCTCTCAATAATATCACGAAGCAGAATAAGTCAGCGTATCCCACCTTTGCTAGTAACGCCTTGATGTTGTCAAACTCCGAACAAACACCTATGAAGTCTCCAGTGGTTCCTTTGACTGCCGGTCCTGATTTGGGGCGGCACAACAACTCGCGCCTGGATATCGTAGGATATAACCAGGTGAGTATGTCACTGCCATGCAGAGCCTAGTCTGATCCAGGAACATTGCCCTATTCCAGCAACGCCTTAACAAGACGACCGTTACAACACCTAATGCCAGACACTCTTTCAATGGAACTGATGTAGACCTTGATTTTTCCTCGCCGTCAACACCTTCTGCCACAAACCCCTCATCTTTCACGCTCTCGCAAAATGACAGGATGTCGAACAACAATGTTGTTCCCCGAGCGCATGTTAGATCCGGCAGTGCCGGGAATTGGGGCAGTGTATCCCGCAGTAGCAACTTGGCTGGTATTCCATCATACCCGCAGACCTCCGGGGCTGGAGGAGAAGTCGCGTCTAATTCCCCATGGAAATCTGGCGATCTCATGAGTGGGACCAGACTGGGTGAAAATTGGATCTAATGGTTGTGTTTGAGAACTTCGCCGCTTGATTGGACGGTCCTTTGTGATGTTTTCTTTCAATCCTCCCTCCCATAGTTTTCACAATGGAGTTTACGAGATATTCTCCAATCTTCTACCTTACTCTGTAAAAAGGTTTTTGTATACCTCACCTTACGTCTTGCTTTCCTGTACGCTCGTCACGTTTCTGATGATACTTTCATGACTTCCCGCGACATATCCCATCAAGCTCAATTCTGCCCTTTGCTGCCTCACGTCCCGAACTGCTGTGCCATCACTTGAACGTAAGTCAATAATGAGTACATGATTGCCTTGCAGTCCAAGCCCGACGTTTCATTTAGTATATCCGGTACAATCATATCGTGCTCACGAGTCCAGCAAGAATCCTCCAACTTGTTCTCAGTCGCAAACCTTGCTGCCAAGTAGTACATGCCTCAATGCAGAATCGAGTTCAAGGTCAAAGACAGATGTGGCTCCAACTGGCATGAAATCTCACCCGATCATCCTGATCGTTCTGAGGCTCGAGAACTTCGCAGTTTCGTCGTCGCTTCAAGTTGGAGCTGGGACTCCGTGCTATATGACACATGTTCGCATGATGTTGCTTCCAAGCTGTCCAGCTGCCAGATACCGTGGCCTTCGAGCCTGATAGCTCGTCAAATTGCTGTGAGTTCTCTGCGCGTCTCCGATACCAAATCGCATTCGCTGATCAAAGAAAGACAGTCTGAAACTTGAAAGGCGCCCCGTACAGAAGGAACGAAACCATCGTGAACTTTCGGTAGACCAGATCGAGCGTCCCTCCCTAGACTATGCTGGAGTTATTCGTGTTCGTCCGTCGCCTCTTCCGGGAACATACGAGGGTGACCGGCCGAAGTATTCTACGCCGCTGACCTCTATTGCAGGGGAGATGACCTAGTATTCTCATCGTGTTCTGTCTGCCGGTGGGACCTGTTACATCATCGATCGCAGATGTCTTCGGGGAAGAACATTCGCTGATTAGAGGAAGGTGGTCATGAGGGAGCCTAATAGTTATGCAGAGAACAAAACCGCGTCTTTCTTCTAAGGCGTACTCCCCTACGGCCACGGGAGACTAGACCGGAGTCATTTCGTGTCCATTCGCCATGGAACACATCCGAGTCGTTACACAAGGCTGTTTGGTCCGCCGAGATACTCTATCTATTAGGGAGATTTCCTCTCGTGTTCCAGTTGCGCTTTGTTCCTGCACAGGGAGGATTCCACCGCTGTCGTCATCAATCATGCATGATAGTAAAAAGGGGATATCTCTGGCGGAAAAAAAGAATGTCAACTTCAAAGTTCAGAAGAGGTCAGGCTTGCTGAAGGAGAAACCCTAGGGCTCATGCTTGAACAATGCTGCGGACGTCTAGAGAGCTCGGAGAAAATGCGGGGGTCTGATGATGGGTACACAAGAGTATTGACATACAAAATAAAGTCATGAGCCCACAAACATCATAATACTCTAAGAACTAGAACTATTATATGGGAAACGTCTAATTACGCGAACTATGACGACGTGTTCCCATCAGGAATTCTGAGTAGAGGGGGTAACGAGGGACTGGTCCCCTAGCGAACGCCAAGTTCTGTCACCTCTCTAATGAACCCCTGCATGCGACATAACGCGTAAGCTAAATAGTCAAACTCGGGTTCCAATTCTCCTCTTTCTAAACTATCCCGTGCTTGCACGATGCCCCACACAGTCCACATCGCGTGCGATGCGGGACTCCAAATACGCACTTGACGTTCCAGCTGAGAAACTTCTGCTTCTAAAGATGACTTTGGAACCGAGGGGATGCGTGCGTCAAAGGAATGAGAGTGCACCACGTACGCCCGATAAAAATTAAGCCGTTCTTCCTTCGTCGGATATCGACTTGGATCCAGAAGATACGGTGTCGATGAATGATAGTCAGCTGTCCACTCGTTGAAGTGATTAGCGATGTCAAACGCTAGTGGATTAGGCGATGCGTATTCAAAATCAACAACGACAATCTGGCAATTTCGTTAGGTTCCATAATCAAGACATTCATAGGCATAGGTATTCCTCACCTGGTGGTGCTCCGGAGCATCGTGACGAAGGGGACCAGTTAACCGCAGGATGTTACCATACTGAGTGTCATTGTGTGCGAAAACTCGTCGACTTGCACCTTCTATCTTCTCGACGTGAGAAACCCAGCGCAAGTAACGCACCCAACATTCATAAAAGTGGCTTATGTCGAGCGCTTGACGGGTGGCCTCTGAGACATGCTGGAGAGTCAAAACTTCTCGCGCGACTGGAATCCACGCTTTAAGATTCTTCTTGACGCCGATCTCCCAGCTCTTCCCTTCAAGAGCACTAATTGTCAATGGGCCCTCTATGACAGTGATATCGACAGAATGGAGCTGAGCCATACGTGCGGCTATCCACTGGCTGATGTTCTTGTTGCGAAGGTCTGATGGAACTAGCGTAACAGACTCGAAGTACTCTTCAATACGACCATTTGTAAATGTACCATAAATACGAGGTCCAAAGTGGTATCGAGAGGAGAGAATATGAAGCATGTGGAGTTCGTGAGAGCGAGAGATGAGAGAACCGGATGAAGGACCGTAGATGCGCAACAAGAGTGTGGGAGCGAGAGCAAGGGCGGGATAAGAGACAGTGTAAACAGCATTGGTAAGAGAACCAGAGATCTTGCGGATAGAGAGCAACTCGGGGGATAAATCAGACTCATGCCAACCGGGGATCTGTAGAGCCAATATGATAGCAAGAAGACCTCTTGCAAAGTCGAGAGACTTGTATGACCTGCGAGAAGAAGACACGTGAGCAGAAATTGCAACTGATACGGGCTGATATCAGACCGAAATTACAGGTCGCCGTACGGAACCGCCAGGACTGCAAAAGGTGATAGAAGAAGTGCAGAAGGGGGAAAGATGCATACCTGGCATCTAATTTAGCTTTAGCGTTTGTCAAACCATCAACGAACTCGACGTCAAGAGCGAGCTTTGCTGTAGACGGGGTGGAGTTGGAGCATCTGGAGGAGCTGAGGAATAAACTGTGAAGAGAGGACGATGATGAGAAGGTGCTGGATATTGGAGATACGGAGACCGGGGGACCATCTGTAATCATTGCGCTCGCCTGACCCATTCGATGTCGTTAGTGAACAAGAAGCGGCTTTTACTGGCACACGACAAGAATGCATCCATGGACGGACCCCGAAAACCCGTACGGAGATTGGTGTCTTTTTACACCATTTGTGGGGTCATCAATTCCGCGGGGTACCCACAGGTTTATTCAAGCTTATTTATTTAATAGTTGTGCCGTTATCCTCCTGCTCAGCTCGTAGGCCTCAATTGTACCACCGTTTCATTCTCACCAGATCACGACCCTGTATCCTGAGACCATCATCCTCTCCTACCACTTGGTCAGATGCCTCACGTTATCACGAGGCCGACTGAATACATCAATTTGTCAAAAGAATCCAATCGAGGAGTTGCCGCACTTCCCTGCAGCCGCGGCTTTACACACCGTCAGCAGGTTCGAGAAATATATGTCAGCATGAGGCCGTGTCCTCTATACCCTCGTAGACGAGAGAAGTCGCCAAAATATTCGCTCGGTGGATATTCCTCCTCGAGGTGGTCGTGACTGCCGGAATGGCCGCTTGAAATATTTTCCACATCCAGTGCTGCCCTTATTCTGTGTCCGACATCCATGGACGAGATGCAGCCTGATGCAACTGTGTGCGATGCGACGTAGCCGCTTAGCAGATGTGTTCGAAATCTACCGTAAACTTGACCCCCGCTTAACCTACAGCATTGGTATTCCTATCAGGTCTTTCAACATGCTTTTACGTCGTGGATGCATGAGCGCTGAGAAATGGCGCTAGTAATATATGATAGGTTCGATGGCTTTGCATCATCATCAACGTAACTGTGTCGAATTAGCATGGCTTTTCGTGAGAGTATACATTTTAATTCGTTGAGAATAACGAACGTTTCTAACATGCCTATCTATGTACAATAAGGATAGTGATTCGTCTAAACTTCGCTAGACGGCTGCGGTGAGCTGATACGCGACTTGTCGTGTACGGCCTTTTCTTGATTGGCACCAGCATTCGGGTTTTCGACCGAAAAGCACTCCATAAACGGCGAGATCTTGTGATGTAGATTAATGAATGAAAATCAGTAGCGAAAAATATACACACCAACATAGCCACGCCTAGTAGAGGAGCACAGACGATCCAGACATCCTGTAACATAGTTGATCGAGACTACTTGGCTACAGGATCAGAAACCCTACCTGAATGGCAAGAGCCACGGCACTCAATACCTCATTTCGCAGCGACAGTGGTTCGATAAGGCTTAGTAATCTCCAATCAATAGATGATCCCTGGATTTGGTATCCGATAGGTAGAGCGTGAGATAATTTCCTATCAAAGACCACCCCAGCAACGGCCTTGAAAATCTTCCAGTCAGTAGTGAACAAATTATGATACAGACACAGATCAACTTACTAGACCGATGGTAGCTCCTGTAAATCTTACGAGGAAAAATGCACTGGTCCCTGTGGCAAGTTCTGATGGAGGCAACGCCTTCACAAAAACCTGATAAGGAGCATGGAAGAGTAATCCAACACCAATACCGGCAATGAGTGGGAAACAGATCTGCACGATGTAAGGGGAAGCGTCCTTGAGTGTTATCAAAAGACCTGTGACGTAAAGTCAAATATAACTCTTAGTATTCATGTTATGACCTCACCGAAACCTAATGTAGAGACCAATAGTCCGCCGACGATCGTCCACTTTTGTCCACGGGTGTCATTTTTCCTCTTCTGCCAGAATCCAATAAACCACGCGGCTGGCATTGAAGCCAAGGAGGATCCGAGTGAATATGGCAGCATCTGCACACCAGCTTGCAGTGGGGTCATACCATTCACAGCCTACGCAAGTCATATATTCAGATATCCACAAGACAGTATGGAAGGTCTCACTTGAAAATATAGTGCAAGGTAGAACGTCCCTGCATTGAACGCAAAGTTGTGAAGGAATGTAACGGTCAAAATGATCACTGTTAATTTGCATTAACAGTCGAAAGTAACCCACTCAAAGCAAGCTTCTTACCAAGGGTAAGATTTTTGAATGCGGCAGGTGGAAACAACGCGTCGCGCGTAGTGCGCGTTTCATAGAAACCACCACAAGCCAGAATTACGGGGCCAAATATAATGAGCAGGAGGGTTGATGGGGATGTCCCTGAATGAAAGTGATTAGATGCTGAATTGAAAGTTGAAAGTTGGCACGACATACAGCCATCACTCATGGCGAAGCTAAAACCAATTACCAAGCAACAGGTACCCAGCATGAAGAGCAGTCTGTATGACATGACGTGAGCATTGTACAAGGCAACAGAAACATATCGTACAGCCCAAGAAAATCAAACTTTCCAGCGAATGTCTTCCATGATGCATGCTGAGACTGGCCGAGAGTCACACTTCGCAAAGATAGTGAGAGCAGTATGAACGCGACAAGGCATATAGGCAAATTCATGTAAACTGATAACCTAGAATTTCAGATTCAAACATGGAAAAATATGAAGGACATACAAGCCCATCTCCAATTGATTGTCGTCGAGAAGCCAGCTTGGTCCAAGATGAGATTTGGATCTAAGATTCCTTGACGACACTTACTGCTGAATAATCCTCCCAGTATCGGGCCTGCGATCGCAGAACAGCTCCAAGTAATACTGAGAGCCATAGACCATTTTGCTCTATTCTGTGGTTCGACAATCTCTGAGGTAATAACCCAAACAGAACTGACGATACCACCGCCACCGACACCCGCCAAACCACGGGAAAAGATCAGGGACATGATGGTCTGGAGAGATAAGATCAGGAAATTAAATGCAATATAAAATTAAGTCCGTCAACCTTTGCGGCTCCACATAGCAGAGATCCGAGGGCGAATATCATCATGCTGGCATACAGAACATTCTAGTAATAGTGTAGCGAGATATATCCCGCCTGATTGAGTAAGAACTTACCTTTCTCCCGACCAGATCAGATAGTCTTCCGTATAGGGGTTGACAAGCCGTTTGCGTCAGCATATACGCAACTCCAACCCAAGTATACTGGCTCTGGGAAGCTCGGAGCTCGCTAACGATTGTCGGTAGAGACGTCGATACAATAGTCTGTATGTAAATTTAACGAATGGTCTAGACTTCCAGAAATGGATACGTACAGAATCCGTTGTGGCAAGGAAAAGTGTCATTGCAGCCCTGAGGTCAAGTCATACTTTGTTAGGTCGAGTATAATACAAGCAGGGTAGAATGTTACCCAATATGTACGAATAAGAGTCGGGACAGCGAGTGTTTTTGGATTTTTTGGAGCTCGCCATCAGAGTCCAGAGAGGCGCGATCGCTGGTATGTACCTTGTCTGAGAATGAAGATGATACCTCCGAGGACGCGCATGAAGGCATATGAGGCGGCATTGGAGGACGAGATGTGTTGGTTAAGGACATATTGCGCTCTCAATGGGAGGGAGTACTGTAGGGAAGGCCGCTCGTTGTTTGACGATCTCTTCATATGCGACGCCATTTTATAGAGGACCACTTGGTCGTGACTTCTGGTATAATGAAACTTCGGAAAAGCTTCTTGGGCCTTGGAAAACCTCTTTGACCCTTTGAACTGCGGTCCGCTAACAAGATGGTGAACATGATACGACATTAGGCTTTACTGATGAAATAAATTAAAATCTACCGCATTGTTGGGCCTTTGTTGTAGTAAGAGTCCAGCCCACGACAAAGAAGAGAAGTTCTTTGACAGCCTGCATTACCGCTGTCGGTAGGAATTAGGCAAAAAGCCACTGCCTGGGGTAAAAGGTGACCTACCAGACACGGTCACCTTGATGCATCATGTCTAACCTTCGTTGGACAGGAATCTATTGAGAAGATCTCGACCATGAGATGCCGCTAAACTAAATTTCTAGGTTTCGAAACTTCTTCAAGGGACAGAGATCGAAAGAGATCGAACAGATGACAATTCCATTAACTTGAATGTCGAAGTCACACTTTTGGACCGCGGCTACGCAACAGCCACAAACACGTTGAACCTGAGTTACTATTAGGTACATTGCAATGTTATGGCCACCATGCAGTTTCAGGGCGCACACCCAATTGCAAGCTGGTCTACCGGAAAGCATGCCAAATTTCTCTCATTAGTGTGGTTCTATAGATCTTTTCTAGGCTGTAGCCCTCCTGAGCTCGTCCTCCGCGTTCTCCGATAGCTCACTGCTTTTCGCCATATCCCCAATTTCCGATTCCTTTGCTGATTGAATTGAGAAGCAGTAGGGAGCAGAGAGCGAAACGTCGCACGGACGAACCAAGATATGGATAAATCAAAACCCAGTAAGCCCTCGTATCGTTTGCCATGTGCGAGTCACCCAGCCACCCTCGGAAGATGGTGGCGGATGAGTAAATGAAGTCGTACCGTTTTTATTATTCAAACTGGTATCCCCTGTACTTCTCGACTGTGTGCCACTCGAGGAACCAGCCGGTGGCACCGAGTCCTGCCTTGGGCTGTTACTCCGGCCCTCGACGTCGTCTGCATACTGCTGCAAAATCTCGCGCTGTCGCTTCGTCAAGGATCTGCCGATATTGAGTTCCTAAGTGCTAGCAAAACTCAATTTCGCTCACCTTGGAAGTTGCACAGAGAAAGAAATGAAAAGATCCCCTTTATCACCATCGAAAACGGATGGAACACCGTGGCCTCTTAGGACCATCTCCTCGCCATGCTGAGTGCCACCGGGCACGCGAACATCTACGTTCCCATCGAGTGTTGGCACACGAACACGGCCACCCAAGAGCGCAGTATGCAATGGTATTCGCGCTTCGTGATGGAGGTTTGCACCTTGCCTACGGAAGACCTTGGAAGGGGCAACATTGACTCTAACGAGCAGGTCCCCGTGACTACCCTTGCCGGATAATGGTGCATCACCTGCATTCGGGATGCGGATAGTCATTCCATCTTCCACCCCTATTCAGTTTATTAGCCACCCGAGCGAAATATAATGTTTAATTCCCAACCTGGTGGAATATCTACATTGACACTTTTCTTCGTCCGCACATAACCTTGACCGCTGCAATCTACACATTGACCTCCGCGTGGAATGGTAGAACCAGAACCAAGACAGGTTCCACAAGTACTTGCCATCTGGAACCCACTATCTATCACGAAAGTCTTCGTGCCAGTACCGTTGCACGACGCGCAAGGTGCGCGCTTAGCACCATGTCTCAGGCCAGTACCACCACACGTTGAACACGTTGAAAGAGGGTTGATATTGATACCACGAGTTGTTCCTTTGCAAGCGTCCAAAAATGAGACATTGATACGTGCCTCAATGTCCGCTCCTCTGGTACTTTGTGTGAAACCGCCAGAGCGCGTTCGGCCACCGAAAGCACCGCCGAATAACTGCGAGAATAGATCACCTTGACTTGAAGAACCGCCAAATGCTTCGCTGAAATCTCTGAAACCAGAAAACCCGCCTGCGCCTCCTGCGAAGGGATTTCGGGCGAAGGCATTAGGGTCAAAGCCTGGTTGCTGTGATGCAGTACCATATTGATCGTACGCAGCCCTCTTTTTCTCGTCTTTCAGGATCTTGCAACATAGTGTCAGACGCCAGTAGGCATATATTAGCGGAAGGATGGAGAATGACTGACGTCGTATGCTTCCTGTATCTCTACGAACTTCTCCTGCGCTCCTTTATCAGGATTTGTGTCCGGATGATACTTGCGTGCAAGCTGCGTTCGTGATTTAGACAAACATATATCAATTGAATGACTATGATGCGCACAGCAAAATATGTTTTCTTAATGTCTGCGGGAGATGCATCTTTCTTAACACCTAAAACCTGGTAAGGGTCCTTTGGAGGCGCAGATAGCGGTGCAGATGCATGAATGGTGCGCTAAGCAGGAGGAGTCAATATGACGTGACACTGTACATCAAGCTATGTTGGAAATTGTGACGAACCGTTTGGCCTCGCGCAGTGCGACCATGGCGTCCCACTCGGTAAGAGGAGAACGTCCGGATGTTCGGCCTAGTTTTTTGTCGAGCGCAACCGGAAAAAGCAATGAATGAGGAAGCTCCAAGTGCCCGCAAGTGGGGGATCATTTACAGCACGCTTTTCACTGAATACCAACGGAAGCACGGCGGAAGTAAGTAAGTCGTAGCAATAATTTGCATACAACCGAATGCCGTAGGACGAATTTTGAATGTACATCTATTTGCTTCTGCTGACGTCAGCTCGGTTTTGCATAATCATAAGGGTCAGTAGAAATTCAGAAAGCCTTGGTCCCCAAAATGTGTACAGGTTATTGTAGCAATGACTATCCTACTTGGAGTTAGCGCAAGTAGTCCGGATCGCGATTTATGTATAACCATTGTCCCAACCCCTAAGCACGTGCCAGAAACGCCACGTAAATTACAAGGGATCTTATACAAGCATGCTCAGGCTGGAGTCAACCCCATGACTCGTCACTTCCATTTGCCGTTCAAACTCAGAGCCATCTCACGATCTGGGCACCCTCTGGACGTATTACCGTTGTTTAGTATCAGTGTTCGACAGCTTTCACTGATAGAAAGGAGACGAACCTTGGTGTAACACAGTAATAAAACCTTTGGGAAGATCTCTGTCAGAGAAAATCGGGCATCGCGTCCGTGGTGCGTGCTGTTCGGGAGCGCCACCAAGATTTTCCGTAGGACACCAAGATCTCATCGCCCTTTTTAATTGGATCTTTGGAACTCCAAATGCTTATCCGTAGCTCACCCTGCGGCGTACGGTTCTCCACAAAAACAGCATTGGGTTTGTCTCGAATACCGCGGTAATCATTCACAAACCTGGCCTCGTTACCCATGACGCTGGCATCCACGCCTACATTATCTCCATCCTGAGACCGAAAAAGTGAAAGATCATAATCGGAGTCAGGCCTATCCTGGCAGTGAACTTCTCCGATATAATCGATGATATGTGACTGAGAAGGTATCTTTCGGGCAGCGAAAAGACCGTTTTGTCCTCGTGCGGGGTGAGAAGACTCTGAAATACGTCTTATGCGAACTGGAATGGTCGAATGAAATGAATTTGGGGTTTTCTGGGGGGCGGAATCAGTACCGCTCTTGAGGAAGGCGCGTATGTGGCCTGGAACAGAAGGATGATAATAAGGAGTATTTATGTACTGGACAGTGGACGGCCACGACGGAGGTTGGCGAGAGGTGGGGAACATGTAACCTTAGCGGAAGGTGTCCAGTCTACCGTGGGTAAACACGAGAGACGCAAACTTGGATCCCAAATCTGATCCCATTCACCACCCGTTTTCACTTCATTCCATGGTGCGACCTCCAACAAAATCGGTAGCACGCATCTATCGAGATGTCAATGCGAATTTTGGTCCTGTATGGCATGAATATGGTCAAATACTTTAGGTCACTTGCCTTGGGTATGTACTGACGATTTTTACCTTAGATAACCTTCAAGTGCAGTGGGGAACGCAGGATCACTACGAGATAGTGCGCAAAGTTGGCAGAGGCAAATATTCAGAAGTAAGATGCCTGTTGTTTCATAGTTTTGGACAGCCTGTTTGATCAATCCATCAAGGTTTTTGAAGGTGTTAATGTAGTGAATGATGAGAAGTGTATCATCAAAGTCCTCAAGCCCGTAAAGAAGAAGAAGATCAAGAGAGAAATCAAGATCCTGCAAAATCTCGCAGGTGGACCCAATGTTGTAGCCCTCCTCGATGTTGTCCGAGACCCTGCTTCAAAGATCCCCAGCCTAATAACGGAATATGTCGACAATGTTGACTTCAAAGTCTTATATCCTCGCTTCACTGATTACGATGTCCGCTTTTATATGTTTGAGCTTCTCAAGGTGTGTATCAATCAAATTTTGTTAGGCTTCGCACTATAGTCCTTTAGGCATTGGATTTCTGCCACTCAAGGGGAATAATGCACAGAGACGTGAAGCCTCATAATGTCATGATCGATCATGAACAACGCAAAGTATGCATCTCTATCAACATGTGTTACGGACGGAGCTGGACTTCATAGCACAGCTGCGACTCATAGACTGGGGCTTGGCCGAATTCTACCATCCGAAGGTTGAATACAATGTCCGGGTGGCTTCACGTTACTTCAAAGGACCGGAGTTGTTAGTGGACTTTCAAGAATATGACTACAGTTTGGATATGTGGAGCTACGGTTGCATGTTTGCGTCCATGGTATGGCTTTCAGACCAAGATAGATTGTGACTCAAATTGACATACCTTTCCGAAAGATTTTCCGCAAAGAACCGTTTTTCCATGGCCACGATAACTATGACCAGCTAGTGAAAATAGCGAAAGTGCTTGGCACGGACGAGTTATATGCATACATCGACAAATATGGTATACGACTGGATGCTCAATATGATGAACTGCTTGGAAGGTAAGCCTTTTGAGGGCTATCGTCGATGATGCAGTAACTGGCTGTTAGGTACCCTCGCAAGCCTTGGAATCGGTTCATCACGTCCGAAAACCAGCGTTATATATCCAACGAAGCAATTGACTTCTTAGATAAGCTATTGCGGTATGATCATCAAGAAAGATTGACGGCTCGGGAAGCCCAAGCACATCCTTACTTTGGTCTGTGAAACTTCTTAAGCAATCGCTAATGTTCGCCTAAAATTCGATTATAGATCCCGTTCGCAGCCCAACGTCTGGCATCCCTGCTGATGGCGAGAGCGAGGACTCGGGAGCATCTTCAGCCTAATCTATAGTTCATTTCTCCTTATCTCTCTACGTGTACCACCTGCTTTGCATATAGTCTTGTCAAAATATCCTGCAGCACTTGATGAGCACATCCCGCGGTATACATAGTAGAATTGTCTAGGGTTTTGATGCTTGGAGCTTCCACGTGTGCAAACGCTCAGCTGTGCGTCTTTTAATGCAAGTGTGAGTAACATCCTTGGCCTGCCTCAATACACGCGCTGAACTTTGTAGATGATGTGTAGTTCGTTGATATTTATGGTCAAGGATGAGAAGGCTTCTTCCTTCGGCACTGATCCGTTGTGTATCCTTTGCGAGATGCATTTTTTTCCTGTACTAATCCCATCCCGGGCCGCAATATCGTAGTAACTCCTATCGTGACAAGGTACGTGATGTACTCGGTTTCATATATGGGTAGTTCTTTACCCAAGTTGCCGTATACGTGGCGTCTAGTCCTATGCAATTTATCAGAACTTGGGTGATGCAAATCATCACCAACTACTCTACTGCTAGGTGATCTACATCGCGCTTCGTAGGCCGACACCATTTATAACTAACTACTTTTGTCAAAACATTCATCGTCACAGGGACGCCTCTGTCAAATTGAATCTGGTACGGATAAAGTGACGGTGGCGAGCGTTGGCTTGAATCATGTTTACCTTCTGCCTTGACACGAGGTTCTACACAGTTGCGCCGCACGGCGTTTGCGCCCATAGTATTGCGCTCACATTCCTGATCTGCGCGGCTTGGACATGGCGTAATTGTATCTGAACCCAGAGGATTCGGATATCTTTCCGTTCTTATATCCGTGCCATGGTAGGAAGACTCATGGCTAGAAACGGATAAGCCGGACCCAATTGTACGTCAAAGACCTCGAACTTTCAAAAATGAAAGTAGTGTTCATCTTCATGATCAAGATTGACATTAGTGCACCGGTCTCCAATACGGCAGCAGGATCGGGGGCGATTCTAAACGCACTATTGCAAATGGGTCAGATCTTCTAGTCAAGGCCTTTAGGCTTAGGGGCACCATTCCAAATAGGTAATTGATTCGACTCTCTGGCTTCACGCCTAACTAAGTCTAGCTAATAACTCCTATGATTCAGCCCTCAAGAACGTGGCGCAACACAGCCAACTCCGAGGTCACTTATTACGGTTATATAGGTTAATTGAGCATGTCTCATGGATAAAGTCTATCCTAGACAAACAGCGGTAATTGGAGCAGGTAATTTCACAGGGTGGTTTACCATACCGCCACCGAACCTCAGGGGGAGAAGTACGGCACCCGTCATCACCACCACCACCTCTGCAGTCTCAACATCCAGCATGCCTTCTATAGCGTCTGCTGCACTAGTGCTGCTGCTTGGCAACGTGATATAATCTATATCGATGGCGATCAGGGAGTGCGTACTTACGCGGCCAGCTCTGGACTCACCACCGTACATGGAATGAACTCCAGGAGGCAAGCACGCCTCCGGCACGTGTGAATCTTGTTTGACAATGCTTCCTTGGGCTCTTGGACTGATGATGGCGTTCGCAAAACCGGCGCTGTTTCTCATTGGATCACCATCGGGCATGATGTGAGCCATGCAGTGCGTAAATACGGACGTGCACGCCAAGCCAGATGACTTGCTATGGTACACTCTTCGATCACATCAGCAGACATACGAGCTGCAAAAAGGATGTAAGTTGCCAAATGGGGACTTTCTCTATGTCGTACTTTAGGAGTTCAGGATTTGAAATAGTACATTGCAAGATAGGCATCGATGAAATAAAACAATTGTGATAGATTCGCTGACACGGTATATGAACCGCAAGGTGATAACTAGTATTGGGTAGGCTCAGAAAACAGATACTGCACGAAATTTACCATCCCCAGTGAATACGGGAATTTCTGGGATGTTACCACAACACGTGGGTTCAAATGAGGTGCTTGAAGCAAGCAGCTCACACCCCACATCAGGTATTAGCCAGTACACTTTTAAAACGTTCGCGGAAATTTTATTCCGGTATCCGTGATGAGAGGGGTATGCCGTTCCTCGTGTATTTGGTGGGAATATTGTCCTCCCATGATCTCCTCCGGCTCAAAAACGCCCATCGCAACCTTCCGCAGTGTTCCCTTTCTTTCTCCCCCGAGCACGACTCCCCGCGGCTTCCGCTGTGCTCCTGCCCGATGTCCTCACCGTTGTGAGCACAATAGGAGTGGATTGCTGAGTGCTGTGCGACTGTCTAGAGTCGCCAGCGGAAGCGTGGCGACGGGGAAAGCCTCGCCGGTGAGGCCCTGCTCGCGGGTTCACAGCAGACGCAGGAGAAATGGGAAGACCCTCATTCCTGATTTTTGGTTCCCTTGGCGGAGGCGGCGGACCGGGATCATAATAAGGGTTCTCAGGCGACCATCCCGAAAGACCGAGATGATCTAGCAGGGAACCATTCACGACACTGAAGGAATAGTACCGTGGGGAAAGCATATTTGGATCTGGCATATGTTGAGACATAGTGATCAGCCGACTATAGATAACATAGCCAGCATGGGCGTCATTTGCTGCATCTGTGCATTCGGGTGATGAGGAAGCAGGATATACGGCCACGTTGGTACTCACAGCCTTGCTGGGGAATAGAAAGACGGGCTTCCCAATTGCTGCGTTGCACCTTTCCTTTCGCTAAAGAGAACTTCTCGTACGTTTCAAGAAGGCGGGATAGCCCAATTGGGTTTGTGTATTTGCCCTTCCACTGCGCATTGTCGACCGAACGAGCAAGAAGAGCAAGCTCGACGCAGTTGCATGTTGAAACGCCATAGTCCCGGAACAACTTGAGGCAGTCACCTGAAGTCAGCATAACGATGTATTACAATCCGAATGCTCCATTCAACGTACGTTGGATGCTAACGCCAGCCTTTTCCCGTGATGGATCGCCGAGCAATTCTCTCAATTTCGACGGAAATTCTAGGGGTAATATGATTCACGAAAGCACTCTTCATTGGAAGTATGGTTCATACCTGACATAGCGCCTACTTGTAAGAGTAAGACAGTATCATGACTAGCGAGCTGAACCAGCGCTACAGGGTTCTCCTTTTCCCACTTTCTGAAGTTGGGGCGCCACTCGAGGTCAAAACCAAGAGGTCCTGGGGCCAGCTGAGATAATGCTATATCTGCGGCTCGGTGATCTGTGATGTATTGAAGACTAGAAGTAGGATTGTTTGCACGCCAAGAATAGTGCGGGAACTGCGGACGTGCGGGGGCTGCGGTCTCCACAGAACCGTGCTGAGCAGTAGACATTATAGTCTGACTTGATCAGTGGCAACTTCCAGGGAACACGCC
>Ga0153958_1000044_pt1 | contig 23354 bp, 28 predicted proteins | sample TSFL042MetaG_FD_104719 | JGI IMG/M metagenome (GOLD analysis project Ga0153958, IMG submission 104719) | Attine ant fungus gardens microbial communities from Florida, USA - TSFL042 MetaG | ecosystem: Host-associated > Fungi > Mycelium > Unclassified | place: USA: Florida, Wekiwa Springs... | reverse complement strand
TGACACTAAGGGATGTATATAATGTAGAAGATCCCTCTAGGAGCCTCATCCTAATCTCTGAGGATTCTCCTGGAGGTGAGTTGTACCATAACCACAATCTGTAATATTACTGAGGATTCTCCTAGAGTCTTGTGCCTAGTTGCCCTTACAGAAGAGCATCAAGACATAGTGAAATGAGTATTGCAAATATTAGCTAACAACAAATTGTCACTATATCCTAAGAAATGCAAGTTTTACCAAATAAAAGTCGAATACCTTGGAGTTATCCTATTGCAAGACAGTATAGAAGCCGATCTTACCAAGATTAAAGAAGTAGCTGATTGGCCAGAACCCTATAATAGAAGAGAAGTATGACAGTTCTTGGGATTCTGCAATTTCTATTGAAGATTCATTCCTGGGTTCGCTAAAGTCGCCAAACCCCTAATAGAGCTAACAGAAAAGAAGAAGTGGAAATAGAAAGATGAGAAGAAAGATGCTTTCAATAAACTCAAAAACAAAATGATGAACCCTCCCATACTAGCAATTCCCAACAGCAAAAGAAAGATGTGATTAGAAACTAATGCATTAGGATATGCTATTGGAAAGGTATTGTCTCAACAACAAGAAGATGATTCTTAGAAGCCTATCGTCTATCTATTCAAAGCAATTGTAAGAGACTACTCGAAGGCAACCCAGGACATGCTCGACATTAGTGGAGGAGATATCTTAAGTAAGAGCAATGTATAGTCCAGGAGCTCTAATCAATGTTGAGGTAAGGTATTCTACTGTACATCACTAGCTATATATACTAGACTAGCCTGGTCTGTGCGCTGGTTGCTATGGCCACACAGATCAGGACATTAATAACTACCATACCTAATAAGGCTATGTAGTACTGATAGCAGACCTGATGATAGGGATCAAAAGGTTTGATCACGAAACAAAGGTGAAAGCCAGGTCAGAGAGGCAAAATCTCCAAACTACTTCACAATTATGTACTAAACAAGTAGGCACTGGGGAGATAAATCAAATAATAGAGAGCTTACTGAAGGTAAATGTCCAAAGAATAACCAAAACATATCAAATAGAAACCTAAGAAGAAAAGAACTATTTTTAGTATCCACTTGAGAGAACTCTCACCATAATAGAATCCCTAAGGCATGCATTCATCTTGTGCTGTGACACTACTGCCCTTACCTAGTCTAGTAGCCTGGATTGCCATCAATACAGCAGTACTATCTAGAACTCCTGTGCCATTGTGTGGGCTCTTCTTCAACTGACTGTACAACTGGAAGCTGACTCCAATAACCTGTAGCGAGTGGTTAGCTCCTAGCATAAGCGAATGCCCAAGTCTGTTGAGCTTGAGTCTTTCTTTGAGGGAAGTTTTATAGAGTTTTCATAAAGCAAACACAAAAGAAATCCTCAAATCACTCAAATAGCCTTTCAGCTCTAGAGCAACAGAGGAAGAGATAATGGGGGGGAAAAGTCTTTTTTCTCTCTGTGCCCTAGAGTATTTTATTAGGATTACAAAGCAATGATACAACAAAAGAAAAGAAACAAAGAAAACTCCCAAATTCCCAAAGATAGTAAAAGTGAAATGATGAGACAGTACCTCTCCTGATCACTTGGCTACTACTCCCCGCTCTTCTAATCCTACTCCGGGTGTTCTTCTCTAAACAATGGATGGCTCTTGAGCCTTTTGCTGGGCCATAGAGAGAGGTGGCAATCTCAAGTCATCTTGCTCTCAAGTGCGTTGTCTTCATCAAACAGCTTTTCTTCTATCTCTTTATCTGACTTCTCTTTCTGACCTCTCTAGTCCTTCTACTACTCCTCTATACCTCATCACATCTTTGAGTCTCAGTCTTCTTCTATTAGGTTTGTGATACAGCTCTCAAGAGGACTCATCTTGTTGCTATAATTAGCTATCAGCAATGATGGCCCTGCTCTGATGGTAACCTAAACGTTATAAATAAGTCACTGCCACCAAGATATGACATCATTCTGTTAGAGAACATCTGCTAAGGTCCTTTCTGCTCTCAAGAGCACTCTAGAGAGGAGTTCCATTATAAATCTGTTATGAAATTCTCTGGATAATCTTTATGAGGTTTTTGTAGTGGTGGTCATAGCCACTACTCTGCTACTCAAGTGGTGTGCTCAAGTCCACAACTGGGCATCTAGGAAACATCTCTGAGGGGGCTGAACTCGTCTCTTGAGCTGGTTATTCTTGTGATTATGGTGAAAAATATCACTTTTATTGTCTAAATGGCTGTCTAGCATAACTGAACTAGAGAGAAGGGAACTATAGACCACGGACTCCAAGGATCCAAGAACAAGCTAGACGATACTCATCCTACCAGATTATCTAAGTAATAGAAAGGAACTATGAAATATATGATCAAGAGTTGTTAGCGATTATGAAAGGACTCAAATAGTGGTGACAGTATCTTATAGGGAGCAATCAGTTTAAAATATAGACTGATCATAAAAGTTTAGGATACTTTAAGAAACCACAGAAACTCAATCGTCAACAAGCTCGTTGGATGACAGAGTTACAAGAATACGACTTCCAGCTGATATACAAACCAGGTAGTTCTCAGAAGAAGATGGATGCGTTATCTCATAGACCAGATCACACTCAAGAAAAGAATGACAATGCAGATCAAACGCTGCTAAAAGGAGAATAGTTCAGAAATGTCATGATTCAAGAAGAAGAATTTTAAAAGAAAGTTGAAGAAGCAGAAGAATTTATAGAAGAAGAAGTAAGAGGAGCAGTAGAATAACAAGAGGAAGGATAGAGAAAGGACAGGGAGGTGTTACTTTGAAGAGAAAAGGTATATGTTTCTGACTCAATTATGCTTCAAGAAATCATCACTAAATATCATAATTCTGAGTTGGCCAGTCACCCAGGTTATATCAAGATGTATAAACTAATAACAAGAAATTACTGGTGGTCTAGAATATTAGAGGACATTAAATAATACATCGCTGGATGTGAAAAATGTCAAGCAACCAAACTAAACTGACAACCCAAACGAAATTGTCTTCACCCTAATAAAATACCACAAAACCCTTGGGAAATCATCAGTATTGATTTAATAGGACTGCTACCAGAGTCAGCAGGATATGATGGAATATTAGTGATAGTAGATCGCTTTTCCAAGATGGCTCACTATATACTGATCAATATAAATATCACAGCCCAAGAAGTGGCCAAGATATCTTGGGATTGGGTTTTCAAGGACATGGGAATCCCCTAAAAGGTTATCAGCGACTAAGGACCACAGTTCATGTCGAGGTTCATGAAACAACTGTACTCACAACTTGGAATAGAAAGAAATTCTTCCACTGCCTATCATTCCCAAACTGATGGTCAAATAAAACAAGTCAACCAAGAACTAGAACAATACCTTTGACTCTACTATAATTACAGACAAAATGACTAGGCAGAATGGTTATCAATTGCAGAGTTTTCCTATAACAATCAGATCCACTCTAGTACAGAACAATCTCCTTTCATGGTCAACTTAGGACGTCATCCAAATACTGGCAAAAACATAAACCTGTTAACTAAAAACTCCCTAGATGTCAAGGACAGACAGACGGAGTGTGGAGGAACAGAGTCAGAATAGGGTTATACTCTGGAATGATATACTAAACTATCTTGGAGAATAGATAGTACTTAACAGTGATCACAAAACCAGAAAGAAGGCTCTGGTGGACTGTCAAGGATGTTGGAGCAGAGAATGACTTGTTGAATGACCTTGGTTTCAACTTATGTGTTATGCCCCAATCTCCAGTCGTGAAGTTGGTCGTGTATTTTGGAGTAGTGGAAGTCATCAAGACAGAGGTTGTAAGGGGGCACTCAGAGGCGTCCCAGAACACACTTGTCATTAGTGGAGGAGGCATCTTAAGTTAGATCAGTGAATAGCCCAGGAGATCAAACTAATGTTAAGATAAGGTATTCTACCGTACATCACTAGCTACTTATACTAGACTAGCCTGGTCTATGTGCCAGTCGCTACAGGAACACAGATTAAGACACTAATAACTACACTACCTAATAAGGCTATGTAGTATGCACCATGGCAACGAGAACAAGAAGGAAGGGAACTATTAATAATGGACTCCGAGGATCTAAGGGCAAGCTAGATAATGCTTACCCATACCAGGTTATCTAAGCTACTATAGGCTGTCCCCTTACAGAGGTCCTAAGTGGTCAAGTAGAGAAGTCAGAGAGGATAAGATATGATTAGGGCTAATTGATGTTAATTTACAGACTGAGGAATTACACTGTAACTACTCAGTACTTATAGAAAGTCCAGAATAGGAGGAGAGTAGTCTACTATGCTATCCTACTATTATTAATTTTAGGAGAATAATAAATTATATAATTATCATATTTCCGGAATATGACAGTACCCCCCCTTTAAGGTTGAGCCCTTGAAGCTTCTATGCATAAGCAATTTAATTATCACCTGACTCTGGTTTTAAAATTTTTTCATTGCAGACTTTTAATCCTGAAATTCTACCACCATGTCCTTCAATTCCACCTCAATCACTAACCTTTCTGACTCTGATGATGAGTCTTATGAGGCTGAGTTGGCGAGAAGACGTGCTGAGGCAGAAACCCTGCTTCGACAGCAGAAAGAAAAGAAACGCCTCGAGCACCAAGCCCACAAAGAGGTGAAAATGGCGGAGCGGAAAAGACTGGAGGAAGAGGCATGAAAAAAACAGGAAGAGGAGGAGACATAGTGGAGAGAAGAAGATCGCCAGAGAGATTTGGCCAAACATTTAGAGGTGGACCGTATCGCTGCCGTGGAACAATAACAGCACAAGAATTGGATGAAGACCTTTTTGCCGCCCTTATCTCCTCCTTCTGACGAGGAGATAAACCTCATCGACCTTCTGCCTCTGACCAAGAGGCAATGTGTTTGATATCTGCCACAAGAAACTCCAGAGGCTTGCCAATGACGTGAAGAGTTGGCAAGAGAAATGGGGACATCAGTCGTTGGTAGGAGAAGTCTGTGTGAGAGGTGCATGGACTTTGGAATCTTGTGTATTCCCCAAACCTTGCTGTAAGTATTGTTCGAATTGTTTTCTTTTCCGCTAATTTCTTTTTGTAGTCATGCAACTTCTTGCGCTCCCTGCACCAAGGCCAAGGCTGCCTGTAAGCCTTTCGATGTGGACAGGGCACGAGCAAAAGCCAAGGCAGAAACGGCCAGGAGGTCCAATGTGAGGAAAGCGAAACAATAGACGGACGCAGAGTAAAAGGCGGAGATTTTGAGGAAGTTAGACAGCCTGAGTGAGTTGAGTGGCATGAGAAAGGACATCTGGAGGATTGTGGTGGCTTTAGAGAAACTTGCTGGCATAGAGGGCAAAGACTCCAGCAAGGAACAAATTTTGTGGCCAGAGTCTAAGGGAGAATTGATGTAGGTACAGAGGAGTAAAGAAAAGGGAAAACAGAAGGAGAAGAGAGTAAACAGAGCAGAAGAGGAGGAAAAAACTAGAGGACAGGAAGAGGAGAATGGAATGGAGGGTGTGGAAGAAGGTGTTGGTAACTTTTCTCCGGTCGTATACTCTGTCGGAACAGAAAACTTGTAATCTTTTTTGTTTGATAAATGTTATTCTCTCTGTGGCAGAAAATGGATGTGAGTGATGATAAATGATGAAGCAAGAATACAAGTAATTGATGACTGCAAGGGAAACTGCAGAGAAATACAAGTACCCAAGTTTTGTAACGGAGACTGCTTTTGAATACAAGTATCAGATTGCAACGGGAACTGCAGAGCAGAATACAAGTAAGCAAGTCAGTGCAAATGAAACTGCACTCCAGAGTGTGTACAAATACTCAAGGATAATTTTTTTTTTTTTTTTTTTAAAGCAGAGTGAATGCAGAGAAACAAAGTCAAGGAAATGGGATAGAGGTAATTCAGAGTTGTAATGGTCCTGATTTAGATGGATACTTGAGATGAAAATCATTCAGTAACTCTTTGGTGTGTTCCAGTTCCGTTGCTAGTAACCATTCAGAGTTGTTGTCGGTATCTCTGTATCCCAGCCATATAACCTTATAGAGCAGTTTGCATGCCCTCTGGCAGTCAATCTTAGAGTCGACTATCTTGGAGATCTCATATTCTGGTTCTCCGTTGATGATTACTGGTGCTGGCAGAGGTTCGGAGCGCTACTGGAAGGTATTGGATATGGCTGGTTTGAGCATAGAGACATGGAATACAGGATAAGTAGCTCTTATGGTGTCCAGAAGGTGGAGTATGAAGGATTGCGGACTGGGCTGGGCAATTATCTCGTATGGTCCGAGGTACTTTTCAGAGAGTTTCTTTGATGGGTGAGTCATCCAGAAGTACTGCGATCTAACAAATACTAATTGTCCAACTTGGAAGTCTAGTGGTTGTTGTCGACGAGAGTTAGCAGAGAGTTGGTATTGTCTTTGGGCTTTGGCTATTTCCTCTTTGAGCATGTCTTGTAGTTTATCAAGATTAAGTACGAAGTCACAGGCATGGGAAGAAGCTATATCTTGTTCTGGGTACACACTGAGGTTAGGATGATATCCTTTGTTGGCGAAGAATGGAGAGACACCAGTAGTAGCACTAGGGGCATTGTTGTAAGCAAATTCTGCCAGGAGTAACAGTTTAGACCAGTTGTCCTGTTGGTAATTGCAATATATGCAGAGATACTGTTCTAATGTCTGGTTGGTCTGTTCCGCTTGACCGTTTGTTTCCAGATGGTATCCACTGGTAAAGTGAAGCCTCATATCTAGGGCGGTACCTAGGGAACAGAAGAAGTGAGAGACAAATTCTGAGCCACAGTTAGATGTAACATGAGATGGAACTCCGTGCTTTGAAAAGACATAGATAACAAAAAGGCATGCTAGTTCCGCTGAAGTGATGGTATCTTGAGTGGGGATGAATATGGCTTGTTTTGACAGGCGATCCACTATAATGAGGATGGTGTCGAAACTAGAGAAGGAAGGGAGTTTCTCTATAAAGTCCATAGAAATTGAATTCTATGGGCGTTCTAGGATAGGAAGTTGTTAGAGGGATCCATATGGTCTGTAACACTGTGGTTTGGATTTCATACAGGTAATGCAAAACTTACAGAATTTCTGTATGTCATCGTGGATGTTTGGCCAGGTATAATGTCTCCGTATAAGTTCTAGTGTTTTGTTTTGGCCCAGGTATCCTGCTAGGACATGGTCGTGATGATACTAGAGAACTCAGAGGTGTAAGTTGGTGTTATCCAGAATGTACATTCTATTGTCGAGTCTGAGAAACTCTGTGCCATCTTTCGACCAACATTCTTCTAGATAGAGTAAATGGTTGGAGATGGAGGAGTTGAAGGAGAGTATTGCTAGGATATCAGAGTAGAGTTGGGTTTGATCCAATATCATGGCTGCGCAAAGTGTCGGAGTGGTAAGAATAGTTGCTCAGAGAGATGCTGCGATTTGTTCGTAAGTAAAAACTGGATGGAAGTTATGAGGGTTCACTGAAGCATAGCCATTATCTCCCCCCTTTGGGTAGATGTTCCATCGTCTAGTGAGTGTGTCCAGTTTGGTGCCAAGATATCTGGGGCGGAAGCAAATTATGAGGTTGAATTGAGAGAGATACTCTGACTACTTTGCTTGTCAGCACGTTAAAATCTTGGTTGTTGAGAAATATTCCAAGTTCTTGTGGTCCGTTACAATGTTGATTGGTGAAGCAGACTCCTCTAAATAGTGTCGCCAGATTTTGAAGACTTTGAATATTGCAAGTAATTTTTTGTCGTGGACGTCGTAGTTGAGTTTCGGAGCAGAGAATGTCCTGGAGTGGAAGGCTACAGGGTGGATCTCATTATTTTTTGTCATAATGGAGAGGATAGCAGCAAGAGCATAGTCTGAGGCATCGGTTTCCATGACGAGTTGTGCATCCAGAACCCAATAGGAGCAGAGGTGAAGGCTTGTTTTAGGGTATTGAATGCTATCCTACAATCATCGTCAAAGTTCTATGGAGTGTTTTTTCTAGTGAGACAAGTGAGTGGAATGACTATGTCTGAATAATTAAAAATGAAATATCTGTAGAAGTTGGTGAAACCTAAGAAAGACTGGATATCCTTTACTTTCTTTGGTTCTGGCCACTCCTGAATGGTTTTCACTTTAGCATCGGACATGGTCAAACCAGATGGAGATAGAACATAGCTTAGGTATTCGACAGAATCTGAATGGAACTCGCATTTTTCTGCTTTCGCATATAATCCTGCTTTTTAGAGTCGTTTCAGCACTTCTTTGACGTGGCTCCAGTGCTGTGTAATGTCATTGGAGTAGATTAGAATATCGTCCAAGTAGACCACTATGCACACATCTAGGAGGTCGGAGAACATGTCGTTCATAAAGCATTGGAAGGCAGCTGGAGCGTTAGTTAGTCTGAACAGTATTACCAACCATTCAAAGGCTCCATAGTGAGTATGGAAGGTAGTTTTCCATTTGTCTCCTTCGGCAATGCAGACCAAATGGTATGCATGTCGGAGGTTGATTTTGGTGTAAATGTGAGCCTTGCAGAGAGAATCTAGGAGGTCGGAGATGAGAGGAAGTGGGTATCGATCTTTTTTTGTGATTCTGTTGAGTCTGCGGAAATCTACACAGAGCTAGAGGGACCTATCTTTCTTCTTTATGAACAGGACTGGTGCTCCGTGAGGTGATGATGTCAAACAGATGAATCCATTGGTTAGGTTTTCGTCAATGAATTCCTTTAATGTTTCCTGTTCGAATTTGGACAAGAAGTAGATGGTTTCTACCAAAGAATGGGAATCTTTTTCCAGATTGATTCAAAGGTCATAAGGACAGTGAGGAGCGAGTGTTTCTGCTTTGGTCTTGCTAAAGACATCTGCGTACTTGTGATATTCCTCTGGAATAGAGGAGAGGTCAATTTTTTTGGAGATAATAATAGATTTGGCCTGTACTGTGGAACTAAATTGGAGAGCAAATATTTTTGAGCCTGATAGCCACGAGGCCTGGAATAGGGCTAGCGCACTGATAATCATAATATGAGGTCGCTTAGGGTTAGACAGAGATGTCTCAGATGGGGTGAACTGCAGAGAGTTTTCTACTAGAGAGAATGGAGGATTTACCAAGGTTTTAACAGAAGGAACAGAAGCCGGACTTTGGAGTAAAGATAGTGGTCGAAAGGATATTGACCCAGAAACCTAGTCAATCAACAGATTGTAGCAGGTGAGCCAAGAATAACCTAGTACCAGAGAACAACAAAAATCAAGCGAAGTGACGTAGAAGTCAAGAGTCATGCATTCACTGGAGAGGAATTTTACAGGCAACAATACTACCTTGGAGATAATATTATTTGAGGTTCCATCAAACAGGTGTAGTTCCACAGGCGGAGTAGGAGTAGTAGGCAGAGAATGTCCATGAGCAAAAGCAGAATCCAAGAAACAATGTGTAGATCCAGAGTCTACCAGCGTTCAGATGGGTATAGGTTGGAGATGGTCCAGAGTATACACCAGAGGAGAGACGAGGAGTATACAAAGAAAATTTGGATCGGAAAGAGCGGACATGTTGAGACACATTGAACTCGTAGTTGCACAAATGAGTTCAACGCGACTTCTAGTTTGTGCTGAGTCTTGGGAGCCACACTCTAGTTTTCCGAGAGGTTCTCAGAGAGTAGAGTCTCTTGTTCCTCCAGAGTAGTTAATTGTGCCCTCACCAATTGTTTTCTAGGACATCCATCTACCTTGTGGTCCTTCGATCTGCAGTATAGGCAGAGGTTATTGTAAAGGGATCCCTCACACATGACCCCGGAGCACCCCCCGTTGTCTCCCAACATAATTTCATTGTGCAGCCCTTGGTTACCAAAGAATAAAATACAAGGGCATTTTAGTATATATTGTAGATTATTCCCTCTAAAAGCCTTATCTAATTCTCTGAGAAATCTCCTAGAGGTGAGTTGTAACATATTCCATACTATAATTTAACTGAGGAATCTCCTAGAGCACTCCACTCTGGTCGCCCTCACAGCAGAATTAGATCTTCTTGTCAGAGCCCTGGAATTTCTCAGTGGACAGCTGCCCTCCAGTCGTCCTCTGCTAACAAACTCCGGCCCTCTGATCACTCCACTTTAAGAGAGATGTCGCTCCCTGCGGACACCCCCCCAGCCGTTGCTGATGCCTTGGGCTACCTGTAGCACTATCTCTAAGAGTTGACCGAACGTCAGAACGCTTTGGAACACACCATCAACGCTACCTTCGTGGACCTAATAGCCCAACTACAACAACTCACTCAGCTCATAACTGCTCCCACCCCAACAGTTGCTCCACCTCCAATACCCACATCTCTGCCTCTTGTCAGCCCTCCTTTCCCAGTTCCATCCACCCCATCCAAACAGCGGATGAGGCCAAAACTCTCTTCTCCTCCAGACTTCTCTGGCGAACAGAGTTCCAGACAAGCCTTCCTCAACTCCTGCATGCTGTATTTGCGCTTGGCCCCAGAGCAGTTCACCTACAACAAGGAAAAAATCTTCTGGACCCTTGCTTTCTTCAAGGATGGATATGTTGCAAAGTGGTCCGAGAATCTTTTTTGCCAGGAGGTGGACACTGGTATCTTCCCAATTCGATCCTGGACCGACTTCGAACAACAATTCCAGAGTCAATTCTTTCCAGTCAATGTAGAAGCAGACGCCATCAATACTTTGGAGGGATCTTCATACTATCAAGGAAACCGGACAGTGGACGATTACTTAGACAGTTTCCTGATCTTAGCCTCGGACACCGGATACATAGACCCCTGAACCTTGGTGGTCAAATTCCGCCATGGACTCAAATTGAACGTCCAAAGTCAGATCGCTACCATGCCCTTTAGACAATCTGCAGACACTGATCCAGAGGCCTGGTACACAGCAGCCCGGAGGATCGACCAGATATGGTTGGCAAATAAAGCGTTCCAATCCACGCCCTAGTCAACGACCGTGACCCCTGTACACTCCGCCCCTGCTTGACCAACCCCTTTCTCTGTACTCCGCTCTCCTCTAGCAGCTCCACCTTCTGTTCTACCAAGACTGCCTCTGTCTCCGCCTGCACCATCCAGCAGAATACCCATGGATGTAAACGCAGTCCAGAAAATGTGCTTTTTACCTCCGCGAGGTTGCTATCGGTGCGGAGAGGCCAACCATCTTATAAAAGACTGCCCCTACTGTTTAGATGTCCGGAGGTTAACCGCGGAGCAAAGGGAGGAATTGATTGAAGATTTAATAGCTCTGAAGGATGCAGTAGAGGAAGAAGAGGTTTGTTCAGCCCTAGAGGAGGGTTTTGTTTAGCATGGCTGGCAAAAAGTGCGCCCCAGTCGCTGCTAGTTAATAGGTTTGCTGTATTAGATGTAGAAGAGGTCAATACAGATATCTGTGAACCTATAGACGCACCCTCTCTGCTCCGGACAGGACAGCGCAACCCCGAAGGCCAAAATGGAAAAAGAGGTTACCCAAACAACTCTCCGTCAACACCCTCAACGCTTGTGGGACGTCAATCGTCCTGCCAATAGAAGTCAGTACCACAGACATCAGCAAGGTGTATTCTGTCAAGGTGCTTTTGGACTCTAGGGCTATAGGCAACTTCATAAATCGAGACTTTGTCTAAATGAAAGGCATTAACACCTGGAGCATTTCTTGCCCCATACCGGTATATAACGTAAACGGCTCCCCCAATGAGGCAGGTCAGATCTCTGAAGTAGTAAACATGGTTTTCTGTTACAAAACCCACTTCAAAAGGATGCTCCTCGCTGTCTCCAGCCTCGGAAGGCAAAACATGATCCTCGGTTATACCTGGCTCAAGGACCACAACCTGGAGGTCAATTGGTAGACCAGAGAAGTGCAGATGAACCGATGTCCTTCTCGATGCGAAGGATGCTGTGTAATATGAAAGGAACAAGAATCGTGGAAGAGAATAGAGGCCAGAGCCCTCAATGTCTGCCAGTCCGGACCCTCTCCGGAGTATGCAAAAGACTCGGAAGAGGATGAGGCCCCCATTCGGACTTGTGAAGCTGAATACAAGCCAGGGGACCAACTCTTCATGACCAGAATCCTCCCAAACTCCACTACAGAAGACCTACGTGCCGTCTCTATGACCTCCCAGAAACTTGCAGAAGAAGTCTGTCAATCTGCGGAGGCACAGAAGGAACCTTTTATTCTGCCCAACTGCATTAGAGGATTCGAGTCTGTATTTGCCAAGGAAGACTTTGACGTCCTCCCAGAGCATAGGCAATGAGACCATGCCATCAAACTCATTCTGGGTTTGGAGCCTAAGTCATTGAAGGTCTACCCTTTGTCTCTGGTGGAACAAAAGGAGTTGGACTCCTTTCTAGAGGAGAATCTGCACACTGGATGAATCTGCCCCTCCAAATCCCCCATGGTAGCTCTAGTGTTCTTCATCAAGAAGAAGGATAGCTCACTCCGGTTGGTTCAGGACTATTGAGCACTCAACTCTGTAACGGTCAAGAACAAGTACTTTTTCCCACTGATCTCCGAACTTATGTCCTAACTCCGTGGAGCCAGATACTTCACCAAGCTGAATGTCTGTTGGGGTTTCAACAACGTTCGCATTAAGCCCGGAGATGAGTGGAAGGTGGCCTTCCAAACCAATTGAGGCCTATTCGAACCCTTGGTAATGTTCTTTGAAATAACTAACAGTCCAACTACCTTTCAAACCATGATGAACGATATCTTCCAGAACCTCATAGCGGAAGGTATTGTGGTGGTCTACCTGGACGACATCCTGATCTTCACCAAGACAGAGGAAAAGCATGCGCAAGTGGTCCGACAGGTATTACAAGTCTTAAAGAAGAACAAACTCTTCTTCTACCCGGAGAAGTGTGAGTTCTACAAGGAACAGATCAAGTACTTGGGTCTGGTCATCTCGGAGAACGAAGTCTCTATGGATCTGGTCAAAGTCGCAGGAGTCCAAGAATGGCCCACTCCGGAGAACAAGACAGACGTTCAGGCTTTCCTAGGCTTCGTGAACTTCTACCAGAGGTTTATTCAGGACTTTTCTGCCAAAGCTCGACCCTTTTTTGACCTAACACGCTCTGAACAAGTCTGGACATAGAGCAAAAAGGAACAGGCAGCCTTTGAAAACCTCAAAACAGTGGTAACCACTGCTCTAGTGTTGGTGTCCCCATAAGAATTGGACCCCTTCTGGATCAAAGTGGATAGCTCAGACTTCGCTATAGAGGCAGTCTTGTCTCAGCAGTCGATGACGGACAGAAAATAGCACCCTGTAGTGTTCTATAGTAAGTCCTTGTCCTCTATGAAGCGGAATTACGAAATCCACAACAAGGAAATGCTGGCCATTATCTGTGCATTAGAAGAGTGGAGGCACTTTTTGAAAGACGCGACCCATCTAGTGGAAATCTGGACTGACCACAAGAACCTTGAGTATTTCATGATGGCCAAGAAACTTAACCATCACCAAGCTCGTTGGTCCTTGCATCTGGCTAGATTCAACTTCTTGCTTCATCACTACCCCAGACGTGCTATGGGCAAACCAGACGCACTGTTGAGGAGAGCTGATCACGGAAACGGAGCCTCCAACAATAAGAACGTTGTCCTCCTTTGACTGGAGTTCCTTGCAGTACATGCCCTGGAAGGAGTGGAACTGACAGGCATGGAACAAAAGATCTTGTCTGACATACGCAAAGGAAACCAGAATGGAGACCAAGAGAAACCCATTGCTAAGGCAGCATGAGAGCTCCAATGCTCCACCAACGGGACAGTGCACTCCTCGGAGTAGTCAAACATAGATGAACTGCTCTGGTTCCGAGGGAAGATATATGTACCTCAAAGTCTGGACCTACGTAGACAGATCATAGCCCTCTGCCATAACACCCATATTGCAGGTCACCCTGGATACTGGAAGACACTAGAACTGGTGTCCCAGAACTACTGGTGGCCTCAGATGTCTAGGTATATTGGCTAGTATGTAAGCACCTGTGATCTCTGCCTCCAGATGAAACTCTGGCGATACTCTCCAGTTGGCAAACTTCAACCACTCTCCATTCCAGATGCATAGTGAGATACACTTAGTGTTGATTTTGTGGTTGAACTCCCAGAGTCCTCTGGACATGATGCTGTCATGACTGTTGTAGATTCCGTCTCCAAGAGAGTACACTTTGTTCTGACACACACAATGGTCATAGCGGAAGGAGCGGCCAAACTTTTTCTTTACCACGTCTGGAAGCTCCATGGCCTCCCAAAGTATGTTGTCTCCGACTGTGGACCCCAGTTCGTAGCTTCATTCACTAAGGAGCTGTACAGGCTACTAGGTATATGACTATCCTCCTCCACAGCTTGGCACCCCCAGACGGATGGACAAACAGAATGCGTCAACCAGGAGCTTGACCAGTTCCTCCACCTATTCGTCAACGAATGGCAGAATGACTGGTATGACCTCCTACCTATTGCAGAGTTCCAGCACAACAACCACATCCACTCTATGACACAGCAACCTCTGTTCCTACTAGACACTGGATGAATTCCCCGTATAGGCTTTAAGCCAAGCCAAGTCCCCTCTGGACTAGAGACAGTCAATGAATTTATAGAAAGAATAAAGTCTGCCACTGAAGAGGCCAAATCAGCGATCTGCAAAGCACAGGAGGACATGACATGGTACTATAATCGAAAGAGGACTCCGGCCTCCATGTACAAACCAGGAGACCGAGTATACTTAGACGCATCAGACATCAAAATGACACGTCTGTCTCCAAAGTTGTCACATTGCCGACTAGGACCTTTCGAAATAGAATGCCAAGTAGGACCGTCAGCCTACCGTCTCAAGTTACCTTACGGAATGAGGCAGTTACACCTAGTATTCAATGTTGTAAAGTTGTCCACTGTTCCGGAAGATCTGATCCTAGGGAGAAAACCGCAAGCCCTACTGCTACCCATTGTTGTCGATGGAGAAGAGAAGTGGGAAGTGGAAAAAATATTAAATAGTCACTGGTACCAGAGGAGGTTCCAGTTCCTGGTCAAGTAGAAGGGTTTTAGCAGAGAACACAACTCTTGGGAAGTAGCCTCCGATATCAAGGCACCGGACCTCATTGTGGAGTACTATTGGAAGCATCCAGCCGCCCCAAGACATATCCACCAAACTGACTTCAATGCCATTTTCAATTCCGGAACCATTACTTCGAGATGCAGCAACCTTGGAGGGGGGATAAATATAAGAGAATCCCTCACACATAACCCCAGAGCGCCCTCCGTTGCCTCCCAACATAATTTCATTGTGCAGCCCCTGGTTACCAAAGAATGGAATGCAAGGGCATTTTAGTATATATTGTAGATTATTCCCTCCAGGAGCTTCATCTAATTCTCTGAGGAATCTCCTAGAGGTGAGTTGTAACATATTCCATGCTATAATTTAACTAAGGAATCTCCTGGAGCACTCCACTCCAGTCGCCCTTACAGTTATTGTCGATACAGCACTTGCACTTATTACCATTCAATTTACTGTCTTTGTCTAGTTTGTCGGAAAGGTCAATATACAGAGTGGACAGAGATGGTGACTTAACGATAGAGGATGGTCATCTAGAGGGTTTTTGGGAACTCTGGGATAGCGCAGTTTGTGGTGGAGTAGTAGATGACTAGAGATGAGATGGAGAGGAGCTTTGCGAGGAGGCGGAGTACTGAGCCATTCTACCTTGTTTTTGGTGGTGACTGTCTGCTGCCTCCTTCTCCATATTGCAGAAACAATCTCGTTCGCGATTTCGTTCCCAGTAGCAATTGTTGAAGGTGATTGCCAGTTGATACATGGCATGGAAGGAGGTGGGTTTCCCCTGTTCCTGGTTTGCTATCAGGTCCTAGAGGTGATTTGGTAGTCCCTAGTAAAAGCGATAGCATAGAACTGTATCACCCCAGTTCAACTGTGCTGTGTACTGCATAAATTCTACATTATAAGTGGAAATTTTATCTCTTGGCTTCATATGGAGGTTGTCAATAAGATTGGTGGTGTCCCTTACTGGATCCGAGAGTCCAAAATGCACTTGGAGCTCTTCCACAAAGAGATGCCAAGTAAAAAGCCAGGGTTGTGTATAGCCAAGGTCTTCCTGTTGTAGTGTGACTTTGAACTAATCTTGTGCTATACCAGAGAGATAGGTTATCGCAAAGTTGATTTTCTCTTCATTGGTGGAAAATTGCGAAGGGTTGGCATGGAAAAAGAGTTGGCATTGGAATAGGAAGTGATTGAGCTTGTGAGGGTCAGAATCATCAAAGGTGTCTAGAATATGGGCCTTCGATTGGTGGGGCTTTGGTGCCGATCCTCTGTTAAGGTTTTCCGATAATTGTTGGAAAGCCTCAGCTAGCTGGTTGTTAATGGGATTACAGTCAGCGACAGGTGGAGTTTGGAACGCAGGAGTAAGAACAGGGATAGGAGCATCGACCCAGTCTGAGTTGTTATCAATATGAGGGATAGTGGCAGGGTCTACTCCGTGAAATTCCGAAGGTTCCACCAGAGGTGGAGATGAGCAGGGGCATACCGGCATGTAAGGAGTCCCCGATTGAAGATGTCTAGACCTCCTTGAGAGGCCTGAAGTAAAGTGACTGATAGTTTAGTCAGCAAGAGGGATGGAATTACTCCCGGAAGAGGGAGCTGCAGACTGGCGAGACATCAGAATTAAAACATGACAGGAACCGGCATGAGTCTGTAAATTCTGTCAAGGATGGACGGACGGAGTGTGGAGGAACGGAGTAATAATAGAGTTATACTCTGGAATGATGTACTAAACTATCTTGGAGAATAGATAGTACTTAACAGTGATCGCAAAACCAGAAAGAAGGCTCCAGTGGACTGTCAAGGACATCAGAGTGGAGAACGACTTGTTGAACGACCTTGGCTTCAACTTATGTGTTGCACCCCAGTCTCCAGTTGTGAGGTTGGTCGCGTATTTCAGAGTAGTGAAAGCTGTCAAGATAAAGGTCCTAAGCGGTCAAGTGGAGGAGTCGGAGAGGATAAGATACGATTAGGGCTAATTGATGTTAATTTACAGACTGAGGAATTACACTGTAACTACTCAGTACTTATAGAAAGTCCAGAATAGAAGGAGAGTAGTCTACTACACTATCCTACTATTATTAATTTTAGAAGAATAATTAGGAGAAATAAATTATATAATTATCATATTTCTGGAATATGACACTAGGAACAGAACAATTCCTCAAAAAAATCAAGGAAATTAGAGATAAAGTAGAGTTAGCACTAAAGAAAACAAATGAGACGATGAAGAGAAAGTGGGATTTGAAGAAAAAGCCAGAAGTAGAATGATCAAGTGGAGATTTGATATAGGTAGACGTGATATATTATAACTTAGATCAACCTTCGAAGAAACTGTCAGCCAAACAATTAGTATAACAAATTTGCCTTGTTTTATAATAGAATAGTGACATAGTATAGGGAGAAGGGCACGAGATGATGACACAGTGTAGAGAGAAGCGCATGAGGCCAGACTTAGTATATATAGTAGTTGGTAGGGATAGTAGAAACCCAGTTTTGTCCTGGTTAATACATCACCTTCTTAACTTGAGCACCGGGTTCTGAGGGAGATTGTAATATAAGGACAAAACTACCAAAATACATATCAATTCTATTCCCTTACTATGATCCCACTCACTGTCATCATGGTATTCTTGACCACCATTATCACCCTATTTTTCAACTTCATATCCGAAGCCTGGACAAACTTGAAAGCCGAAACAAAGGAAGTTTATGCTACAAATGTTCAAACCTTCATAGAAGAAATCAGGAAGGACTTCACTGACAAACCAACCAAAAGAAAAATGAAAGAACCAGATGACTTCGAAGGAAATCCAGATGAAGTAAGGGCTTGGTGCCGAAGAATGACTTTATTTTTCCAAAGCAATGATATCTCAAAGAAATAGAAGAAGATCAAAATAGCCTTAGGAAAAGTCAAGGGAGGAAGAAACAATTGAGCCCAATACTAGGCAGATACTCAAATCAGAAGGTTTCTACCCTTCCAAAAGGAGTAGAAGAGGACCAACAGAGAACTCAACGTATTAACCATGACTAATAAGCCTTCTTTCAAAACTTGGGAAAAAATAGCTGATGAAATGGCACAGTTTTTTATATCAACAGAAACTTAGACTCATGCTATTAACAAATTGACCAAATTGAAGCAAGGAAATAGATTACTTGAAGATTTCTGGTTGGAATTTGCCACTTGGAAAAAACTTTCTGGGTATAATAAGATCACCTTAGTGAGTTTATTCAAGAAAGGAGTCCACCTGGCATTGGCATGAAAATTGGTCGAGATTGGTCAGATAAGGAACTTGGACTCGTTGGACAAGTGGTATGAGAAAGCATTAAGTTTTGAGAGGTCAAGAAGAGAAGCAATTGAAGAATTTGGAGAAAGGAGAAGCTTGGAGAACTCAGGAGATGGGAAGAAGAAGAAATTGGTTTTGGATATTCCAAGGCAAGACCCCAACATGATGAATGTAAACAGGTGCAGAGAGATGAGGAGGTGTTATAATTGTGGAGAAATAGGTCATCTTGCTGCAAGATACTCCAAACCGAGAAAAGAGAGGAGAGAAGAAGTGAGAATCATGGAGAATGCAATGGAGGATTTTTCCCTGGGCAGGGAATAAGCACCAACCCATCTGCCTTTATAGATTCAAAAATTCAATTACCTAAGGAATCAATGAAAGATTTTTTGGATTATTTTGGTGCAAGAAAATATGAGACAAATAAAGGATACTCAGTGGAATGGGTAGCAAGGAAGATCCGATAGAGTATTAAAGAGGAAGCAATCGGTATATTGAAAGTATGGACCCACAGCTCAAGAGCAGAAGAATGTACAGAAAAGAAACTGAAGGAGTTAAATGGAATGACAGATGACAAAGTTTTATTAGCCCTAAAAGCACTAGAAGAACCATCAGTGCTTAGGAAAATGGGAGATAAGCAGCTTAACATCCGAGTCAAGTTAACAACAACAGACACTCACAAGACGTTTTGCAAACAGGCATTAATTGATTCAGGAAGCATGAGTTCGTGTATCAGCTGAAAATTTGTAAAAGAAAACAACCTCGACACGATTTGACTGCCATTTCCAATTACTTGCTATAACGCTGATGGAACTACAAATAAAAATAGTAGTATTACAGAAGTCGCTAGGATAAACATGACCATAGGAGATCACCAAGAACTCATCCAACTATTAGTAACGACTGTTGACAATGGTGTAGGAAGATCTATGTACCAAAAGAGCCAGAGGAAATAGAGGATAAAGATGTTGAGGAAGAAGCCATAGAAGAAGAAGAAAAAGTGTTATTCATTAACCTGAAAGAAAAAGTGTGGAGAAGAGAAGAGTTGAATATTCAAAGCCAAAGTAAAAGCATAGAAGAAGTCAGAGGAAACATACCTGAAGAGTACAAGGACTTCAATGATCGAGTCTTCAACAAAGCAGTATTTGAAAAGCTACCAGATCGATCCAAATGGGACCATGCCATTGAGTTGATACCTAATACGATGTTAAAAGACTGCAAGGTGTATCCACTAAATGTCAAGGAACAAGAAAAACTCAACAAATTTCTGGAAGAACATCTGAAGTCAGGATGAATCTGACCCTCTAAGTCACCATGTGCAGCACCCTTCTTTTTCATGAAAAAGAAAGATGGATCTCTTCGACCAGTACAAGATTATCAGCGACTCAATAAAGCAACAATAAAAAACAAGTATCTACTATCATTTATTTAAGAGTTAATCAATAAAGTACAGGGAGCAAAATACTTCACCAAACTCAACATACGATGGGGATATAACAATGTGAGAATAAAGGAGGGAGACAAGTAGAAAGCAGCTTTTCGAATGAACTAAGGACTATTTAAACCCTTAGTGATGTACTTTGGCATGTGTGACTCATCTGCAACCTTTCAGCTCATGATGGACATCCTATTTCATAAATTGATTATGACAGGGAAAATCATAATCTATATGGATGACATCCTAATTTTCACTCAAACCATGGAAGAACATTAAGATGTAGTGAGGTGAGTGTTACAAATATTAGCTGACAACAAACTATCACTACACCCCAAGAAATGCAAGTTCTACCAAACAAAAATCGACTACCTTGGAGTTATCCTATTGCAAGACAGCATAGAAGCTGATCCCACCAAAATTAAAGGAGTAACTCAATGGCTGGAACCGCGAGACAAGAGGAAAGTATAACAATTCTTGGGATTCTGTAATTTCTATCATAAATTCATCCCCAGGTTTGCACGAGTAGCCAAACCACTGACAGAGTTAATGGGAAAAAGGGAATGGAAGTGGCAAGAGGAAGAAAAGAACGCCTTCAACAAACTTAAAAACAAAATGACAAACCCTCCAACATTAGCTATTCCCTACCCCAAATGAAAAATGCGACTAGAGACCAATGCCTCAGGATATGTGATAGGAGGAGTATTGTCACAACTACAAGAAGATAATTCTTGGAGGCCCATCGCTTATTTGTCCAGGGCAATGAATGAGACTAAGAGAAATTACGAGATTTATGACCAAGAGCTGTTAGCTATTATGGAAGGGCTCAAGCAATGGCGACAATATCTTATAGAGAGCGATCAGTTTGAAATATGGACAGATCACAAAAACTTAGGGTGTTTCAAGAAACTGCAAAAGCTCAATCATCGTCAAGCTCGATGGATAACAGAACTTCAAGAGTATAACTTCCAACTAATACACAAGCCCAGTAACTCTCAGAAGAAAGTAAATGCATTGTCTAGAAGACCAGACTATAGCCAGAGGAAGAATGACAATGAAGATCAAACAGTGTTGAAAGAAGAGTAGTTTAAAAATCTCATGATTCAGGAGGGAGAATTTTGGAAAGAAGTAAAGGAAGCAGAGGAGTTCATAGAAGAAGAAGTACAAGGAGCAATAGAAAGATCAGAGGAAGGTTGGAGATGAAAAGGAAAGGTAATACTGTAGAGGAAGAGAATTTATGTCCCAGATTCAGCTACACTCCAAAAAGAAATTGTCATCTGATATCATGATTCTGAACTAGCAGGACATCCAGGCTATACCCAGACACATGAACTAATCACAAGAAACTATTGGTGGCCTCGAATATTAGAAGATGTAAAATGATATGTTGTGGAATGTGAAAAATGTCAAGCAAATAAACCCAATCGACAACCTAAAAGAAATAACCTTCACCCCAACGAAGTCCCAAAAGGTCCTTGGGAAATCATCAGTGTCGATCTAATAGGACCGTTACCAGAATCAGCAGGGTATGATAGGATATTGGTAATAGTAGACTATTTCTCCAAGATGGCTCACTATACACTAATCAACATGAATATCACCACTCAAGGAGTAGCCAAGACATCATGGAATAGAGTCTTCAAGGATGTAGGAATCCCTCAAAAGGTTATTAGTAATTGAGAACCACAATTCATGTCAAGATTTATGAAAGAATTATGCTTTCAACTTGGAGTAGAAAGAAATCCTTCGACTGCTTATCATCCTCAAACTAACAGTCAAATGGAAAGAGTCAATCAAGAACTCAAGCAATACCTCAGACTATACTGCAACTACAGACAAAACAACTGGGCAGAGTGGTTATCAATTACTGAGTTCTCTTATAATAATTGAATCCACTCTAGTACAGGAAGATCACCATTCTTAATCAACTTAGGACGTCATCCAAACACAGGACAAGATATGGGGAAAACTACAGAAGACTCTCCAGGAACTGAACAATTTCTCAAGATGATCAAAGAAATTAGAAACAAAGTGGAAGAGGCATTGAAGAAAACAAATGCAATGATGAAAAAGAAATAGGATGTGAAGAAGCTGGAAATTGAACGAAAGAACAGAGAGTTAGTATGGGTGGATGCAGCACACTATAGTACAGATCAACCTTCTAAGAAACTATCTGCCAAGTGACTAGAACTATTTCCCATAATATGGAAGATCGGTAAATCGGCTTATGAGCTCAAAATTCCATCCACGTGGAAATCCATTTATCTAGTCATCAATGAGTTGTATTTTACATCATATGTGACACCTACGTTTGAACAACAATCGCAGAAGTCTGATAACAGAGTTGCCAACCCTACTAATCAAACCAAAGTATAAGAAGTAGAAGAGATACTCAACTCTAGATGGAGAGGAGGCAAACTGCAATACCTCATCAAATGGAAGGGTCAACCACTAGAAGAGAGAACTTGGGAGAATAGAGCCGAAGTAGTCAAGGGAGCTCCAAGATCATGCAAAGAATTCCACCAAAGACACCCAGATGCCCCTAGAGTCCCTGTCATTTGATTACCTGGGAAAATGTACACTGATATTGTGAAGACGCAATCCTAGAGGGGAGGTAATGTAACAAATTTGTCTCATTTCATGACAGAATAGTGACGTAGTATAGGGAGGAGGGCACAAGATGATAACACAGTATAGAGAGGAGAGCATGAGGCTGGACTTAGTATATATAGTAGTCGGTAGGGGTAGTAGAAACCTAGTTTTGTCCTGATTAATACATCACCTTCTTAACTCGAGCACTAGGTTCTGAGGGAGATCATAACAATTAGGACCATTTCCCATAATACAGAAAGTCAGAAAATCAGCTTATGAGCTCAAGATCCCACCCACATGAAAGTCCATTCATCCTGTCGTCAATGAGTTGTTAGAAGGATAGAGAGCAGCAATTACAGTAGGGACAAATGATGGCCCACTCACCGGGTTATCCAACAGATAATAATAGACAGCCTGATAGGGAAGAGAGATCTCGAGAGAAGCAGAGAGGTTCACGACGTGGCAGTTGAGATGAAGAAGTACTATGCTTAGGTAAGTGCGACTTGTATATTAAACTATAGAAATACACAATATAATAATTTATTTAACACTCCCCCTCACTCAAAGTGGTAGTTATTGAGTGACAATATAAATTAAAAGGAAAGTTCATAGAACCTCCAAACCAAGGAGTGGACGGAACTGGTGGAACAGTATCTGACCAAGATTCTTAGTCAAGATATCAGTAGGGTTCCTAGCTCCATCAATGTGGTATAGTTTGATTTTGTCATCCTCTATTGCATCTCTGACATAGTGATACTGGATATCAATATGTTTGGACCTTTTCTCTTATACTGGGTTGGTGCTCCAGAAGAGTGATCCGAGGTTATCACCATAGAGGTGAGGGATAGGGATATCAAAACCAATCTCACTCAAGAGGTTTGATGTCCAAACAAGTTGGCGACTACAATCAGAGAGCACCATATACTCGGCCTCAGTAGAGGAAAGGGCTACCGATTTCTGTTTGCGACTTAACCAAGAAGTAATTCCCTGAGCCAGCATAGTGAAATAGCCAGTAGTTGACTTGCGATGCTCATGGTCTT
>Ga0153958_1000042_pt1 | contig 23425 bp, 27 predicted proteins | sample TSFL042MetaG_FD_104719 | JGI IMG/M metagenome (GOLD analysis project Ga0153958, IMG submission 104719) | Attine ant fungus gardens microbial communities from Florida, USA - TSFL042 MetaG | ecosystem: Host-associated > Fungi > Mycelium > Unclassified | place: USA: Florida, Wekiwa Springs... | reverse complement strand
TTGGCCGCATGGTTGGATTAGGACGTTTGTCTTAGAAGAGTAGCCTCACTTCAGTCACTGTCATGTAATGGATTCACGGACGTACTCCAGTTAAATCACCGTGAACAATCATTAGAGAGTGCACTGATGGAATACGGATGCGTTAGAAGAATGGATTGAAGGGAAGAGCGGACGGACAATACTGGAGACCTGCTGCAATGTCGCGGAGCTAGACGACACGTTAGATGTTGGGCACTACCAACATTTAACACGTACAAGACAAAATCGGTGGAGATCATGCAAGTTTTCATGGCATTTTTGAAGGTAGTTGTTCAATGTGCCTCCGTGTACCCAAGGACACACCATTGCAGGAAATGGGCTGAAATTGTTGCTGAAGCCATACAGAGGAAGAATGTTTTCGTGACGTAGCCTTCTCCACAACTGCAGCTCACGGGATAGTCGCTAAATCGTAAATCGTCATGAAAATGTCCACAACGTGAATAATCAAATGATCACCTTAAGCCTTCGGTCCAGAACCTCTCTGTCAGAGGTGTTGATTCGAATGGCTTTCACCGCGACCTAGATTCTATCAAGTAGAGCCTCTAAGTTTGTAGAGACCTCCAAACCTGAACAACTCGGGAGCCCGAGGTATTCCACCAACAACGCCACACGTCTCCAAAGCCACCTGATGCAACAGGAAATTCATCTTGTTTGACTATTTGATCAGTGAGATCAGGAAGATCATGATGATCAAGCAGGATCCTCGGTCGGCCTTGACTAGTCTTCGGTTGTACAACTTGAACAAATTGCAAACTTTTCTTGCTAGTTGGTGGTTGGATATTTTCGATCGGTAACGAGGGACTTACGAAGATGAGCTAGTGGGGGTAGAGTGGTGCTGATATTGCGCTCCTGACAAAAGTTTGCTGATGAGACTTACATGTCAAGCGATGTTTTCTTCTGCAAGACAGGGAGTGACACTTACAACTCTCCGTTTAGTTCATAAAGAATCTTCGAAGGGGTTTCCATGAGCGATAGCAGAATATTCGGGTATTGTATATTTCTATTCTGAAGAGGCCGCTGCGGTAGAGAATATCGTGTTTGGGCCCACTGGCGCTGAACGACTCGCAATACCCGTTCATAGCATATGAAGCTTATCACGATGTCATGGAGTATCTGGAACCCACTGGGCTGGATATATAGATATCTGGATCGCGGATTGTGTCCCGGGATGTATAGCGCCACTGGTGTTCTCTCTAGTTCTGCGGCGGAATGTATATCGTAGTATCTCAGCAACTATTTGGGGAGTTGAATGAAACTTGTGCCATATGTGTGGAACGCACTGACTTCGAAAGTATGGTATCGACGGCGCCATTGGTAACATTCTCCGTTTGTGGCCAGAAAAATCAACGACCTAGAAAAATGTAAATGTGACTAGTCAAATCCGGATCATGAGTGAGGCACATAGCATCATCCCGTGAATCCAGCGGGGTCAGTCTCAGCTGCTTGCCGCCAACAATCACAACGGCTCGTTGATCAATGTTTCTTGGCCAATGAATAAATCCCGCTAGTGTGTCTCCGCTTTCACCAATAGTAGTGACAGTAGTTGTGGTTGTAGTGTCTGCGTCACGGTCATGTAGGATGGAATGAGCGTTATAGAGAATTGTACCAGTCAAAGTGATGAATGCTGTATGTCGTGGTCCTATCTGGATTGAAGCTAAGCTGAGATTCATCAGTGAATAGATGGGGAAGATCAAACTTTTTCAAGTTGCATGACACGACTTTAAAGCGGGTGGATAATCCACAACTTAAATTTCCCAACCCTGAGAACCGGTTTACGGTTGTACTTGCGTACGGCAGCTATGAGATAGCCGTCCATGAGAATGATTAACGTGTTTCGTGTACACGGTTTCTGTGAGACCCCTCGGGTGGTCTGTGTCTAAGGGAGGTCTGCGCAGGGGAGAATGTGTGGATTTGGCCAGTCTGCGTGAGGTCGGCACAGCCTCCGCGAAAAAAGTCTCAGAGCGTCTGGCAAGACAAAACTTCACGGGAGTTGCCGGCCACAGACCTGTATCGATACAGACTTTTCCTCGCGCTGGGCGCTTGCACGTTACGGTGTTCAAGTTGGTCCTTTTGTTCGCGGAGCCACGTGCGACCTGGAGTGAGTTGAATGAGTTGCTCCTCGGGAGTCTCAAACAGCAAAAATTACGTACTAGTCACCAATTAAAGTTACCATCTTTGCTCCTTTCCTTTCGAAGTGGGCCACAGTTCTTTCGTACCAGCCGCAGCTCAGGCCATCGGGGAAAATTCCAGAATACTGTATGATGATCATACATGATACGAAAAGATAGCAGTGTGTTGATATTATGCAAATGAATCAGGCTCTCTCCGCTGAACTCAATTATGTGTTTCTAGAAAAGTGGAGCCCTTTGACGCAAGGCCGTCCAACAGTCGAACTACCATATGAGAAAGCGCAAACCCCGGTGGACATCTAAAGACAAGACTCATCCTCGGGACCAGCACTTGATGAGAGTCGCCGTCCAATCGCAAAACATTATGTATGGACAAGGGCCTTTGATTGATTTGGCCACCAGTATAGTTGATATATTTTGAAGGCGAACGTTTTCTGAACTGTGGCATTTCGAGGCGAACCGAAGACACCCTCGACACTAGTTCACCCCGTCAGCCACACTGGACGAAAGACAGCAGGAGTTCAGCTCCCCGATTGGCATATAAGCTAAACACCAAGGATCAAGATCACAGACAACGGGAATACACGGCAGTGACATGATACTGCAATGAAATATGCGCCAACAGAAGTAGGTGAGGTGACAGCAAGAAAAAGCATGCATACTCTTTACTGTAAAAAGCTCAAAACGTCGACGGCGGTAGGGCGATCTTTCAAGTCACCCCAGCATCTCTCGATAAATTCCCAAAAGGAATCTTCGATATGCGGACTCAAGGGTCTTCCAGGCTTCTTGCCCCTGAGTATCAAAACAGTGACTTGATGATCGCTCCGTATATCTGCATAGGGTACTTGACCTGTCATAACCTACAAGATTTCAGTCGTAGTCCAAAGTACAATTACAGGTATGACGAACCTGCAGCATGATGCATCCAAAGGAATAGATGTCACTCGCTGGCTTTAGAGGAGGCAACGAATCATCACTTTCGGGCACCTCAAAGAGCTCTGGAGCGGCCCACCGCACGTTGCTTCTGATGTAGGAGGTGCCAGCAAGCCCAGAATATAGTGCGAGGATTCCATGGTCAGCTACATGAGCGGCACAGGAGAGATCTATTAGAATGTTATTCTACCAAAAAGTTCCAGAGCTTCGTCAAAATTGACTTGAAGCAGATACCATCCAACTACGCACCGCAGTAAGGTCTCCGTGAACAATGTCCTGTGAGTGGACTGCAATTCTGGGGCTCGATTGTGATGTAAAGAAAGAAAAGATTTCACATACGGTAACTGATTGCTGCAGCTACTTGACGCAACTAATATTTATCTGAATACGCAGGTGTTCGTTGTTAAGAGACGACTCACAATTTGGAGTTTGCGTTCGAACTTCAATTCCTTGAAGTTTTTGCTTAGATACGTAGTGAGCGAGCCATTATGCATCCAAGGTGAAACCATTGCCGGGAGTGGCCCAAACCCGTCAGTGAATCCAAGCAGGGGTACAAGATTCTCGTGTCGCAACTGCCTCCGTGCACGGTAATCGTTCAAGAATACCTGTGAAGCATATTTGAGCGAGTGTGGCGCAAAGGCGGAAGCTGGAAGCGTTACTTGAGTAATTTTGTCCTTGGAATCATCGCTTTGGATTTCGATTCTCATGGACTTGACAGCTACCTGTACATTGATGATCACTTCAGTTCGCTGGATGGTTAGACATGTGGCGTGGCGGCGCTTACCTCTAGACGCCAGTCGGGCGTGGCATAGGTACATTTCCACACGTCTCCAAGACTACCGTGCGCAATCGGGTAGGACTGCCCCCTGGAGATGTGTCTCGTAATGTCAGGTAGTCTGGCAGGTCAGAACTTGTAAGGAAATGCGAATATTATCACAAAATATCATGACTTACTCGTTCCAGTTGTCGGTGTCCGCCCCAGTTAAAGTAGCACTCCACAGAGACCATGACTTCCTCCAGATCCCCTTCAACCAAGAGAAGAACAGCAGGAACATGATCTTTGTATAGAGGAACTCAAGCTCGTTTGCTTTGAGTCGTCCTTTTAACCATGCTGAAGAGGTTCGTGTTCCTCGTTGTACGAATCATGATGGACTTCCCTGATGAGTCAGATAGCGCGGCTTTTGCCTGAACGACAAGCGCAAGTTTGAATTTTTGTTCAAGTTCATTTCCGGAGAGATTCTGTGACAAAGTTGATAGGTAATATTATTATAATGTTGGCCAAGATGCCCATTGATTCACTCAACCCAGAGCCTGAGGATAGTATCCTTCCTGCTATAAGCGTTCGACTAAACACCGCTGTGACGCCCATCATGATTAATTGGTTGTGCTTTGAGTGGCCATAATAATTCATATTGAGTCACAAGGGTCTCACATTCAATGCGGTGATGTCCTTTTACTCGAGGATGAACCAATCTTCTATGGCTAATATTATATAGGGCATGATATACTGTGGTCTGCTCACAGCGAGTCGAGTGTAGTGTGCCTCTGTCATGTATCAATGCATCCGTAATGTAGCCTCTTCCCTTCACTAACTTGCTCATCAACTTGCTAATGCCCCTGACGATATTGAAGCCCTTAACGCTTCCCTCCCTGCAAAGCCCACATTGCCCCGAACAAAGAGACTTGCCATTCCCAACTCAATGACGTTGCACAGATTTACTGTGACGGATCAGGACATCAAGGCTGAATAGGAGCAGTTCAATATCCATTAACAACCAGGCTGCAATCTTATCCGGTGAGAGTCGCCATTCGAACCCGGAATTATACCTACTAGTAGCAGATAAATTTTACAACAGCACCGGCGGGATCATGACGTCACAGTACGCTGGCGAGGCAACCTGATATCTTCGGAAACGAAGAAGGCAGAACAGAGAAGCGAAAAAAGCAGCCGATGGATCCACAATAGCCCATTTCTTCCCCGATTTCTATGCAACAGGCCACTTCTGATTAGTATCTCAGCCTCTAATACCAGGAGGACCGCGGCAAGGCCCTGCAAGCCCACTGGTTGCACATTGGTAAAAAATAAAAAGAAAAAGAAGAAAAAGAAAAAACCACGTCGTGCCCATGTTAGCACCATAAATCTCAACCGTTCGTTCATCAAACTGACACGCTCATCCTGATCGATTTCCGCATGGGCCATGTCCCACTGCATCACATCAAGAGAGTAACTTCGTCATTCTGCTCACACTACTCCCGTGTCACCGAGACTGTTCGCCACCTCATTGAATGTCCGTCATACGGTCATGCCAGACATGAACCGATGATGAAATGCGTCGTTCATTCCATTTCTCCTGTCAGATCCAGAAGCCACCATCATTCAGTTTGTCAACACGACCCGACGCTTCCTAGCAACTCATGGTGATGTCTGTTATAATCGCAAGAATTTGATATATCGTCGGTATAGATCTCGTTATATCCCTAAGTCAAGCCACCACGCACTTGGAACCCAATGCATGCACGCAAACGCTGTCATGCAAAGGCACGAACCCAGCCGGGCCATGCCTATCCCTGAGTCTCCCTTTTTCATCCCTCCCCACTCTGGCTCCTTCCTTCACCCTCCTCTCCCGCCCGCACCCATTAACACGGAATCACTACTGGATAGAGGTTATGCATGCGCACTCAATTCAGCCGCATAACCTAGTGACTCACCTCTGTTTATTTTCCTTTTAGATTCCTGTTACTCTTAGGACGCTTCGGCATCCACAAACGCATTTAGTTTATTATCAGGCAGCGTCCCTCATTTATCGCTCGTTCGTTTGAAGCCATCTCTCCTTCAATAAACTGTGCGTCTAAAACTATTGCGGGAACGGCGGACTGGCGCCATGGGTTCATTCACGCCCTGACGTTCGTGAACTTAGCAATACCTTGGTAGATTGTACTGTCCTGCTTTTACTCTCAATGACAAAAGAAAAGATAATCGCGAAGTCAAGATTATATTTGGACATGCACCTCGTAATACTTATGTATAAAGCAGTGACAGGACAACCCGGAGATATTCAAACGAAACGCCAAGAAGCAAATTGTGAACAAGCTTAGCTGACGTAGATGCTACACATCTTTGTCAAACAAACTGAGTGTCTAATGTGAATGACTTGCTTGACAAAAAATGCCGAACCTCTTAATGAATCGTTTCCTGAAAAGGGGTTTCGACTGATTCTAAAAGCTGTACATGTTCCCCAAAAAATTAAGCCTTAGACGCTAATGCTGCCTTCTAGGCGAGAGATTGTGGCTTAAGTTACAAGCCGGAGAAGCAGAGGCTGTCCAGCGTGTTTTGCTGTGTCCCACATGTTGGTAGTACTGGACGTCCATCCTCATTTGACTGGAGATAACCATACACTCACACAATTCTCGAACGCTTCTGTAGAGCACCATTAGGCATAGCAGCCGATGCTGGACATCCAACCGCCAAACGCTCTGATACGGACCCTGCGAAAAAGAAGACCTCCCGGCGTAGTCCTATCCTAACCCAGCGGTGCAAACCATATTCCATTGGATGCCTGAGCGTATTACGGTGCGTGCATTGCGCCGGATGGCGCCAATAGGGACTGCAACTATGATAAGGGAAGTGAGAATGTTTCATGTAATGCTGCGTAGGTCTCAGGGGTGAAAAAGCACACCAATGCCACCTAATGCATCATACTGAAATCCTCACCTGGTCCAGCACCGCTGATGAAGACAAATCGCCTGATTCATCTCCTGTGTGGTGTTCAGATTCCTGACGCGGAGCAGCAGCTTGGCTGGGCTAATCCAAAATTGATCGAGAAGCGACAAGAGCTGTATTAATAACACGTACACCGGCAACTAAGTTTGTCATCGACCCTGCGCCTCCAGCAGCACCAGTCCCATTACCATGGGTTAATCCTGTAAGTCCCTCCTCCCTTGGGACAATATCGATCAGAAAGTCAAATTGGTCTGACTTGGCAAGAGCCTTCGCTATATCGGCACGAGACAGTGTTCTACGCTTATTTGAGTCGGCTATGATAAATGCACGAGCAGTGATTTCAGATATGAAGACTTGATGCGGGTCGTGCAAGGGGTGACATTAAGCCTCTGTGGTGCAAAGGTACCATCAGACTCACTTTCACATGCTTTGCAGAATAAGATGGGTGCGTCCGCTGCGATCATCTGCAAATGTAAATTACACTTCTGTTTGTAACACGAGGGACAGACCTTCACATCTGGATCGCTCTTCATAACTTTCTTGATGCGCGCTAGAGGGAGCGGCGGATGCCTATAATCTGGAGTCTCTTGTTCTGCCGCATCCACCTGCCGCTGCCAGAATGATCGAAGGAAATCATTGAGAGGCTCCCCAGACTGTACGTATGGTGTTGTGGGCGACATGGAAGTTGGTGTGAAGAACTTTGACAATGTGGGTCTCAATATGGAAACCGTCGGGCGTCTCACGGTTATAAGAAGCTAGACAGGCTGGTCATACCTGCTCGCTCTTTCCATCTCTTCCCGCACAATTTAAAGGACAGCCTCTGACATGAATAACAGTTCAAGACCTGTGACGACGGCGAGCCCCAAGTTTCAACACACATTGACCAGCCGGATCTGAAAGACACCTAAACTTCTCACTCGGTTGTGCATGACAACAAGTTGCAACTTGCTGATCAGTGGAAAAGTTGAGGATCCCTGGTCCCAAAATGAGAGTTCCAGCTCGCAATGCACGACTAAGTTTGCAGACAGGCTTACGTCCTGGGCACTTGGTACATGTGTTCGATCCGAGCCGATCGATCGTGTGAATTCTGGGTTGTTCCAGAGTCACCGCGCACTGCAGCCTGGATCATCATCACAAAAGGCGTCCGCATCGTTGGGCTACAAATTTAACTCTATGGTCACCCATGCGTTCGTTGGGATTCATTGTTGCACTTCAATTGTAGACTCTGGCAAGAACGAATAACGGTGGCAACGAGGATTCCACATGAATCACCTTCGTTGGTAGAGGGCGCCTAGGTTAGGGCTAACCCCTGTTCTGAGATTCGTCAACCCTTGATGGTATGTTTAAATTGGTGACGTCCAGCCGGTCCTGTCGCATTTATATAATATTGACGCTGACGGTCTGTCGCTAGCATACCGATCAGTGTTTCCTCCCCACAGCATGGTGATAGCAAACGAAGCTTGGTAGCTCGCCTCGAGGGATTTTGAGGATTGTATATTTCTGTCTTCACATAAAGAATGCATCATCTTGCTGTCGCCTTACGGTGTGTCCCAAACGCAGTGCGCAATATGACTGCTACGTTCACTTTCACCGTTTGTTCTTGGTGTCTGTCTGTTCCAGCCTTTTTATCCTCCTGGAGGTTTGGTGCCTCAGCTCTTGCTGCTGATAGTAAAGACACGAACACGGATCATGAGGATGTTCCTGTTTCTAAATCTGTTTATGCTGTCGGCAAACCATGTTCCGATGGTCTTGGAGCACACAAGCTCCTAGAGCGCAATTCTGTGAGTGGTGATTAGCTATGAGCCTTCCATTGCACTACTCCTGATGCATTTTGCGTATGTACAAATATGATTTATACTACATTACTAGTCCTTGGCTACCTCCAGACGTCAAACCCCAATTGATGACGTTCAACGCACTGGCTCCTCCGAGTCACCTACTCCACTCCATTCACTTTCTGGCACGCTGACACCAACCAGCACGAAGAAGATGCATCATAGGCCTAAACCCCAACCTTTCTCCAAGATGCTTACGATATTCCGTCACAAGGCTCCAGGTGGCGTATCCATCATAAGTCCTTCGAATGAACCAGAGAACCGGTGAGGACTACGGTGATGACCTCTGAATTGGTGTGTTGAGAATGAGCTGCCTCAGAACTGACATCCTACCTGATTTAACCGATCAACTGAGCCGCACAAGCGAGTATGCTACTTCTTTTGGCGGATTGAGTGACATATGGAAATGTAACTTGGAGAGGAACCGTAGTGTCGTAGCTGTAAGTGCGTCTGAACACTTCTGAATAACTCGAATCTGACGTGATACCACAGGTAGCCGTGAAGTCGATTAGGAGCCAAGTAGCAAATGCAGAGGAAACGAAGAAAAAAAATAGGGTGCGTGTTCAGAGATATCAGTATGTTCTATGTTATTCACAGGCGTTATAGCGACTTCGGCGTGAGCTCAAAGTCTGGTCAAGGCTTGAACACAACAACATTGTCCCACTACACGGTACTGCATCTGGCTTCGGTCCATTCGTTGCATTGGTTTGCCCCTGGTACGAAAAGGGATCACTTTCAAGTTATCTTGAATCCAACGGCGAGTCTCTCTCCATGGTTGATCGCTTCAAACTGGTGGGTCTTCTAGTTTTGCTGGTAAGCAGACTCATGCGCTTGCAGCTTAGCGAAATTTCTGCGGGTCTTCAATACCGTATGCACCTTACTCAAATTTTTTCCATTATCGCTAATTGTTATATTACAGTCCATAGTTGTTCTATTGTGCATGGAGACCTTACTGGGGTGAGAACAGGGTTTCTTGATTTCATTCTAATGATGAACGTGTCTACAGTCCAATGTCCTCATCTCCTCGGATGGGGTCGCCCATTTGTCCGACTTTGGTCTCTCGGTCGTAGTCGTAGAGCTTGTAGCCACATCCTACTTTACATCTGCTCTCAGCGGCACTGTGCGGTGGATTGCGCCCGAACTTCTTACAGCACCTGAAGAATCTATAAACGTTATCCCTACAACCAGCAGTGACATATATTCCTTTGGATGTCTCATGTTCCAGGTACGCCAATACATTCGTTACATCCAAGCTTCTCATCTTAATCATGGGTCAGGTGCTGACAGGCAAACCTCCATACTCCGAATACAAACGAGATGCGCAAGTTGTGGTTGCGATTTCGCTCGGAAAAAAGCCGTTTCGTCCCACGTACCCGGCCATCGTTGATCACCACTGGGACTTCATTCAGAATTCTTGGTCCACCGAGGAGTGCAGGCCATCTGCTAAGGAGGTAGATGCGTACATTAATGAGGAGCTCCACATCTTACAGCATGGCTCGTCGTCTCCCAACTAATCTGGCGAGGCTTGTTATTCATGTTGTATATTTGTACGGACCGGACTTGATGTTCTTGTACAACAAGAGACATACGATGATCATTCGAATTAGGTGCTGTGTAAAGTTCTCATATGCTGTTATCCGATATTACCAGCGGGACGTTCACATTGATTATCCGCCACTAGGGTGTCATGAACTTTGCAATGAGGCCAATGCCGAATGGATTCTCGAAGGAGGGTAAAGCATCAAATCTGTGATAGTGGATCGTTCTGATAATGATCATCCACTATCTAGCGCTGCCATTCTATTAACAAACTTGCTGCGCGCCCATCACCTCATGCTTGGAGCGTCAGCAACAGCTTGACATATCATGCATGATCATTTGGACGATGATCTTTTAATCAGTTATTGTCGAATCTTATCCATAGAGTTCTTCGGAACCAGTGAGATGTACATGCCAACATGTTACCTATGAAAATCTGCCAAATCTGGGGGATGTCGTTTTGCATAAGAAGATAAAGATGTAGTGGGGGTTTGTGATACATAGGTTTTTTGTTTTCCCGTCGCCTCTTCTTGATGCCAGAACAAGAGGCCAAGCCACCCGTTCCGCCCACCCGCGGGTGGCTACCGAACCCGTTTTGGGAAACAATCCGTAGTATTTTGCCCTCTGGCACTCCTTCAAGTGGCCCTTTGGCTGGTCCAAATGTATGTGACCGTAGCTCTCTATAGAGAGCAACTTGCCAAACTTTCTCGCCACAGGATCAAACGAGTATTGACATCTTACACCACCTGGCAGCATCACAGCCAATTTTGGATCGTGAGCCCGAGGAACCAATGTTCGTTACCTACACATCGATTGTGACTTCCATTCTAAATCATGGCGTGTCAGAAACCTTCACATTCATCTTGACGGCCTTGATGATTTAAGTGGGCAGATCAAAGACAAGGGTGCTTACGCCGACAGTATCGGCGGATTCAGCGATGTCTGGAAATGCTTCTGGGTGAAAAAAGATCGGCGCGTTCGTTTGAATTGCACAGGCCGATTTCTCGCGTATTGAATATCCTCCAGGTCGCTGTGAAAGCCATCAGGATCCAAGCCGACGTCAAAGATAAAGTGAAGAAGTGCAAGGTAAACCGTCGACGTCTTGTGCGATAGTGTACTCTGATAATTCCTCAGCGTCTGTGCAAGGAGGCACGACTATGGGCCACCCTTGAACACGAACATATCCTACCACTTCTTGGAGTGACATGGGGATTTGGTCCTCTTCCGGCTCTAGTTTGTCCGTGGGTCAAAAATGGGAATCTAAACGATTACCTGGAACTGAACCACGGTAATCTCTCCATGGAGAGGAGATTCCAGATTGTAAGCACCTGGCTCTATCAGTCGGTATTGACTGATTAGTATTCTGTCCTCCAAGCTCCGAGGATTGATATTGGCAGTCTCGTATCGTAAGTGCTTTTGGGCAAGCGCCTGGCAATCCCTGATACAGGTATCCTAGTTCATTCGCTAAATGTCGTACATGGCGACATCACAGGAGTACATTCCTAGATCATGATATTAGCTTCGGAATTGACTTGTTCGTTTACAGTCGAACGTCCTCATCGATGAGGATGGGAAACCTCTTTTAGCCGATTTTGGTCTCTCCATCTTGGACATGGAACTCACTGGAAAGCCATACTTCACATCCTGCAAGCCGGGAGCTGTACGATGGGCGGCACCAGAATTATTGATTCAAAGTCAAGACGGATCTCCGTGCCGGGCGTGCGTGAAGAGCGACTTGTACTCGGTGGGATGTATAATGCTCCAGGCAGATCGACTTTACATTGCAACTTGCGATGGGATTTACTGAATCCGTAACGCAGGTACTTTTTGGCCGCGTCCCTTATTATGATATCCTGAACGACTATACGGTGATCTTTGAGAAGTGTAAGGAGGTAGAACCTCTGCCGCCCCGCGGAGCACCAATCGATAATGGCCACTGGGAATTCATGAGGCGTTGCTGGCGACGAAAGGAAGAACGGAATGTAACAGTGGAGGAGATAGCTGCGTTCATCAACAGAGAATTGGGGTACTAGAATGCGGGTGAAAACTATTGTATTTGCACTGCTACTTGCTATTCTCAGGCTGGTTCAGGACGGAGTCTAAGCATTGAGTACCGCGGAGAACCCGAAGGCTCAGCGGTAGTTGGGTGAACCGGCAACTCAGCGCTTTCATTCTCCTCCATTATTGTGAAATTATTATGTCAGGCCCGCCCTCGTTACATAGTACTATGTACTCGCGTGTTATAACGCCAGCCAGTCACAGCTTCACCGCAATTACTCGATATAAGCGCCGGTCCGTAGACATGCTATAAGTATCCCATGCCTTCTCATGTAACTGAATCATTCCCCCGAGTTTCCTGGGTCTTGGTTTAAAATGTCTGACGTTCAATCATGGTTTGGAACTATCCTAGAGTTCTGTCAACTGTCCCGCTGGTGGCCAAGTCAGGCGAGTCTTACTTTTTTTCCACGTTTTTTCGCGACACCTTGTGGCACAACATACCATGTGCTGAATGCATTTCCTTTATACTTTGGAATTAGGCTGGTTATCCCATAAAGCCTCGGATTCAACGGTGCGTCTATCTCCGCTTCCGCTTCGGCAGTATTTTAATACCAGCCAGTTCCAATGGTATTCTGACGGGACAAATCGAAGGCAAGGGATTGTATCCTACGGCATATGGAGGATATTGTGACGTATGGAAGTGCACCTGGATAACGAACTCGGGGTCCGTTGAGGTATTCATATCTCCTTGAGAAGATATCCGAAACACGTCATTTATGTACTGGCATGAATAGGTAGCAGTCAAGTCTATTCGGGTGCAAGGAAATGTCAAGGATAAGGAAGGAAAGAGCAACGTGAGTCCATTTTTCAGAGTTGTGCTTCCTACTGGTGTGCTCACTAGGTCATTCAGAGGATCAGCGCAGCCGTCGACGCCTGGCTGCAACTTGATCACGATAATATTATACCAGTTTTCGGGATGACTCTTAACTTTAGCCCTCTGCCGGCTGTGGTATATCCATGGATGAAGAACGGCACCCTTACACACTATTTGGAGCACCATCACCAACAGATAACTGCGCAGATACGAAAAGACATTGTGAGCTCATCATCGTAATCTCGAAAGTGATGTTCCATTTACGGGTTGTACAGCTCTTGCAAGTCATATGTGGACTTCGTTATCGTACGCCTCACTTTCCTTTTTTGCTAGAGGCAAATTTAGCTCGTGACAGTGCACGATCAAGTGGTTGTTCATGGAAGTCTTTCCGGGGTACGCGACATGGGAACTTTCCGAATCTTACCAAAACTGAGCTTGTATTCCTAGTCGAATGTATTCATCGACGATTGCGGACGAGCATGTTTGGCCGACTATGGAATGGCAGCCCTACTGATGGAGTTTTCCAGAGAATCTTATTTCTCCTCATCCATCGGAGGAGCAGTGAGATGGATCGGCCCAGAGCTCTTCCAAGCGCCAGATCAATCAAACAAATCTGTGGGTTTCCCCAGCATTCAAGGTGATGTATATTCTTTTGGGTGTATCATGCTCCAAGTACGTGTCTTTTGATGTCTCAGTGAAATGTCCTAAACCCTGCTTGCTAGGTCCTTTCTGGGAAGGTTCCATATCATTACCTCCAGCGCGACGCCCAAGTATTTTTTGCAATCTCCACAGGGGTCAAACCAGTGCGCCCAGACAGCTACTGCGTCAGTGACGCCCAGTGGAACATCATCCAACGATGTTGGTTACCCCTTGAACAACGCCCTCCTGTGGAGAAACTCCACTCTGACGTCAATGAGCTATACGGCTGAAGTTTCGAAGTGACGCCCTCAGTATGCTATGACCCTAGTCGCGATGATGCACGAGTCGGAGTGTGACGAATTATATTACCTACAGTAGTAGGTAGCCTTCTGCTAAGCTCGGGTTCGTGCACATCCATTTCCCAGTAAACCCTTTCATTGCCAGGGTGTACGGTATCCAAATAATCCTTGACTCTAGCGCTGAGGCTCGGCGCAATTTCAAAATGAAGTTCCACGAGCACCTTAGAGACGCGCTCGATTATGAGTATGATCGTCGCCCACCTATTGCAGACAGCCAGTTGGCGGATGATCACATAACCGAGTCTGCCACTTTGCAAACTTAGGTTTAATCGACCGGCAGGCGATGATAGAAGCTCGGACTTCTACGAATAAAGCGCGCGGCGAAGCGCACGGGAATGAGTTTTCGCAATCACAGATAAGGGCTAGCACCAGGTGCTAATGAGTCCAGGACTGAGTACTGACTTATGAGAGACAGCATCCCTCGCTTTGCATTCACAATTCACCTCGGAAGCTGTATTAGTACTTCTAGAAAGCTGAACATACGCAGACAAGAATCTAGGAAAGGGGTAGGAAGCAATAGACGGCCGTTTGGTTCGATCACATAATCGGGACTGCCAGTTTGTAAACTTAGCTTCAATGAACCAGCAGGCAACTCAGATGATATATAAGATACTTCTATGAATAAAACGCGTGGCGGAGCGCACAATGAGTTTTCGCAGCTCACAGACTAAGCGCCAGCACATGGCGATGGCGATGTCCAGAACTGAGGCCAGATGAGTCACTTTGTATTCACAATTCATCTGGAAATCTGAACATGCACACAAGATCGAGTCGTGCGGCTACTGCAGCTAAGTGAGACAATAATCCAGAAAAGGGGTAGAGCAACAGCAGTCCATCGTGTACGCCCCTGAACTGACACGTAATATCCACGCTCTTTCGACAAAGGCTTCATATAGCGTCAGCTAGGAAGGAAGTACTGCGAAGTCACTCGTTGACGTAGAAGAGGCATGCAAGTTGACGACACGTCATTTTAGCGGGTTCCGCGGTAATACGCTAGCAGTGTTATCGGCGGATGAGACGACCCTAGGAATTTGGACATTCCTGCGGCGGCAGTACGGCAGCCTTGAAGAATAGATTTTATAAAATTGGCACTACAATTATCCTTTCCGCGGACTAAAGGTATAGTCACAAGCGCTACTACGGGTGTACGGTTCTGCGGATCTCCTTTGTTGAGCATGAGGGTGAAGTACTGCGACGACCAAGTCGACAGTACTAGTAATCATGAACCTTGAAGAGAGGAGCTGACTCATCATGAATATTTAATGATGCCAGCCTGTCAACCAGTCAGAAGTTAATGAAACGCACAATAATGTTACGGGTGGTTCTTGGTCTGTTCCACTAGTTTATAACTCCATCTTCGCATCGTCTCCCTGCAGTGATTGCATCTCTCCGGGCATGTTTTGTTTGTTGAAGTTATCTTTCATGGACTGCCACACCTTTGCCGCACCATCACGTGCAACCTCTTTTGCCCTCAGAAGGTCGACCTCTTCAAATGATGTTCCAGGACGAGCCCTATAACTCGACCAAATATTCTCGCAAGGAGGAGCAGTGCCTATCTTCGGCTCTGATAGGGAGAATCTAAACAAGAAAGCAAGACACCCTTCTCCCTCAAGCACGGCATCATCGGGTGGGTCAACCTCCATTGAGACCAAACTCCCCTTCCTCACTCTGCCCACGGGAACCGCGCAGACGACCCCGCGCATCGCTATCGAACCAGCATTAATGAGAGCAAGCGTACATGCATTAATTTCCGCTGCGAGAAGGGCGTAGCCCGGGGTGGAATTTGTGAGGGCTTGAACGACGACCTGGATGAGAGTGCGAGGATGGTGTGCAAGAAGACAAGATCGTTCTATAATTTCTCGCAGCGCTATTCCTCGAGATTTTTCTGCAGTCCCTGGCACTGATGAGAGCGGACGGACGTGCACTTCGATGGTTGCGCGGGCAGGGTGCTCGGCAGCTAGACGGGCTGCGATTGGACCACTGACTGAAGCAAGAGCTGAACAAGAGGGGCGGAAAGAGAATTTAGCTGAACCGTCAACACCATCAAGTCCTTCACATAAGATAGTAATCGATTGGAGAGCTGTGGATGACATGGATCTAGATACTTCCAGTTAGTACTCGTGCATACGAGAACCTTGACTTTGAAAATGTGACACCGTGTGACTTCGAAAATCGAATCACGCGCCCACACTAATTTATAAATTTCAAATTTCAGATTTGGGCAAGTTCGTAAAGTAACCATTTCTGGCAGCCTATTCCGATTATGCACACAATTTCCCTACTTTTGTATTGGCAATCGGTCGATTTGACAAGCGATGCCTCTCTAACTACTGTAATGATTGTTACTTACAGGTAATACCTCCAATTGAGAGCATTTGAGTTTCGGCACCACAGACTTCTCATGATAAACACGACTTACGCCGTCACGGTGCCACTCCGCTGAACCTATATTTACTTTAACTGCTACAAAGTTGAACCACAAAGCACTGCACGCTCCTCCAGCCCTCAAACATTGCATTAAAGTTACGTCCACTTCTCGTAGTAAGTTGTGCCTTACATCATAATACTGTTGATTTAATTACATCGGTATGGTTCCTCGAACAGGTTACCAATACTACCATCGTATATTTTCTGATTGTTTTCACAAATGAACTTAAAGGACATCCTTCGCCGATTTCTAACTTTGCTGAACAAGTGGAAGAGAAGATTTCTCTTGCTACTTAGACACTTCCATCTGAACTCGATTGAAAGCAAGCAACTGTTCGTTTTTTCATGCACCCATATATATCTCAGCACTGAACTCCAGTGTGGATAGTTGGCATGGTCTACCAGATCTCACTGGCCAAATAAACAAAAAATCGTCCCAATATCCCATAGCCCAGGGTAGCTTCGGGGACGTTTGGAAGTGCACAAGCATACACCCTTCATTGAAGGAGGCAAGTAGTCCCATTGTACCAATCTCGGGCTGCGTTTGTGACCTCTTCTTCGTTTGGGTTGTTTCGGACTATAGATTGCAGTAAAATGTCTCAGAATCGAAATTCGGGATGATAGTTGCAAGACAGAAATCAGCGAGGTTTGCCAAGTTCTCTGAGACCGTGTGTTCTGCTGAACTATACCATCCCAGAGACTCAGACATGAACTACAGCGGAGTAGCCAGCTGAACCACAAGAATCTACTTCCTTTGCTGGGAACAACACAAGATTTTGGACCGCTACCAGCGATGGTCTCACCATGGGTGTCCAACGGCTCCTTGACTATGTTTCTGGAGCGCAATTTCCAACAGCTCACTATTGTTAGAAAGCTACAGATCGTGAGTGTTTGTTCCCATAGGGTGACATACGTCTTGATGCTATATTGCAGCTCGATGATATCGCTTCAGCTCTTCAGTACCGTGCGTTCCCCACGTGTATGTCCGACAGATAAGCTAATATTACATAGTGCACTCCAGAAACATAGTCCACGGAGATCTCACGGGAGTGAGCATCACAGAACTTTCCTCCAACAGCAATCACTGACGCACCTCAGAACAACATTCTCATCGATGGAGAAGGCAATGCTTTTGTGGCCGACCAAGGGATTCTCACCCTTTGCTCAGAGCTCCACGGCACTTCCTACATTAGAAGTAATGTGCGATGGACCGCTCCTGAAAACTTCCAAATCTCCGAGGACGGTGAATCAAGCACTCCCAAGTTGCCATCCGACATCTATTCTTTCGGTTGCGTTATGCTGCAGGTCTGTCAGCGAATATTGGCGCTGTACGAATGTGATGACGATTCTCCTGCAGGTACTTACAGGAAAAGTTCCGTTCTCTGAGTGTCGAAGCGACCACCAAGTTACCGTAAAGATACTCAGAGGGAACAAGCCGGCGCGGCCCACCCTACATATCGAGGATTGTCTATGGGATTTCATACTGACTTGCTGGCTTGAGGCGGAGCGCAGGCCGTCGGCGAAGGATGCCCTGGACTTTATCCAGAATCAGCTGAAATTGGAAGGAAAGTCTTGAGCTGCCGTCGTCACAAGCATCCGTGTCTGTTGTTCCACCATGACCAATGACAAGTAAAAGAAGGCTATACATGCTCACTTACCATATGCACTTTATTACAATGTCGCTGCATATTTGACACTTCTAGGATACAGTTCAGATATATGTTCTCTCAGCCACGTTAAGTTGCGTAGTATGAATCTTTTCTTGCCCATATCACCGATGTACCACCACGCGCCCTTAGCTTGAAGTGGGTTATGTCTTAACTCCAATGACCTCAAACACCTCTGAATTAGTAGAATCTCACAAGCAATACCTGGGACCAGGTGGTCCCAGTATTCCGTAGCAACCTGACCAACATACCAGAGCTGAAATATTAGTATATCGTAGCTAAGATAAGTGTGTTATATCATCTCGCAACAATATTTCCAGGGCTTTGTTTATGAGGAGATCCAACGAAAAGCTCAATAGCATCCTCCTCTGACATTACCCGCTGCCTCTGGAGCAGATAAGCCACAATGATATCTTCTCGTAAAGGTTCCGCATCGTATTCCAGTGAGAATGCCGGACTTCCATTCGGGAGAGTGGGGTGTAACGAACAAGATGCCACTGGTCTGGTTAAATCATCCTGAGCGTAAACCTGTAGGAAGGTGAACAGCGATTCCTAATGTCCTGGAGACGATAATCTCACCTTTTGACGATACCTTGAGATTATCTTCCACACATATGGCCCGAAGTCAGTCTGCATGACAAAACCAGTTCTGCAGCAGCCAGCCTTATGAATTATCTAACGGCCACAAACGCGGGAGTGCCACTTACGTCCCGTCTGCAAGCTTAGACTTTCGAAGCCACTTCTGCACGCCGATCGGTACGCCACTGTCCCGTTGCGGAAATGACAGTGTGTTTGGGAGTATTTCCCGCTGCTGGAAAGTGACAATTGTCCGCCCAGGAGTACGGCAATCGTCGATCTTTGTCTGCTTTCCGTCGCTGGTGATGGCGTACAATGGTATGCCACGGTGCGCGTAAATTGTAGTGCTTGTTAGATCGGTGCTGGTCAAGAAGTAATGTGTAGGCGGTACAGGGTTAACGAGCGTCGTTGCAGAGTCCATAGCAAGGGGTCAGTACTCTCTGATCAAACACGATAAGGGGGACGTCAGTGGTTTGAATCTCCGTACGCGGACCGTACCTGTAAGACATGTGAGATATCTTCACGATATAATAACAGTCTGGCATGGTTGGTACCTGGACACGTACTACCTAAGTACTATTGTGTTGTCAAATGATTCCGAAGCCACCACTAACAATCGATCCCGTCACTTTACAAGGCCCGGTTTCTGGCTGATGACTTCACAGCAGTTGTTTCACTTTGACTCCGAGGAGAATTCAGGTGCAATTAAACTGAGTTCCGATACATAGTATTAGATGCCAGCTGGCAGCCAGCGCTGAAGCAGATTTAAGTTCGTTTGTTGTTAAACGCTGCATTCCGGAATCTCAATGTCATACAAAGACATAGTACGAGAACAGTTCATTATATGGTTCACCGTGACCAATCGAACGTCGTTCAGTTGGAACTTGAAAGTTTGGCAATGTTTGTTCGGAGGTTGTCTATGATATTGATGTTAAATTCAAATTTACCCAGCAGTAGAGTCTAGGTCACTGCGAGTAGAACATATGTCGACCGTTCGTGCTCTTGCTGCACGCACAACCCAACATCTCCTTCTCTCAGGATCAAAATGTCGCGCTCCTCGTTGCTTGGCGGTAGGTCCAGGTCGGATCAACCCTCGGGAATTAACAACATCCGCAGAAGGAGTAAGTCCGTGCACCCGCTGATTGAACTCACGGTCCATGACACTCTCCAGTCGCTTAGAAAAACAGGTCTTTACGACTTTCATATTGCAAATGGCGGAAAAATGGTGCCTTTTGCGGGATATCAAATGCCTCTTGCCTACGGGAACGTTGGCCAAGGTGCGCCCACATCGGCTTGGAAACGCATCGCACCAATCTCTCATTTTTAGTCGCTAGTCATACCCATGTGCGTACACAGGCTGGTTTGTTTGATGTCGGCCACATGGTCCAGTCCAAGTGAATAATTCTTCTGCTTTCGTTGCACCGCACCACAAGCTGAAACCAGCGTAGCTTCCGTGGCCGTACCGCCACTGCTTTCTTAGAATGGTTAACACCATCATCGCTAACGTCTTTAGTGCCCTATACTTCTACGTTATCCGTTCTCTTGAATGAGAATGGCGGTATCATTGACGACACTGTCATCACCAAGCATTCGGATGATTCCTATTATGTCGTGACAAATGCCGGAAGGCGGGACAGGGATCTCATATGGTTCAAAGAGAAGCTCGAAGAATGGAATGCTAGTGAAAGGGCAACCGGGGGAAATGTAGAACACGAAGTCTTGGAAGATTGGGGTCTTGTAGCGCTGCAAGGTCCGTGTGACTTCTCACTCATTTTTATCACATTTGACCTGTTTCCAGGTCCTGCGGCTGCGCAGTATCTGCAAGCCTTAACCTCTTTTGATCTGCGTGAACTGACGTTTGGAAAGTCTGCTTTTGTGCCAATCGAAGGCTTCAACCTCCACGTTGCCCGGGGAGGCTACACCGGCGAAGACGGGTTTGAGGTATGCAATGCTTCATCACTACTTTCGAGTGTAGGTGCCTCATAGGTCTAGATCTCCATACCGCCATCCCAAACGGTGGAGGTCACTCAATTGCTGTGCAATGCCCCTGTACAGCTAGCAGGTCTGGGTGCTCGAGACTCATTGCGGCTAGAAGCTGGCTTGTGTCTATATGGCAATGACTTGGACGAGAGCACCACTCCTGTTGAGGCTGGTTTGACTTGGGTCATTGGTAACAACCTTGTATGAGACCGTCGTGATGGAAACTGACTACAGCTACACGTTCAGGCAAGGACCGCAGGGAGACCGGGGATTTCATCGGTGCCGAAGGGGTGCGTAAACATCTGAAAGAGGGCCCTCCCAGACGCCGAGTGGGATTCATAATAGATGGCGCACCTGCACGACGTGAGAGCCATTCATATTCTGTTCCATGAGGGCGATCTTAATTATTGCTATCCAGAGGGCGCTAAAATATATTCATCCCTTGAAAAAGAATTGATTGGCACGGTCACGTCTGGAATTCCCTCTCCAACGCTTGGGCAAAATATTGCAATGGGTTATGTGAAGTCTGGTTTCCATAAGAAGGGTACAGAGGTTGATATTGACGTCCGAAACAAATTGAGGAAGGCAATCGTTACGCCGATGCCTTTTATGAAACCGAACTATTGGAGGGGATGAAAAGGAGATGAATCTAGTCGTGCATTCACCCGCTCAACTCGGGTGGTCTACAATTATTATGTACACTGAGAATGTAGATCAAATCGAACATTGCAATGTTTTCACCGCAGCAATTACAATAAATGGTGTCCATGCTGGGTGAGGTCTAGTCACTGAAAGGTAAAACATATAGGCGGAGTTCCCAGACGCCAAGACTACACATTACAGACTCATCACTCAGGATGTGATATGTCCCAATAATGTCCGATTTGGCTCGTGCTTGCCTCCTCCAACGTCGACGTTCTTTTCAGACATTCTGAGGCGTTGTTCAAGGACCAGGAAGGATACGATGACGTCGTCACGAATGAGCTGCGCTTCAGGCTGCATGATCAATGCGAAGTTTTGTGTCGGTGATCCCAACTGGAGGTGTGCAACATGGTTGGACATATCATCCTTCCGATACAACTGGTCGCAAAAAATAACGCGTAAGGATCAAAACAATGCCAAATAGTCAGTATAGTATTGGTTCACTCACGGCGAGTCGATAATTGGTGTCTGATTTCCACACGTAAGTGCCACTTGTTGCCTCAATGACGTGGACATGGCTGTGGCACACGTCAGTCATTGACAGAGCTCACCTATACAGGTGCCACGTACTGTCCATCCTGTAGCTTGCTCTTCTGCAGCCATTTGTTGAGGTTTATCGACGACCCGCCATTTCTGTCAGGAAACGTGATGGTGTCTGGCAGAATATCCCGCCTGTCGATGTGAGCCAACACGCGATTGGCACGTGCGTCGAATATATCTGTGCGTTTATCTGACTTTGCGTCGGTGACTACGGAGTACAGAGGTTGAGCTGGTTGGTTGTTGAATATTTTCGTGTTCTTCATGTCATTCACGCTGAAGTTGTATGAAATGGGCGTGGGGGGATTCGAGGGCGCTGTCGTTGACTGCATAACGCGAGATAGGTGCGATGGTAAGAGTGCAGATATTTGTCTTGCACGAAAGTGCCGGTCAGCGTCGGCAATTTATGAGATACAGCAAGTGAGGAGGCTATGCGTGTACGACGTACGCACACACTTGCCAAAACGTCATTGTTCGGAGATTATTGCCTGAAAATGGCTATATATAGCCTTTTAACACAGGGTTGTTCCTGCGGACACAGGGAAATCCGCACCGCCAGGTCATACAGGTAACTGTGAGTCAACGAGAACTAGGTGGAAGTGCTAGTATGCGGGACCGATTAGAAGGTCTTCCAGAACGTGAAACTTGAGTTTGATACAGCACAGATGACGAAAAGAGAAGTGATGGTAAATCATCAACAACCTCGGCGTATGAAAATCATGCTAGGATTAGATGTACCTGTGCAAATTCAATAGTATGACATGCGGGGCGAGACACTTCCACATAGTACACTAAGCGTGAAGACTTCAGTTTCCTGGCACCTCCTGCAAGCCATGAGTGCTTACAATTACAGGTATCCATGCCGACCAACTGTCTCTGCCTAGGGGCAAATGTGCCAATGAGAACCGGTGTTTTTTTTTTTTGAACCATAAGGGAGGATATGTACATATCATATCAAGCATCACGTGCATGGACTATCTGATTATCAGTTCTTGCTATACTTCATAACTGTACCAGCATACCAGCACACAGCATGTTTGCGAGCGAAGCACAGCCCAGTGAGGAAGATGCTCTTGTAACATCCTCTGATCCCCTCCATGTGAGTGCGTACCGATCTGACCTGCGATCTTGGTCATGTAGTTGGCACTAGCCTGCAAATCTTATATCAGAGCTATGTGCATCCTTCTACAAATTAGGATGGGTAACGGGCACCGGTGGGGGTATCTGTATCCGTACCAAGTCAGTCCGTTCCTTCAAGTCGTCGCCCACGTCGCCGATGATGCTGATCAGTGAGATGATATGATCGGTAGTGATAAGGTGTACATCGCCCCTTCAGGTGTACAAAAAGAGCGTATTGAACCTGCACACATCTTCGTCCTCCCGTATCCCCAAGCAAATCCTTCTCCCCATACCGATCGTGTCTTTCTCCGTCGTCCTAAGTTGAACCTCAAAGAGTCTGCCTGCACACCC
>Ga0153958_1000041_pt1 | contig 23617 bp, 15 predicted proteins | sample TSFL042MetaG_FD_104719 | JGI IMG/M metagenome (GOLD analysis project Ga0153958, IMG submission 104719) | Attine ant fungus gardens microbial communities from Florida, USA - TSFL042 MetaG | ecosystem: Host-associated > Fungi > Mycelium > Unclassified | place: USA: Florida, Wekiwa Springs... | reverse complement strand
TTCATCCGCCTCAAATATCCTCAAGATTAAAGAAGCTTTCCCTGCCCTACCAAACAAGAGAATACTTGAAATCCACAACGCTACATTCCCTACGCTAAACAATAAAGGAAAGAAAATACAACCCACTACCAAGGGACCATCCAGGAAACAAGCAATTGTCCCCGTTTCCTCTAACCTAACTGACAGTATTATGGAAGACGCTAACAATCACATCTTCCAGATCAACTCTCACCTCAAAAATATCAAATCAACATTACGTGCGGAGTTTATCCGCCCGTGTCCAGGCAGTATATCTATAATCACTAACAATGTCCCCAATCCGAGCGACCTTACGATCATGGAAAAACACTTCAAATCAATTGAAGGTATTGACACTAATGAAGTTCTCGCTCCCCATCTACCACAATCAAAATCTTATCTGAAAATCACTGGCATCCCATATTTGTGTTCTGATGGAAATAAGATCTCTAGCGACAATGTTACTGACTTCATGAAACACATCGAACTCTTTGAAAACATCTCCCTGGCAGCCAAACCTAGAATCATCAGAGCCTCCCCCAAGTCGGATATAGCCATTATCTGGTTCGACATTTGGGACACCCAGAATGGTTCGAAGGCTAAACTCCTTATTAACCATTCCTTCAACCTTGGTAGACATATCGCCACCATAAGAGCAACTAACATGAACCCTGGCATCCCCCAGTGCCACAACTGTTGGAAATGGGGCCACTCAACTTTCTCTTGCAGAGTGCACAGTTCCAAATGCCAGAAATGCAGTGGTCCTCATAAGCTAGAACACCACAGGGATCTAGCAGGGTGTTGCAAAGCAAACCCCAAACTTAATCCCCCATGCCTTGAAACTGCTAAAGGTTTACCATGCTCTCATTCTTTCAAATGCATTAATTGTAAAGGTGACCACATGGCTGATGACTACAAATGTCCTTTCTGGAGAAACTGCTTTAATAGGAACTGGCACTCAAAGAAAGCTCAAGAAGCCTGGGAAACCAGGGCCAATTCAATTTGCCTAGCTGTAGGCAGTAAGAAATTATAATTAAAGAAACTCTAAAGATCTTTTCACAGAACATTAGAAAAAACAAAACACTAATAGACATTATCCTAGAAAATAATAAAAATACAACTGATATCATATTTATTCAGGAACCCCCTGGGTACCTCATCTGATACATACCCAGTCATACTAATCCCTTAGGTGACCCTCTATATGGCTCCCCCAACCACCCTGATTGGACTCTTTTTATATGACAGGATCTTAATCAAGACAACTATGCTAGAGTTGCTACAAATGCTTTTCAAAGATAAGATTTATGATGCGACTTGACATTGTTAATTATAGAGACATCAATATCTAAGCATTTCACTGTGACCAGAATACCAACTTTGTAATCAACATCTATTCTGACAGCAATCAAACTGTCCTCTGTTTTCTCCAACAGAATGCAATCAACCTAGACAATGCAGTCATTATGACAGGCAACTTTAACATTAGAGACAGTGATTGGGACCCCTATGTTCATTATCACTCAATACATACTGACGATCTGCTAACCATCGCTGATAGCCTTGGTCTTGAATTTTCCCCTCCTCTGAATCCAGGTCCTACTAGATATGCAGACAACTCCCAAGACTCAAACTCCATTCTAGATCTGGTCTTCATCCCATCTGATAACATAGAGTTTAGTAAAAATATCCTCCATCCTGAAATTTGAAAACCCACTAATTATGTGCCAGTGACCATTAAGATAGACATCCAAGGTATCAGTATTGATATTAACAAATAGTCTATTAGAAGAGATAGCAAAGAAGAGAAGAGCTTCATCTCCTCAATAATCAACAGTGTCAAGAACTTGGATACTTCAAGTATTGTGACAAAAGAAGACTTGGAAAATATTATTCAACAACTAGCTGCTATTTTTGAACACACCTGGTAGTCTAACTCAAAACTCAAGCATATCACTAAACACTCCAAAGAGTAGTGGAACTCGGAGTGCACTGACAGTCTAAACAGATATTGAGCCTCAGGAGACATACAATACTGGAAAGAATTCAAAGCAAACATGCACTTAGCCAAGAGAGATTTCTCCAATAAGAAAATACAGGAAATTGCATCATCCAACAAAAGACCCTGGAACCTTATGAATTAGATCAAGAAAAAGTCTCTCCCTACTATCGAAGCCATCTTATACAAAGATTGCCCATGCAATACCTTATCAGATTTGTAGCAAGCTCTCTACAAGTCCTACAATTCTGCTGAAGACAGACCAATCAACAATCGCTTCCTCAATGAAATTCCCTAGGCAAATACCATTGAGTAGCCTTCTTTTTTATGGCAAGAACTTCAAGATGCTATAGCTAAGTGCTCATCATTTTTATCTCCCAGACCAGATCACATTTCCTAGAGGCATCTCAAGTCCTTAATTTCTGATGATATTTGTTTAAAGAAAATCTTAAACATAGCTAACACATGCTTCAACCTAGGATACTGGTCATCTCACTTCAAAGCTGTTGTCACAAACTTCATTTGGTCATATCTCCATCAATTCTTCATCTATTCTCACAGTCTCAATGGCTACGGAAAGCCCTTGAAAAGACCTTTTGATTGATACCAGTCACGTCTTGAGGCAATCAATGATGGCCAAGATATTAGGCAGATCAACTGGTAACCACCATGGTACCATTTATTAAATCGCCAATATCTCGGGAACTGCCATGATCTAAACTTTGCTTCTAGGCATCAGAGAAGCCTTCTTTATACCGCTCAGAATGAGCCTAAAACGGCGCCAAGGCAATTAATATTAGTGGAGATATGAAGGCCTCAATGTTTGCACATAGACTTTATTAATTACCTATAGATACTCATCTGTCCTTTTCTTAGAACAAAGGACAGCCTCCATATGGTTAAGTTATCACTATTTTAAGTACAAAGGCACTACTATATGTAGAACAATAGATAGTAGCATGTGATGATCTGTCCTAGTGCACAGACCATCACTTTTCTGTATATAAGGATTCATAGTCTGAGGATTAGACCTCAGACTTAACAACATCTTTTGTCGCTTGTCTAACTCTGCTCATAAGCATTTTTGAATCCATACTTCAATTCATTATAAACCAAGTAAGTGACCATTTGTGATAACTGCCAATTCTGTTATCAAAACCCAACAAAGAACACTATAACACTCCCAAATCTTTTCGTCCTATTGTCTTATTAAACACTGCAGGCAAACTCATTGAGAAAGCCATCAGCAATTGACTCTAGTTCCATATGGTAGCTAATGGATTTCTAGATCCTAACCAACTTGGAGACATTAGACAACGGTTTACAACTGATGCTGGCATTTATCTCACACATCTTATTCGAACTGGGTGGCTCAAGCAATGCTACACAAGTATTATTACCTTTGATATCGCACAATTTTTTCCTTCCCTAAACCATCATTTTCTATCTATCTGCCTAAAGAAAATAGGACTTAGCACTAACGTTAGAGATTTCTTTAACAGCTATCATTCAGGTCACTCTATCTCCTACCTTTGGAATAGTTTCTCGTCTCCTATGTTTGATACTAATATGGGAGTAGGCCAAGGCTTAGCTCTCTCCTCTATCCTTTCTGCCATTTATCTCTCACTTATCATTAAAACATTTAAAAAAAGAATTAAAAACTTAAAAGAAAACATCCTAACTGATATTTTATCTTTTGTTGACAATGGTCTTCTAATTTCCCAAGAGAAGAGTTATTTCTTGTTTTCTTTCTTCTTACTCTGTAGCTACAATATCATGTCTAAAATTCTCCTTGATGCAAGTCTCATTATGGAATACAGCAAAACCAAGCTTTTCTATTTCACAAGAGTTCAACACCCTCTCAACTCTTCTATTGATCTTACCCCCATAGAAGGCCCCGTCATCTTCCCTAAACCTATCCTGTACTACTTAGGCTTTTACTTCGACTGCAAGCTGAATTTCCACTTTCATACGCATTTTTATGCCACCAAATGCCTCTCCACCCTCAACACCATGAAAATGCTAGGAAACTCTTCATGCAGCCTTCTCTCCATCCAGAAACACCTCTTATACAGAACATGCATCTTACCTATTGTCTTGTACAGATTCCAACTATAGTTCTTCAAAGGTATCCCTATAGTTAAAAATATATCTGAACTAAAGAAAATGTAATGAAGGGCAGCCCTTTAGATTACAGGTGCCTTTCAAACATCTCCATCCAAAGACATCAAAGCCATAGCAGGCCTCATCCCAATTACGATGTATCTCCACAAGTTAAATAGCGGGCATTATTTGCAATATACCTCCATACCTCTATTCCATGCCACCAATTCATTACTGAAATCACAACACGCCAAAGAACAACTATCCCACAGAATGGCAACTTCCAAACTTACTACCAGACAACAAGCCAACCTCAAAAGCCCTATTAAAGATACCAATGAACACCTCAATAGTGTTAGAAATTGTTTCAACCCTCTCTATCCTCTTTTCTCTCCTGGATCAAGAGTAGTTGATCATTTCTCTAATAGGATTAGTTTCCATTCTCCTTCTTCTTCATCTGATGAGGACTTATACCATTATCTACAAAGCCTAGACCACATCTTTAAAGCCTCTCAAATATTATCTAACAACATAGCTGTTATTGCAGACAAAGGTGTCAAAAAATCACATGTCACCACAGCAGTCACCCATATCTGGTTTGACAACTCTGTTATCCAATGCTTGCAAATTCATTCCATAAACATGATGTCAATGGAAGCTGAACTCATGGCCATTCATACAGGCCTAATACCCGCCATGGAAAGAGATAACATCCACAATATCATTGTCATTACAGATTCTATTGCTGTAGTAAGAAAGATCCTTAAATCTAAAGTCGACCTTCTTCAAAACATCTTTATTCCAATCATTTCTGCTGTCAATGCTTTTCTAAGAAAAGACAGCAGAAATAAAATCCACTTCTGGTATTGCCTAAGCAAAGCTAAGTGGCCCAGACATCAGCTTGTTGATGACCAGGTCAAAGTAGGCAAATGCATCTCCACCTTCTCTAGCAAAGAATTGTACTTGTTTAACAGGAAAAAAGAATGTGACAACATCCTCCATGAGTGGCAAGAGTTTTTTGTGAATAACCCCAAAAAAGACCAATGCTTCTTGAGTTTTGAAGATAAAAAACAACAAGTTATCAAACCTACATATGCCAAAGGAGGATCATGGCTATCTTTCATAGGCTTCACAAACTCACTATGTGCTTGATTTACTTGCATGACTACCAGACATGCTTCCATTAGAGAATATAGACAGAGATTCTTCCCCCATCTTCTGACTAGCTGCCTATGTGGTGAAGCTGAAGTTTAAACCTGTAAACACATAGTTATGGAATGCAACCTGTATGATCCCTCCACTCAATCATGTAACATTATCATCAACAGCTTTGTTCATTTTCTTGTGGATAATCTAGGCACATTTAGCTTTGATAATGGATAAAGTCCTATCGCAGTGTGACTCCATAGAGTAAAAGTGCAGCAGTTGTTACCTCATGCTCTACTTGTTATCTCTTTTTCACTTCATGTTTTATTCTTTTCCCTCTTATTTTTCTCATATTTAAGTAGGTACTTGGTACTTATCACGGTCTGCCTCCACACCTCATGTAATAAATCATTGATTTAAAAAAAAAAAAAAAGGCTTTAAATCGTTTTTCAAATATTCTAATTGTAGGCTTCTCTTCTTTTAGGGCTCTTAGTCAACAAAAATATTGCTGGGAATATTATTGCAAATATCCTGCTAGTACTGAATTCACTGCTAGACACCTACTACCATGTAGGCTTTCCAGTAGTAAATCGGTCTATAGGGGCCATATGGGGGAGTCAATTCGTCATCTGGAATCACATATTTCATATTTCTGTGGTGTAAGTTCATGCTCAGTCCTAATTTCTATTTCTTTTTACCAATATTGTTGTGATAGGTGGATTCTAGGCTTGAATACATCCACATATGTCTCAAGGCCATATGGCCTTCAATTGAAGAGTGGATATCAAATTACATGGCTTAGTCCACAGATATCACAACTACCCAATTCTTAGGATATATCATTTTCATGTTGATTTCAATATTCTTCATTTATATACGACCACACAGGCTGTAGCCCCTGTTGTATGTTTCTGCCCCAATTGTCATGGTGTTTATAATAGTTCTGTTAATTTGGTCATTGGCCACTATGGGTCCATAGGGGTTGGGTGAAACCATAAGTATGTTCAGTGGTTGGAACATTGCTTTTGTCAGTAGCACAGTTGAGGCTATTACTACTATCCTGCTTAACTAGAATGATTATGCCCAGTTTGCTAGGAAACCTAGTAACGCTATTCAGGTCAAACCATTGTTTTTTCTCCTATTGCTATCTTTAGCTGTGTCGCTGGAATCCTTGTTGTGGGAGCGACTGAATAATGATATGGACAAGCTTATTGAAATTTGCCTGACCTTTCAATGATTAAGTTAGGAAGGACATAATCATGTTGTGCTGCATTTTCTAGAGGCTTTGCGTTAATTATCTCGCAAACTGGTATCAGTATCCCTAGAAATGCTTTTTTTGTAGATAAGCCTCACTTTCTTGTGTGATTAAAGGTTTCTTTGACAAGCTTCTAGGTTTTGATCTTGCGGTAACTTTTCCCAAATATATTAATATTCAGTCACAGGACATATACAACAGCCTTAGCCTACAATCTTGTAAATTCACTGATAGTTTTCTATTCAGTTATGGGAGTTATGTGGTGTTTTTGGATCTTATGATAGACCTCATGATTGCTTCTTTTATTATCATTCATTGGTTTAGACCCAAGGTTAATGATCTTTGTGTTGACAACCCCTCGAGTATATATTGGTTTTCATATAGGTTCAATTGGTGCATGCCTGTAGCCTAGGCTTTGGGTACCTTCCCATCGTTATCTGGATTCATGCCAATATCAACCTGAAAGTTGGAATGGTTGCAGATTCATCCCATGTTTTCTTGATATATTTCTTCATAGGCATGAGCATAAGTTTTGTTGTGTTCATCTTGTTACATTATCTCTTTCCTACTCCATCTTTCTAGATGTAGGTCACTTCACAGCCATCTGCTCACAAAACTATGTGCTTTTACAATGAGATGTATGATCTGAAGGAGAGCTAGTATTATAAGGCTTAGCTGTAGTGACTTAGTCCTACTTCTTATCTAAGTTGACAAGGAGAACTCAATGGAGTTTCTATTGGATTCTGTACACTACTTATACAACTGTTACATGGTCTGTGCACTATTTTCCCATACTCATCATGTCATCATCCCTCCCATCATCACATTCTAAGAAAACCCTTATACACTCAATAAAACAAACAAAATATGAATGCAACAAGCACTAAAGATGCTCACTATTCCTCTATATCCCACATCCCAGGCCCCAGGAGACCTGGGTCAAGGATAAAACGAATGCACACCACATCCACAAAAAAAACTCCCCAACAAAAGAGTAACTCACATACAACAACTAAAGTCACTAAAGACCCTACCACCCCCAAAGCCAAAAGAGTCTGCCTAACATCCAGAGCTGAGAACAGCCCCATGAACACAGATATAAATAAGGACAACTCAGAAAAAGAGAAAAACCCAGGCATACCCAGATTCCTTTTCTCAGGTATAATAATCTAAGGCTCAGACTCCATCCAAAGAATGGACAAACTTAGGAAGCTTTTCAAAAAAGCCTATCACAAATGGTTACTTACTTGGTTTGTGATTGAAGATTGGATATTCAAAAGGCTTAGAAATGTGAAGGTAGACAGTGACAAAAGATGTTGTTAAGTCTGAGGTCTAATTCTCAGACTATGAGTCCTTATATACATAATTGTAATGGTCTGTGCACTAGGACAGATCATCACATGCTACTACCTATTGTTCTACATATGGTAGTGCCTTTGTACTGTAAATAGCAATAACTTAACCTTATAGAGGTTGTTCTTTGTTCTAAGAAAAGAACAGATAACTATTAATAGATAATTAATAAAGTCCATGTGCAAACATTGAGGTCTTTATATCTCCACAAATATTAATCACCTCAGTACCATTTTAGGCTCATTCTGAGTGGTATGAAGAGAGCTTCTCTGATGCCTAAAAGCAAAGCATCAATCATGGCAGTTTCCAAGATATTGGTGATTTAATAAACAGTACTATTGTTATGACCTTAAGGAGTAACTCAGGTTACAACACTTAAGTAAAGTCTTGAGGATGAGATAAGAGTTGAGAAAGGAAGGGAATGATACAATTGGTAAAGCATAGAAAACACAGGAGAATATCTACTGTATGTACCATGAGATAGTAATAAGGAATACATATAGCAGACTCATATGAGATCTACTGAGTAAAGAACATGCCCCACCAGTGAGGCACTAACTGAGCTATTAGACATATAAAGTAATGTAAAACAAAGAAGTAGTCTATGTGGTTGCATTATAGTGAACACCTGTGTGCAATAAGGTTGATCGTTACAACTATAGTGGTTACCTGTTGATCTACCTGATATCTTGGCCATTATTGATCATCTCAAGATATGACTAGTATCAATCGAAAGGTCTTTTCAAGAGCTTTTGGGTGCTGTTAAGACTGTAAGAATCATCAAAGAATTGATGGAGATATGGCCAAATGAAGTTTGTGACAAAGCTATAAGAGAATCACTCAGAGGCAATATCCCAAAAGCTAGTAAGAGTTCTGGAAGCTAGAGTGATATTCAAGTAAGAGTAGATCTACTGATACAAGCTACTATATATGCTACTGTAGATGGTTAGTGTACAGTCACATGAGCACAACCAATAATACTACTAGTTCTTATTTTAGTTACAAAGGCATTGTCAAGACAACACAAGACAAGAAGAGCAAAGGGAGAGTAGGAGCATGACCCAAGAAATAATAGTAGTCCATAGATAAGAGTCTACCTAGTGACCTAAGTGCAACCCTAAAATGTCCTCTAACAAAAGCTCTGTCAATTGTGAGTACCCTTACCAATGCTCCTAGCTCATCCATCCACTGGGACCAGACAACAACTTGGCTACCAAAATGCCTTTTCCAGATAGTAAATACAGACTTCTATGAAACACAAAAAGTAAGGCATAACAAGATCATCAAGACTATGGCTAAACTGACTACAGATATTGAATTACTTAAAACTACCAATCTCCACTTGCACAAGCAAACTATACCCAACCCAACTAAAGGACTAGAAGAGAGTATCCACAAACCATCAACCTATGTCCAGACAGTAGCCAAAGTAACTTAACAAGATTAAGAAATTAACTCCAATAAAGCCAGCCACCTATCACAACTCATTATTGCATTCAAAAATGGTGTATCAGTCAATAATAGATGAGACCCAATACTCATCACTAACAACATCAACAAATTCCTAGCTGGAAACATAAAATCACAATATATAAAAGTCACAGCAATCAAATGGAACTATCAGGGAAACTGTATTCTATACACAAGGTTAGATCAATGTACAGTAGACCTCCTGATATTCTCTGACATACTACCTTGCATTATTGTACCCGTCTACTCTAGTTTAGCTAGAAAAGACAAGAAGTAGTACAAAATAGAGATTGCAGGCATCTGCACAGGCTTTTAAGATAGTGTTAAAGATACATTTCTCTTCTAGCAGATTTACTTATATCTCTGTAAGAACAACCCTGAATATGCCAAGGCAAGCATAGCACTCTTACTATGCTGGATCTGCCCTCCTACAGAACTTAGTACCCAAGGGTACTTATCAGTAGTCTTTGCAGTAGATGATAAAAACTAATATATGCACCTGTTAAAGAATGTCCAGACCCTAGCAGCATGGGGCAGAATATGTAAGGGGACTACTCTAAGATCGCTTAGGCAACCTAGTAGGGTTCGCATCAGCTAGCGTTCCCATAGATCCTCGGAGTCTGCAGTTATATATTCCCTTCTCTCTAGTTCGGGTCTCCATTATAGTACTACATAACTATATCTGGTAGTGTAGTTATTATTGTCTGGATGCATGTGGCCATAGCGACTGGCGCACGGACCGGCTAGTCTAGTATAAGTAGCTAGTAATGTACAGTAGAATACCTTACCTCAACAATGATAGAAGCTCCTGGGCTATCCATCGCTTCTTCTTAAGACGCCTACTTTACTATACTGCAGTGTGACTGGGTGCCTCACCAAGCGTGCCCCTTACAGAATAGTATATATGTGCAAATAAATAGACCACCCATTTATCATCCAGTGTCGACAATGCTGGGAATTTGGATATGTCATAGCAAACTGCCAAGAGACCCCAAAGTGCCACCTTTGCTATAGTGACCATGAAGAAGCACAACACTCCCAAGTATGCATAACATGCAAAGCTGATACTAGTATGAATATAGATGGCAACCATTCTTGCCTGTATTATACAATAAGCTGCACTAACTGCAAAACAGAAGAAGTTGCTAATTACATCTACCCCTCTGTCACAAAAAAGTGACTACTAAATAGTGTCATGGAGGTATAACAAAATACCTGTTCAAATGAACTATATAAATAGCTAGACTCCCATTAGCAAGTAGCCTTGCTAATGTCGTCCTTTTGGTGTAGTAGTAAACCATATAGTATATGACTACTGGTCTATGGCACAATGACAAAGTATGTTTTAGAAAATTCATTTACTGTTTACGATGTCCTAGCTATGCTTGAAAGACAGTCTGGGTTGAAAGTACGCTGTCTACGCTCTGACAATGGATCAGAATTTGTCAATGACGCAATGAACACCTTCTGCCGCTGCAATGGCATCATTCATGAAACCACTATTCCCTACACCCCAGAACAGAATGGAATCGCTGAACAAGCCATTACCGTATTCTTCAAAATGGTTCGATCAATGCTCTATACTACAAATGTCAGCTTGCGATACTGGGGCGAAGCTTTTTCTTATGCGGTTCACATTAGAAGCCTGTCTGCTACAACTGGTTTAGATGGTGTTGTCCCCTATGAGGCATGGACAGGCCATAAGCCTGATGTATCCCATCTATGAGTTTTCGGCTCACTAGGATGGGCACATGTACTAAGGCAAGTACGCAGAGGCAAACTGGAATCTCAGGCAGTCAAAGTCTGGATGCTCGGTTGGTGGGTGGATGAAGCAAAAGGTTATTGTCTTGAAGACCTTGAGAATGGCAAATTAATAGCCTCTCAAGATGTTAGATTCTTTGAAGACGACTCACCAAGCAATTTGGTATCCATCGAAGTCCAAGACGCCCCTGCCAACAACCAAGATGTCAACACTTTAGTTAACGATGCTATTCAGAAGGATATTACCCCATTTCCTATCCCAAAAGACAACACTCTCCTCAAGAAATCCCCTTCTCCACTTACTGTCCCACCATTTGATGATGCAGAAATTAACTCCCCTGCAAAAGTCAGTGGACCTGATGAAGTTCCAAACTCACCTCCTCTCCCAGCTTCACGACGTTCTGGACACGAACAAAAGACTCCAAGCCGTTTTGCACTCATGGCTATTGATGACGTTACCACACTAGGCAATGTCAACTTCACTTTTATTGCAATTGCTGAAGAACCAAAAACTTACCAAGAGGCCATCCATTCCCCACACTCGAAGCAGTGGGAGCAGGCTATAAAATCAGAGTTCGCTCAACTCCAAACTTCGAGGTGGTTGATGGTTTACCTAAGGGGTGAAAGACTGTGGGCAGCCATATTGTCTTCTGTGAGAAATAAGATGGGCATGGAAACTTAATTAAATTCAAGGCACGCATAGTAGCTAAAGGCTTCTCACAAATACCTGGAGAAGATTTCATAGATACTTTTTCATTGGTCGCCAAGTTTTCCACCCTTCAGATTTTTCTTGCTTATGTGGCTTATTTGGACTGGGACCTTTACCATGTCGACGTCATCGCTGCTTATCTCCATGGCCCTCTGGATGAAGAAATATACATGACTATACCTGAGGGTGTTAAAAACTCAGGATCCGGTCACTACTGAAAACTCAAAAAGGCTCTCTATGGACTCAAACAGGCTGGAAGACAGTGGAAGAAGCGTTTACATGAAGTTTTGATTAAATTTGGATTTATTTGCGCGTTTGCTGATGACTGCCTTTATATCAAGCGTCACGAAGGAAACATCACCTTATTAATCCTAGTCTATGTTGATGACATAGCTATCACAGGACCTGATGGATACTATATAATCTCCTTCAAGTCATTCCTGGGCAAAGATTTCGAAATTACTGACTTAGGCGAGCTCAAGCACATGCTTGGAGTTTTAGTCACCAGGGATCGTTCAAGACGTCTTATTTATCTCAACCAATCAGCTTACATTCAGCGCACTATCACTCACTTCAGACTGAAAAACTTGACTCCGGTATCTATACCCCTTGCTGTAAAACACGACCTCACCCTATCCCAGTCACCTACCACTGAAGCTGAGAAATGTGCCTTTGAAGATTATGCAGGTGACACCCATTACTTGTTATTAGTAGGCTCACTACTTTTTGCAACACAAACAAGACCGGATATCCAATTTGTGGTTGGACTTGTTGCACAGTTCAGCAACAATCCCGGAATAGCTCACCTGGAGGCAGAAAAACATATTCTATGCTATCTCAAGTCTACTGTTGACTACAACCTTATGTTAGGAAAACGAGAGAAAGGAAAATTTGACTTAGTGGGATGGTCAGATTCTAATTGGGCTCAAGATCGTGATGATTGCAGGTCGACCAGCGGCTTCGTTTTCGATGTTGCAGGAAGCTTTATTTCCTGGTCCTCCAAGAAACAGGCTACTGTAGCAACCTCCTCTGTAGAGGCCGAGTATATCGCTTCAGCCAACGCTACTAAAGAAGCCATTTGGCTTTGTACTCTGCTCACTGAACTAGATTTTCCTCCTGCCACAGCAACCATGATTTATGCTGACAATCAAGGCTGTATTGCCTTAGCTAACAACCCAGTATCTCATTCTCATGCCAAACACATCGATATTCATCACCACTTCATTTGAGAACGCATTGAATGCCAAGAAATCAAACTCAATTACATTTCTACCAAGGACATGTTGGCTGACGTTTTCACCAAAGCCCTCCCTCGTGAGACCTTCAAAAAATTCAGAAACCTCTTAGGAGTGCTGCCATCGGATTAATGCCTCAATGAGTGGAAGTGACGAAGTATATTTTAGAAAATTCATCTACCTTTCGTGATTCCTTCTCTGTCTTATTATGTTCCAGAATAAGAGACATATACAGGAATACCTAAAACATGTCTATTCTTAGGTGAATAATTGTACATCTATATTGTACATAAAGTGTCTGTCATACAAGCCCTAAGACCAGTCATTTCTACCTGGTCTTAGGTGTGTGTACCTTCTGTATTCCCTCCTGAACACTTAATTCATTAGTCATTTCTACCTGGTCTTAGTCCAGCACTTCTTAAGTTGCGAAGACATACCTGTGCATTCCATCTGTTACACAACTGTGATACCCTCTAACTAGACTAAATACCCAACATGTCTCAGAAAACTTGGAAAAGCTTGGGAACAACCAAATTTCACACTGTAAAGCAGACAAGCAAGAAAAAAGATAACACAGAAGACTATAATCTTACCATTTCAACAACCAAACTGATAATTAGCTTTAAAGATAGCCATTTCATCAATTGATATGATAACTCAAGAAGCTAACACCATGGGCATTAGGAATACAAACCCAGAAAGGACTAAACAAGCTATGACTAAAGTCACTAATGCACTTACCTTATGAATAGACAATCAAACAATACTATACCAGCCAAACCAATCACTATAATTCAACTCAATTGTAACAAAAAAGACTATACAATCTATTCATTACTCAACCAACACATACATGACACTGACATACTACTCCTTCAGGAACCTAGCTGAGGCCACATAAGGGCAAATGCACAAGGCACAAATATAAGGGGTCTTATTGGACATAGATCATAGATTTCTTTTCTCCCATATGCATTTTACAATCTGAATGACAAACAACTATGGGTCATGCTATACTACTAATAGCAGAATAGCCTTGAAGTTGCCCTCTGCTCAGATTTGGTAAGGGACAGAGATATACAAGTCATTAATGTAATATATCCAGACCAACCCACTACTATAATCATTAACATATACAACGACCTAACTTGCCTAGTATCACAAATGGTCACTTACTATTTGTGATGGGTGCTTTGATACTTTAAAGAGTTCAAAAATGTGAAGTTAGACAAGTGAAAAAAGATGTTGTTAAGTCTGAGGTCTAACCCTCAGACTATAAGTCCTTATATACAGAAAAGTGATGGTCTATGCACTAGGACAGAGCATCACATGCTACTACCTATTGTTCTACATATGGTAGTACCTTTGTGTTAGAAATAGTGATAACCTAACCATATGGAGGCTGTCCTTTGTTCTAAGAAAAGGACAGATGACTATCTATGGGTAATTAATGAAGTCTATGTGCAAACATTGAGACCTTTATATCTCCATGGATACTGATTACCTTGAGGTTGTTCTAGGCTTATTCTGAGCAGTATGAAGAGGGCTTCTGATGAGCCTAGAACTGAAGCTTAGATCATGGCGGTTTCTGAGATATTGGCGACTTAATAAACAGTACCATGGTGGTTACTAGTTGATCTGCCTAATATCTTGGCCAATACTGATTGCTTCAAGGCATGACTTGTATTGATCAAAAGGTCTTTTCAAGGGCTTTCCGTAGCCATTAAGACTATGAGAATTGTTGAAGAATTGGTGAAGATATGGCTGAATAAAGTTTGTGACACCTAAATAATAATACTATCCATATACTCCAAAATCTTGATTTACCAACAAATAGACTAGTCATCCTTACTAGAGACTGGAATATTCATCATGCAATATAGGCCAATGATACCTAGTGCTACAGAACTAACTACTAAACAGAGACTCTAGTCAACTGGCTTACTATACAAGGTTTTCAACTGGTCAATACCCCAGAAGTAGTCACCTATTCTGCCTACTCAGGCCAAGGGCTTCTCTCAGTAATCAATCTCATCTTCACATATGGCCAAGTAGCCCAATACCTAGTCCCATATAACTAGATAGTTTGATGAGATCTCTCCTATAGCTTAGACTACTTCGTACTACAATAGACCCTATTTCACAATGCCCAGCCAATCAATAACCTTATAGCCTAATAGTATAACACAAAAGACACAAATGTAAAAGAATGAACCAAAAGACTAGCAGAAAACCTAAAGCGCTACTATGCACCACTAACTCTTTTAACAGAGCCAAACAGAACACTTTTAATACAAAAACTAGAGAATGCAGCTATAGCTTTCACTGAGGTAATATCAACAACTAATGAACAAGTAACAAGAGTTCAAAAACCCTCAGAAATAGCCAAATCATGGTGAAATGCCAAACTGTCCAAAATAACAAAAGAAATACAAAAGCTACAGGAGCTACAACTACTCTCTCTACCTTGAGAAACAATAAATACAGGACCAAGGTATTGTACTAGAAATCAAAAAACTATACAACTTCTTTAAATGCTCTTGCTAATTTGCCAAAGCTGAATGGACTAACACTACTCTAGCCAAAGCCCAACCAGATAAGGTCTGGGGCTTTTGTAAATGAATATTAGGCATCCTGTCAAGAACAAAAAGGCAGAGGATGGAGAAATGGAGTAATTGATAGAAAATACTCCAGAACGGTATACTGTACTACTTCAGAGAATAGATGGTACTTAACGATGATGGAGAAACCCAAAAGAAGAGTCTGGCAGAAGGAAATGATGTCAGAGTGGAGTACGACTTAATAAACAACTGTTATGACTTGGCAAAATAACTAAGTCATTATTTATATTTTTTTTCTTTTCTTTTATCTTGGACTTACTACACAGAAGGGAGTGCAGGAAAGTATTATATCACAAGTATCACACAAGTCACAGTCACATGACAGGAAGTCACAGTGTTACATCACATGATATCACATAATAGGTCATATGATAAGTGTAGGGAAGTAGTGTACAGACTATGTAGTAGTTGTATAAGTAGTATAGAAAATCTAACAGGAACTCTATGTCATATTCTGGAAATATGATAATTATATAATTTATTTCTTCTAATAATTCTCCTAAAAGTAATGATAGTAGGATAGTATAGTAGACTACTCTCCTTCTATTCTGGACTTCCTATAAGTACTGTGTAGTTACAGAGTAATCCCTTAGTCTGTAAATTAACGTCAACTAGTTCTAATCATACCTCATCCTCTCTGACTCCTCCACTTGCCCACTTAGGGCCTCTGTCTTGATGACTTCCCTCACTCTGAAATACGCAACCAACCTCATGACTGGAGACCAGGGTGTAACACATAAGTTGAAGCCAAGGTTGTTCAACAAGTTGTTCTCTGCCCCAACATCCTTAATTGTCCACTGGAGCCTTTTTTCTGGTTTTGCGATCACTATTAAGTACCATCTATTCTCTGAAGTAGTTTAGTACATCCTCCCGGAGTATAAATCTATTATTACTCCACTTCTTCACACTCTATCTGTTCATCCTTGATACTCTATTGAGTTCTCTTTGTCAATTGCTAAACAAAGAGCAGTTGGCTTTATTCTGGCTTGGAGTTTAGCAACCTTACAATAACCTTGGCTTTAACTTATGTGTTGTATCCTGGTCTCTGATTGTGATGTTAGTCACGTATTTCAGAGTGGAGGGAAGTCATCAGAGAAGAGGTCCTAAGGAAATAGAATAGGAATACGGAATGGACAGGGAGAGTATTAGGACCAAATGATGTTAATTTACAAACTAAGATAATATACTATAACTACTCAGTACTTATCGGAAGTCCAGAATAGGAGAAGAGTAGTCTACTATGCTATTCTACTATTATTAATTTTAGGAGAATTATTAGGAGAAATAAATTACATAATTGTCAAATTTCCAGAATATGACACATCTAAAGCTATTCTATGCCAGCTCTTAACTGAGGCCCAAACACAACCTCAGCTATATCACACTAAGAAAAGTGTGATATACTATATAATATTCTCTACTAGCCATCACCACCTCTTCTAGATCTAATAGAACTAGACTTATCAAGACAAGAACCAAATGAACTCCTCTTCTAGGACATCACAGAAAATAAGATACATAAGGCTCTATTCTTAACAAACTCTAACATATCCCCTGAACTAAGCCAGATTAGCTATACTATGCTCAAATGGGCCTGGCCAATTATATAGACTGAACTCACTACACTTATACAAAAATGTCTAGCAAGAGAATACTACCCACAACAATAGAGGAAAGCAGTTGTAGTTGCTCTTAGGAAACTAAATAAACCAGACTATCCTAAGCCCTATGTGTATAGGCTTATCACATTACTGAAATGCATAGGTGAACTACTGGAAAAAATAGTTACATATAGACTAACATATATGATAGGATGCTACAAACTCATTATAGGAGCACAATGTGGGGGAAGAGCAAACCATACTACTACTGATGCACTACTATTCTTAGTGTATGATGTACAAACAGTATAGAATCACAGTAAAGTCACCTTAGTACTTACCTTCAATATTAAAGGATACTTTGACTTTGTAAATTATAATAGACTTATAGTAGAAATGCAAAAACAGCAAATCCTACTAGAATATCTTAGATAAACAAAGAGCTTTCTATCACAAAGGAAAGTAACTATATGTATGAATGGAGCTAGAGGAGAGATGAGCAATATAGAAAACAGAATCCTATAAGGTTCACCTGCCTTACTAATACTAGCCTCACTTTACTCAGCAGGACTACTAGACCTATTCAAACCAAATCCCAACACTGATGTACAAGAACTACTCCTGCCAGATGAACCTACTACAATTATACTCTTCATATATATAGATAATAGCAAACTGATAGTCTTTTCTAAATTATTAGAGACAAACATCAAACTCCTAGCAGTAGTATATTACAGGATAAATCAGTGGCCACAAAAAGCAGACCTTATTCTAGACAAAGACAAGCAAGAACTAATGTACTATACTCAAAGACAACAAGACAAATCTCCTGTAATCTGACTTTCAGAGAACAATGGCACAATATCTACCATTCCCATAAGCTCAACAGTACAGTGGCTAGGGGTTTATTTTGACAGGAAACTTCTTTTTAATAAACACATAGCCAAAATAACATCTAAAGCTAAAGCCACAATAGTGAGCATATTCATGCTAGCCAACACTATCTGAGACCTATCTCATTACCACCTCCATCAACTATATGTCATATTCCGGAAATATGATAATTATATAATTTATTTCTCCTAATAATTCTCCTAAAATTAATAATAATAGGATAGCATAGTAGACTACTCTCCTCCTATTCCAGACTTCCTATAAGTACTGAGTAGTTACAGTGTAATTCCTCAGTCTGTAAATTAATGTTAACTAGTTTTAATCATATCTTATCCTCTCTGACTCCTCCACTTGCCACTTAGGACCTCTGTCATGACGACTTCCACTACTCCAAAATACGTGACCAACCTCATGACTGGAGACTGGGGCGCAATACATAAGTTAAAGCCAAGGTCATTTAACAAGTCGTTCTCTGCTCCGATGTCCTTGACTGTCTGCCGGAGTCTTCTTTCTGGTTTTGCGATCACTATTAAGTACCATCTATTCTCCAAGATAGCTTAGTACATTATTCCAGAGTATAACTCTATTATTACTCTATTCCTCCATACTCTGTCTGTCCGTCCTTGACAGAATTTACAGACTCATACCAGTTCCTGTCATGTTTTAATTCTGATGTCTCACCAGTCTGCAGCTTCCTCTTCCGGGAGTAATTCCATCCCTCTTGCTGACTGAACTATTGGTTGCTTCACTTCAGGCCTCCCAAGAAGGTCTAGACATCTCCAATTAGGGACTCCTCGTACTCTGGTGCACCCCTGCTCATCTCCATCTCCAGTGGAACCTTTGGAATTCCACGGAGTAGACCCCACTACTATCCCTCATATCAACGACGACCTGGACTAGGTGAATGCTCCTATTCCTGTTCCTACTCCTGTGTTCCAAACTCTACCTGTCGCTGACCATAATTCTATTAACAACCAGCTAGTTAAGACTCTCCGACAATTATCAGAAAATCTTAACAGAGAATTAGCGCCAAAGCCCCACCAATCGAAGGTCCATATTCCAGATACCTTCGATGGTTCTGACCCCCACAAGCTCAATCACTTTCTATTCCAATGCTGACTCTTTTTCCATGCCAACCCTTCGCAATTTTCCACTGATGAAGAGAAAATCAATTTCATGATGACCTATCTCTCTGGTGTAGTGCAAGATTGGTTCGAAGTCGCACTATAACAGGAAGACCTTGGCTATGCACAACCCTGGCTTTTCACTTGGCACCTCTTTGTGGAAGAGCTCCAAGTGCATTTCGGACTCTTGGACCTAGTAGGGGATGCCACCAATCTCATCGACAACCTCTATATGAAGTCAGGAGATAAAATTTCCACTTACAATGTGGAATTCATGCAGTACGCAGCACAGTTGAACTGGGATGATACAGTTCTATGCCATCACTTTTACCAGGGACTGCCAAATTGCCTCCAGGACCTGATAGCAAACAGGGAACAGGGAAAACCCACCTCCTTCCATGCCATGTATCAACTAGCAATCACCTTTGACAATCACTACTGGGAACGAAATCACAAACAAGATTGTTTCTGTAATACAGAGAAGGAGGCAGCAGACAGTCACCACTGAAAACAGAGTAGAATGACTCAGTACTTCGCCTCCTTGCAAAGCTCTGCTCTATCTTGTCCCCAGTCATCTACTACTCCGCCACAAACCACACCATCCTGGAGTTCCCAAAAACTCTCCAGATGACCATCCTCCATTGTTAAGTTACCATCTCCATCCACTCCGCATGTTGACTTCTCCAACAAACTAGGCAAAGACAGTAAATTGAACGGTAATGAGCGCAAGCGCTATATCAACAATAATCTTTGCCTATACTGTGGATCAAAGGACCACAAGGTAGATGGATGCCCTAGAAAACAATCAGTGAGAACACAATTAACTACTCTAGAGGAACAAAAGACTCTGCTTTCCGAGAACCTCTCAGAAAACTAGAGCACGGCTTCCAAGACTTAGCACAAACTGGGAGTCGTGTTGAACTCATTTGTGCAACTATGAATCCAATGCATCTCAATGTGTCTGCTCTTTCCAATCCGAATTCTCTTTGTATACCCCTTGTCTCTCCTCTGGTGTGTGCTCCAGACCATCTCCAGCCTATACCCATCCAAATACTGGTAGACTTTAGATTTATGCATTGTTTCTTGGATTCTGCTTTTGCTCATGGACATTCTCTGCCTACTACCCCTACTTCGCCTGTGGAACTACACCTGTTTGATGGAACCTTAAATAATATTATCTCCGAGGTAGTATCGTTGCCTGTAAAATTCCCCTCCGGTGAATGCATAACTCTTGACTTCTATGTCACTCTGCTTGATTCTTGTTGTTCTCTGGTATTAGATCACTCTTGGCTCACCCACTACAATCCGTTGATTGACTGGGTTTCTGGGTCAATATCCTTTCGACTACCATTTTTACTCCAAAGTCTGGCTTCTGTTCCTCCTGTTGAAACCTTGGTAAATCCTCCATTCTTTCTAGTGGAAAACCCTTTGCAGTTTATCCTATCTGAGACATCTCCGTTTAACCCCAAGCGACCTCATATCGCGATTATCAGTGCGTTAGCCCTACTCTGGGCCTCACAGCTATCAGGCTTGAAAATATTTGCTCTCCAATTCAGTTCCACAGTGTAGGCCAAATCCACTACCATCTCCAAAAAAATCAACTTCTCCTCCATTCCAGAGGAATATCACGAGTACGCAGATGTCTTTAGTAAGTCCAAAGCAGAAACACTCGCTCTCTACCATTCTTACGACCTCCAAATTGATCTGGAAAAAGATTCCCATCCTCCAGTAGAAACTATCTACTCCTTGTCCAAAGTCGAACAGGAAGCATTAAAAGAGTTCATTGACGAAACCTGACCAATAGATTTATCTGTTTGACGTTGTTACCTCACAGAGCGCCGGTCCTGTTTGTAAAAAAGAAAGATGGGTCCTTCCAGCTCTGTGTAGATTTCCGCAGACTCAACAGAATTACAAAAAAAGATTGATATCCACTTCCCCTCATCTCTGACCTCCTAGATTCCCCCCGCAAGGCTTGCATTTATATCAAAATCGACCTCTGACATGCGTACTATTTGGTTTGCATTGCCGAAGGAGATGAATGGAAAACCACCTTCCAGACTTGCTATAGAGCCTTTGAATGGTCAGTAATGCCATTCGGACTAACTAACACTCTAGCTGTCTTCCAATGCTTCATGAATGACATGTTCTCTGACCTCCTGGATATATGCATAGTGGTCTACTTGGACAACATCCTAATCTACTCTGATGATATCATGCAACACCAGAGCCACGTCAAAGAAGTGCTGAAACGACTCCAAAAAGTGGGATTGTATACAAAAGCAGAAAAATGCGAGTTCTATTTAGATTCTGTCGAATACCTAGGCTATGTTCTATCTTCATCTGGTTTGACCATGTCCGATGCTAAAGTGAAAACCATTCAGGAGTGGCTGGAACCAAAGAAAGTAAAGGATATTCAGTCCTTTTTAGGTTTTGCCAACTTCTACAGACGTTTCATTTTCAATTATTCAAACATAGTCATTCCACTCACTCGTCTCACTAGAAAGAACACTCTGTGGAACTTTGACAACGATTGTAGGATAGCATTTAATACCCTGAAACAAGCCTTCATCTCTACTCCTATCCTTATGCATTGGGTTCCAGACACACAACTCGTTGTGCAAACCGATGCCTCAGACTATGCTCTTGCTGCTATTCTCTCCATTATGACTAAAGATAATGAGATCCACCCTGTAGCCTTCTACTCCAAAACATTCTCTGCTCTGGAACTCAACTATGACATCCATGACAAAGAATTACTTGCAATATTCGAAGCCTTCAAAATCTGGCAACACTATTTAGAAGGGTCCGCTTCACCAATCGACGTTGTAATGGATCACAAAAACTTAAAATATTTCTTGACAACCAAGATTCTAATATGCCAACAAGCAAGATGGTCGGAGTACCTCTCTCAATTCAATCTCGTAATTCGCTTCTGCCCTGGATGTCTTGGCACCAAACCAGATGCACTCACTAGACGATGGGATGTCTACCCAAAGGAGGGAGATAATAGCTATGCTTCAGTGAACCCTCATAACTTCTATCCAGTTTTTATTCATGAACAAATCACAGCATCTCTCCAAGTAACTATTCTCACCACTCCAATACTTCGCACAGCTACGATATTGGATTAAAACCAACTCTACTCCAATATCCTAGCAACACTCCCCTTCGACTCTTCCATCTCCAACCATTTACTCCATCCAGAAGGATGTTGGTCAAAAGATGGCGCAGGGTTTCTCAGACTTGACAACAGAATGTATGTTCTAAATAACGCCAACTTATGCCTCCGAGTTCTCTAGTATCATCACAACCATGTCCTAGTAGGACACCTGGGCCAAAACAAAACACTAAAACTCATACAGAGACATTGTATCTGGCCAAACATCCGCGACGACATACAGAAGTTTTGTAAGTCTTGCATTACCTGTATGAGATCCAAACCACAGCATCACAGACTATATGGATCCCTCCAACAACTTCCTATCCCGAAACGCCCATAGAATTCAATTTCTATGGACTTCATAGAGAAACTCCCTTCCTCCTCCGGTTTTGACACCATCCTCATTATAGTGGACCACCTGTCAAAACAAACCATATTCATTCTCACTCACAACATCATCACTTTAGCGGAATTAGCACGCCTTTTCGTTATTCATGTCTTTTCAAAGCATGGAGTTCTATCTCATGTTATGTCTGACTGCAGCTTAGAATTTGTCTCTCACTTCTTCTGCTCTCTAGGTACCGCCCTAGATATGAGACTTCACTTTACCAGTAGATACCATCCGGAGGCAAATGGTCAAGCAGAACAGACTAATTAGACATTGGAACAGTATCTCTGCATATATTGCAATTACCAACAGAACAACTGGTCTGAACTGTTACCCCTGGCAGAATTTGCTTACAACAATGCTCCTAGTGCTACCACTGGTGTCTTCCTATTCTTCGCCAACAAAGAATATCATCCTAACCTCAGTATGTACCCAGAACGAGATATAGCCTCTTCCCGTGCCTGTGACTTCATACTTAATCTTGATGAACTACAAGACACGCTCAAAGAGGAAATAGCCAAAGCCCAAAGACAATATTAACTCTCTGCCGACTCTTGTCGACAACAACTACCAGACTTCCAAGTCGGACAATCAGTATTCATCAGATTACAGTACTTCCAGATGACTCGTTGATGGGAAACAAAAGGTTTAATCACGAAACAAAGGTGAAAGCAAGGTCAGAGAGGCGAAATCTCCAAGCTGCTTCACAATTGTGCACTAAACAAGTAGGCACTGGGGAGATAAATCAAATAATAGAGAGCTTACTGAAGGTGAAAGTCC
>Ga0153958_1000040_pt1 | contig 23738 bp, 18 predicted proteins | sample TSFL042MetaG_FD_104719 | JGI IMG/M metagenome (GOLD analysis project Ga0153958, IMG submission 104719) | Attine ant fungus gardens microbial communities from Florida, USA - TSFL042 MetaG | ecosystem: Host-associated > Fungi > Mycelium > Unclassified | place: USA: Florida, Wekiwa Springs... | reverse complement strand
GAGGAGACAGATGGATCCCACTCTGCATCTCTGATGTTAAAGTCCCCACCCATATACAATAAGTTGGGGATGTCAATGATCTGATCCAGCATGAACTTGACAGCTGAATGGCGGTCATCTGAATAGACATTCATGAGAAAGTAACACTCTTCTCTGTTAAAGAAAGACAAGAGCAGGATGTCACAGTGGTCAACCATATCTCTTCTCAAACTAAACCTAAGTCTAGAGAGACGAGAGTAAATAAAAGCCATAACTCGAGGAATGTTCTCAGAGTCCCTAGGGACTCAGACCACCTGGGTCCAGTCAGGGTGAATAGGAGCACCCACTACCTTGTCTCCTTCTAGAGAGACAGTAGAAAGAGCATAGCAAATAAAGTTCCAGGGAGGTTCCTGGACAAAGAAAATATCGTATTGGTCCTTTTGAGACTCAAGAAAAGTATCAACTAGCGTATAGTTCTTGTGAATATTCTGCGAATAAATACGTAGTTTGGTTGTACTACATATAATCAGAAGTTGCCTACTCTAGGGCATTGGATATTGCTGTTACTGGCATGACCTATGCGCAGTTCAGCAGCTTTGTTAGAGTGCCACTGTCTGTCAAAGTGGTAGTGCCAGAAGGGATACTTGGTATCGTCAGCAGAGTACTCACTCTTGCAGTTTAGACACTTGAAGATGTGAGGGCATGGAGCACCAACTGCAGTAGCCTCTCTGGGAGGGTTGGACTTGGGATTGGCCTTGCAGTACCAAGCCATAGATCTGTGGTTTTCCACTCTATGTAGTTCACCATATTTCTGGTACTTAGCGCCTTGAGCGCGACATGCATGGGTTGGATGTCCCCAGCGCCAGCAGTTACAATACTGGGCAACCCCAGGATACATAGCAGTCCCCTAGACTATAGCTGTATAATGCCCAAAGTTAAAAGAGCGGTTAATAAGGGTCTTGCTCTTGGACCCCTTCTGAGAGTCCCAAATGTCAATCCAAATCACAGATATGTCTGAGCTTGGAGACACCTTCATAATGCAAGGGCAAGAAGCAAGCACAACTCCTTCAAAGACAGGAGTGTTAGCAATTATAGACTCAACTTGAGCCTGTGTAATGGGAAGCGAAGAGTTGTTGCCCCAGTAAGAAACACCCAAAATCTTCAGGAAAGACTTAGACTGTGGCAGGCAAGGCTCCACCACAGTACTAGCAGCCAAGCTAGCAACTTTCTTGAACCACTGCTTGATCACCTCCAACTCTGCTGCAGATGCAACAAAGTTAGTAGACATGGATATTCCATCCCATGCCTTGTGTACCGACTCAACTCTAAGCTTAGAGTGAGCCTCAACTAAGCCCCTATTACAGGACTCAACTGTAGTAGCAGCATTTGCCACAACCTCTGCAGTAGGAGTATTGAGTGGAATCAACATTTGGCGCCTAGTAGGCCCATGTGTTGTTATCTTGGGTGCCCTTGAGGCACCAGAGGAACCTGTACCTCCTCTGTTTGGAGAGGCACTAGCACCAAAGCCAGACTGGTGCATAGCTAGGACCTTCTCCATAGGAAGGTTGGGAAACATATCACGGAGACAAAGAAGGCTCTCGTACTCTGGATGAGCAGAGGCCAGAGCAAACCTTGGAGTGGACTGGGGGTTTCTACCACAAGCTACTTGGGCACCTGGGGTTTGGTGACCACCTTCGCGGGGGTGGGCTTAGCGGTAGCTGTCTTGGCTGATAGAGGTAGAGGAGGTGCTCTTGATACCACTGAAGTAAGAGTAGGCACATTCTGGGAGGGTGCAAAGAGATTAGTAGAGGGAGAGACTTTGTCCTTGCCCTTGCTCTTTTTGTTAGTAACAGTAGTGAAAGGAGCTTCCTCCACTGCTGGCTAATCAACTGCCATCTCATTATCTAGAGGTGGCTCCTGGGGTAAGTTAGGACCATAGAGAGTCCTCATAGCCTCTACAAGTGAAGGAGAATCAGGCTGAGGTGAGACCTTAAAACAGTCCCACCCCGCTGCAGACACAGTTTGAAATAGGTGTCACATAATGGAACCTGCTCCTAAGATAGGAGGAAACTGTTCAATAGGACGGCTTCTAATAGGATGCTTCTGGATAAAGCATGCAATGTGCAATACAAACAAGGCAAGGACTTTGGCATCATTTTCTAAATGGCCAAAGTGACCAAACAAGAATGTGATATAGTAATCACCATCCCATAAGTCACTATCATGTGTGACATCATGTGTAATAATGTTACTTGTCACAGGTTGTGACGCCTGAGGTAAGCTGTTATGGTCACATGTGACTGAACTATCACCTGTCACCTGTCACCTGTCATGTCACAGGTGCCTGCCACTGCACTGCCACTCTCCACTTGGGAGAATGACTCAGTTGTTCTATGGTTTGGGCCATAAGGCATCAAACTGGTTAACAAAGGGGCCTGGGGGACAGAAGTCATCCTAGAGGCAAGGCCCCTGCTCTCCTCAGCAGAAACTTGGTCATCCCAACTCATAGAATATGTTCTCCCTTCAGGAGCAGAGGGAGAGGGAGCTGGAGAGAGCTGGAGAGGGGCAATTCTATAAGAGAGTTTGCCTGTAATGATCCTAGAGGTAGTAGGTGTCCTGGGACCAGGACTAACCTCCTCCTCTTCACTTTCCTCCTCCTCAGAGGAAGAGGAGGGCTCAGGAGATGCATTCCTAGAGACCTCAGCAGCTGAGACACTCCTAGAGGAGTATCTGACAGTGTGACGAGCATGAGAGCGTCCTCTGGGATGAACGTGTTTACCAGCCCTAGAGCTGGCACAAGAAATAAGGTTGAGTGAGTCTGGAGACTCACCAACACTAGTAAGAGTAGCCTAGGGGCCAGGGGGACAAGCATTGGTAGCAGATGATTTATACTGAATATTCGACTTAACCATGGTAGTGGTTAGAGGGAAAGAAGGGATGGTGATCCAACTAAATATACTTCCACTAGAATAATGTTTCTTATAAGTGGAAGTATTGAGAGATTGTGATCAAAAGTGTTGCAATAGCTGTTATGTTCCCAAAAATTTTCTTGATTATCTGCTTATTCATTTTCAGTCTCTCCTAGCTATGAGTACTCCACTGTGTTAGTGTATCTAAATTCTACAATAGGTATGTGCATACTTACAATCTGCTATTTAGGTAGTTACACTATATCCCTAAGATTCAGTCTTTGTTTCTGGATCTCAAGTATACATTCTATTTCTTCATTATCTCAATATACTTACTCTTTGTCTCTAGATCTCAGTTCTAGCTACATAGCATCTTGAGTGATACACTGTGCAATATATATTCTCTTACAAAGATGACCAGTACTTTTTGGATTGCATTATTCTCTGTCCTAGAAATAATGAGGTATATGATATCAATGAGACCATTCTTTAACAGTTTAATACAGTACCAAATGTAGAGGTTCATATGCTGAGAAGTATGGACTCTATGTCTAAAGAAGATGGAATGTACCATGCTTATTCTGCAGAGTTCCTTCAATAACTCAATACTAGTGGATTGTCTTCTGCTTTACTTTATCTCAAGATTGGCTATTCAGTTATCTTATTAAGAAACTTGGATCTAGGAGAAGAACTTTGTAATGGGACAAGAATGGTGATGTTGAATGTGAGAAGAAAGATACTCTAGTGTAGGATTATTAGCAAGGACAGGAGATTTAGAGGCAAGGTAATATTGATTCCAAGGATCAGATTATCACCTAATGTAGAGACATTGCCTGTGCCACTCAAGAGACTTCAATTCCTAGTCAGACTGGTCTTTTCTATGACCATCAACAAGTCTCAAGGACAGTCAGTGGAGCATGTGAAGATTAATTTGCAGACATTAGTGTTCTTCCATAGACAACTTTGTATGGCCTTTTCCAGATATACTTCTCCTCTAAACATTTCAGTACTTCTTCTAGAGTAGAGCCAAGAGAGTAGAAGGACACTCAATGTAGTACATAAAGAAGTATTCAATAGCATTAGATTATAGATTGTATATGTATTAACCAATGGACTTGAGATTGATTTTTCTTATGATTTGAGAGATGAAAATAGTATTTTACAAGCTATTGTAAGAAAAGAGCATAGCAGACTAACTATAACACAAACTTAATAATACAGTGTTACAGAAAATAGACTAACTTTAACCTCATAGACTATTGTAGGAAGGGAGCATAGTAGACTAACTTCAACATAACTTGAATAATGTAGAATTAGTAGAGAAATCAAGCCAAACTAGAGACTTAGATGAAAATCTTGTTTAGTATGTATGCTGCACTGAACATGGGATAATAGATGACACATATATGTACCTAATCATTCCCACATACTCTCTTTTTACTCAAAGACCTCTATAAAATTCAAATAAATTCAAATAAATTGGGAAAAATTGGAATAAATTGGAACAGGCAGTGAGCAAAGCAAGCTGACTGTGGCCTTACTATTGTAGGAAGAGAGCAGAGCGACCTGATGTATAATATTGCTCACTATGTCACAGACCATTGTTGGAAGAGAACAAAGTGACCTGATCAACAACACTACTTATTGTTACACAGACTGTTGTAGAAAGAGAGCATAGCAGACTGACTTCAGCACAAACTCAATAATACAGAATTAGTAAAGGGTTCAAGATGGGCCAGAGGCCCAGATAAAAATCTTGTCTAGTCTAGTATGTATACAAGAAGGAATATGGGAGTGATACTGCTGACTAACTGCTGACTAAAGTTTACCTAAGCATTCTTACATTCTCTCTTTTCACTGTAAAATTCTACAAAATCCAAATGAAATTAGGAAAAATGCAGATAATTTTGAAGAAATTAGTAATTGACTCTCTCTTTTTTCTCCTTATTTAAAAACTTTTTGACAAAATATTTAACCATCACAACCCTCCTCTTTTCATAGTTCAATCCAAATGCATGTGTAGGAGGAACACAACATGTACAAACAATGCCAGCTCATCATCGAGTTCACTTTCTCAAATCATAGTCACTATTTTCCATTCTTTCCTACCCTCTTCTTTGCTCTCTTATACCTCTCTACTCACTTTATATACCTTGACTGGAAGCCAGGCCCTAGGTATAAAGGGGACAGTACTCTACAACTATGGTGTAGAGCTTAGAGTGTGTGACTAAGCTTAGGTCTCCTCTCCCAAAATGACTCTTTCTTTGAGCAGTGCTGTGATAGTATACCTGTAAACTCTTCTATTATAAACTTGGTGCTTGTCAGATGTGCTCTAGACAGTCTCTCAGTAATATCTTGGTGATTGATTATATAGTAGATCACCTGACTTGATGTACAATTCCTTGTGGACTTGAAGTTGGCACTCTGTCACTTATAGTTGTTCACAGTGCTACTGAGTTGCTAGGACCTTACAGCTGTCATCATTGCCTAAGTTATAATAGGTTATGGGCCCTAATCTCTAGCAACTTCAAAACACAAAATCAAAATGCAAATTCTATGCTTATTTCTTGTTCAATTGCTTTGAAATTTAACATGCCTGTGCATTGCTTTAAACGCTATCTGCCATCCAAATTTCAGTCCGATTGCATCAGAATTGACTAAGATATCACTCATCTTCAATAATTTTGCCTTTTTTCTCCTCCAATTCTTGCATGATCCATTTCAAACTTCACAAGCAAGCTCCTTACTATACAGTCAACTCACTGTAGAAAAATTGTGTTGATCACATAACTGGATCCCTCGCAATTCATCATTTTGGTATCTCAGAACAAACCTGCTGTTCCTCACTCGTTTTCAATCCGATCAGTCTATAACTTTGCAGACCAGATTCATGCATTACCAAAAGCATTTCTATATAGTTTTGTTCAAATAACCCAATGCATTCTCTTGCAATAAGCAAATCAAATTTCTCTCTCAATATGTCTTCTCTTAAATCTACAGATTTTGCAAGAAATTCTCAGGCCAACCCTTCCTCACTATCTTCACTACTTCAGCTCAATGCTGACTTCCACTGGATTGCTGATACTGGTACAACATCTCACATGACTCCTCACTACCACTGGTTCAAGTTCTATACTCATTACAGGACCCCTGTTCATCTACTCAGCTAGTATGGGGAATGTTGTCTTTGAACCTATAGTCAATGGAAAACAAGTCAAAGCAGTTGAGTTCTCTCAAGTACTCTATGTTCCTAATCTCAGAAGTAATCTCCTGTCTTGCCTTTACCTAACTCGCCACAAGAGAATTACTATCAATATTTCCTCACATTCTATGGTATTCAGGCAAGGGAGAAAGACTCTTTTCACTACTTCTATTGATTCCTCCAACTCGGCTACTCTCAATAGCTCTACTGTTGCATCTGAGGCTACTTGTGCAGTGTTTACACTTTTAGCTAATCTTTCTCTCTGGCACTGTTACTTTACTCATTACAATTATGCTGATGTCAAGAAAATGGTTGAGCACAAACTAGTTACTGGACTAGTCCTGAACTCTAACAACAAACCTGACCCAATCTGTGAACTGTATATTGCTGGAAAAATATCTGCCAATCCATTCCCTCTCTCAGCAAACTATAATTGCTCCCCACTAGCTCTTGTTTACTCAGATCTCCATGGACCACTTTCTGTTGCTACTCATCAAGGCTATAAGTACTGGATCATATTTATTGACAACTCCACTCATTTTAGATCTATCTACTTGCTCAAGTCCAAGTCATAGGCCTTTGAAACATTCAAGGATTACAAAGCATGGGTAGAAAACCAACTGAGTGCAAAGATCTTAGAGCTTTAGAATAACAAAGGGGGGTGAATATATGTCTAAGGAATTCTTACAGTTTACTACCCAGCATGGCATTCAAAGGCATTACTCAACTTGAAACCAACCTCAGCAAAATGGCCTTGCTAAATGAGCCAATAGGACTATGGGAGATTGTATTACAGCTATGTTAGCAGAATTAGGACTTCTCTTCTTATTCTAGGGCCACTGCCTTATCTCCATAGTTCATGTTTGGAATCGTCTTCCCACAGCCTCTTTCCCTAACACTACTTTATATAATATTAAGACTCTAGACCTTACAGTTGAATCTGCATTTTAACTTAAAGCCTATATCTAATACTTGATATCTTCATGCTCTTTGTTAAAGGATTTGGTTAAGGTTTTCAGTGAAGTTATATTGGAGGAGAAATGTCAATGAGACTTTGGGTAGCACCCTTGAGATTGTCCTAAGACAAGTAAGAGTACCGATTCCTCAGAGTAAGATTTTACAGAGGAAATACAGAAAGAGAAAACTTGCTGTTCCCTTCTCTTTCTGGTCTGTATTTATCCTAACTAGGTATTGTGACTATGCTATAATGTGGTAATACTAATTATAACAATAGGTGACTAGTTAAGTGATAGTCTAGTGACAGAAGCAATAAGAGTGACAAGTTGAGTCATTGTCTAATAATGGGTTAGTTCAATATTGTCCTATTTAGCACAAATCCAAATATAGAAAGAAAAGGATAGTCCAAGATTTCTCCAAAGAGTCCTATACATTCTATGAGTCCATTATCTCTTAGAGTCCTCAGACATTCAATGCATTACTGTATAGTAATGTCCTTATCTAACATTGCCAACACCTCGTCTACTAGCCACTCATTATCAGACCATGGCTGATAATAGTTATAGTCCCACTCGATGTTCATAACATATGAAGCCTTCTATAAGTACAAACCAGATGTCTCTTACTTCAGAGTTTGGGGATACATAGCCTATATTCATATTTAGAAAGATAAGTACAACTTTTTTCAACTATATGCTGAAAAATGTGTCTTCATTGGATATTCCACTGGTTATAAAGGCTAGTTGTTCTACAATCCTACTACTTGTCAAACTTGCATCTATAAACAAGCTAAATTTGATGAGAGGTACTTCCTATGTCTATCTGGCAGTGAACAAGGCACAGTCCCTTTCTTTGCACTCTATTTACTACCAACTCCCTCTACTCAATCTAACTCAACTTCACTATCTCTTAGACCACCACCACTCTCAGATAAAGGGAGTAATGATAACTTGCCTCTTAGACCAACTGTAGAGCCCCAGAGTGCTCTAGTCACTTCTAAGACTAGTCCTAAGGTTCCTTCTCAAGTTGGTAATGTTCCAGATGAGTCTGATGATGATTTGTCTTATGCAACTCCCATTGGCCCTGCACTACCTAAGACACCTCCCAGAGCTCCCATATTACTTCTATAGCCTCCTCTACCTCTAAGATACTCCTATCGCAATCTTGTACCTAGAAGAGCTTACTAACTATCTGAAAAACTACTTCTCAACCCTTATAATGAGCAAGATAACACTAATTATGCCGATGTAGAGTTCTAGCCTGTGGAGTTTGCCAACAGTGTGTCTGGGCCAAATCCTTGCAACTACAAGTCAGCTATAAATGCTCTAGATGCTGATAAGTGAAGAGAAGCCTGCAATACTGAAATCTCAACTCTGACTGCAAATAGGACTTGGGAACTTGTTGAGCTACCTCAAGATGCCAAAGTGGTACAGTTAGGCTGGGTCTTCAAAGTCAAACTCAATCTAGATAATTCTGTTGAATGCTATCACTCCAAACTTGTTGCAAAAGGCTACTCACAGCATCCTGGATATAACTACACTGAAGTCTTTGCTTCCACATTCCGACTAGCTTCACTTTGTCTCATTACTGCTCTAGCAGCCAAAGAAGGATTTAAGATATACTCAGTTGATATATCTTCTGCTTTTACTTATGGAGAACTTAATGAGGTGATTTATATAAAGCAGCCTAAAGGATATCATCAAGGAGGTCCTAATGTTGTTTGCAAATTGCACAAGTCACTCTATGGCCTTAAGTAGTCAGCCAGGCAATGGAACAAGAAGCTGCACTCTGTCCTTGACTCTATAGGCTTCAAACATGTTCTGAGTGATAACTCTATCTACATCTACTCCAAGAATGAAGTTAAGCTCATTATACCCATCTTTATTGATGATATCACTTTGGTTTCAAAGAATTGAGTAAGCACTTCAAACTTCGTAATCTGGGTATAACTATCTTTCTTCTCTCAGTTTAAGTCAAACAGGACCTAGAAGTGCATACCATATTACTGTCTCAAAGTTACTATGTAGACAAGCTCCTAAAATAATTCAACATGGAAAACTATAATCCTGTCAAGACTCCTTTCTTCCCTGGCTCAGACTTGTCCAGTTTGGTTCCAACTCCTTCCCAGCAAGAAGAAATGCACTTCATTCCTTATCTTGTTGTTGTAGGCTCTCTGTAATACCTAGCTATTATGACCTGACCTGACATTGCTTATACTGTGTCTTACCTTGGATGGTTCAACCACAATCCTTATTCAGAGCACTAGACAGCAGTTAAGCATCTACTCCATTACTTGAAGGGCACTTTACACTACAAGCTCATATATAGCAAAAGTGACGACTCTGAGCTATTTCAGCCATACTCAGATGTCTCTTATGGTGGGTGCAAGCAAACTAGTTGTTCTACAGGTGAATATGCCACTGTTATATGTAGAGTAGTAATAGGATGGTCTTCAAAGCATCAACTGTTTGTCATTCTCTCTAGTACTGAGGCAGAATATGTTGTAGTAGTTGAGGCAGGAAAGAAAATCAAGTGGATAAAGAACATCTTAACAGAGTTTAGCTATTTACCTTCCTATTTATCGACTCTCTTCATTGACAACAAGTCTGGGATTAATATGTCAAAGAATCCTGAACACCATAGACAGATGAAGCACTTGGACTTATGCTTGTACTAGCTTAGAGATGCAGTACAAGAGTCTCTAATAAGTCCTGTCTATGTTCCAACTTGACAAAATATTGCTGACTTGTTCACAAAGGCAGTTTAGCCTCAGGTGATATAGTTTGCTGTTCTTAAACTTGGTTTGAGATCTTAAATGGTCTTTACTCTTATTAGACTTTTCTTATCTTGTTTCTTTTCTGGACTTGTGTCATATTCCGGAAATATGATAATTATGTAATTTATTTCTCCTAATAATTCTCCTAAAATTAATAATAGTAGAATAGTATAGTAGACTACTCTTCTCCTATTCTAAACTTCCTATAAGTATTATTTAGTTACAGTGTAATTTCTCAGTTTGTAAATTAACGTCATTTGGTTCTAATTCTCTTTCTGTCTACTCTGGACTCCTAGTTCACTTCCTTAGGACCTTTTCTCTGATGATTTCCTCCTACTCTGAAATACACAACTATCTCATAACCGGAGACTGGGACATAACACATAAGTTGAAGCCAAGGTCATTCATTAAAGTTGTATTCCACTTTGATGTCTTTTACCTTCTGCCAGAGTCTTCTTTTGGAGTTTACACTATTGCTAAGTAATATTCTCTTTCAATGTAGTACATTACTTCATTCCAGAGAGTACTCTTGTCTATTACTCCACTCCTTTGTCCTTTATAATTCTGTTCTTGACAGAATTTATAGACTCACACTGGTTCCTGTCATGCTTTAGCTCTGATGTCTCGCCAGTCTGCAGCTCTCTCTTTTGGGAGTAATTCTATTCCTCACTGACCAAACTATTAGTTGTTTCACTTCTGGTCTCCCAAGGAGGTCGAGATGCCTCCAATTGGGGATATTTGCACTCCAGTGTCTCCCCATTCATCCCCATCTCTGGTAGAACCTTTGGAATTCCACAGTGTGAATCCCACTACTATTCCTCATATTGACAATGACCTAGACTGGGTCGATACTCCTATTCCTATTGCTACTCCTGTGTTTCAAACTTCACCTCCTATTGCTAACCATAATCCTGTTAACAATCAGTTAGCTGAGGCTCTCTAACAATTATCAGAAAACCTTAATAGAGGATTAGCACTAAAGCCTTCCTAATTAATGGTCCACATTCCAAACACCTTTGATAGTTCTGACCCTCACAAGCTTAACTACTTCCTATTTTAGTGCTAACTCTATTTCCATGCCAACCCTTTGCAATTTCCCACTGATGAAGAGAAAATCAATTTTGTGATAACCTACCTCTTCGGTGTAGCACAAGATTGGTTTGAAGTCATACTATAACAGGAAGACCTTAGCTATGCACAACCTTGGCTTTTTACTTGGCATCTTTTTGTGAATGAACTCTAGGTCTATTTCAGACTTTTGGACCCAGTAGGGGATGTCACCAATCTCATTGACAATCTTTGTATGAAGCTAGGAGATAAGATTGCCACCTACAATGTGGAATTCATGCAGTACACAGCACAGTTGAACTGGGGTGATATAGTTCTATGCCATTGTTTTTATCAGGGATTGCCAAATTGCCTCCAGGATCTAATAGCAAATAGGGAACAAAGAAAACCTACCTCCTTCTATGCTATGTACCAACTGGCAATCACCTTTGATAACTGCTACTAGGAATAAAACCACAAGTGAGATCATCTTTGGAACACAAAGAAAGAAGCAGCAGATAGCCACCACTAAAAACAAGGGAAAATAGCTCAGTACTCCATCTCCTCACAAAGCTTCACTCCATCTTGTCCCTAATTATCCACAAATCCACTACAAATATGCTTTCTCAGAATTTCCTGAAACCCCCTAGATTATTATCTTCTATTGCTAAATTGCTATCTCTGTCCACTCTGCATATTGACCTCTCCAACAAACTAGGCAAAGATAGTAAATTAAACAGTAATGAGCACAAATACTGTATCAACAATAACCTTTGTCTTTATTGTAGATCAAAGGATCACAAGATAGATGAGTGCTCTAGGAAACAGCTGATAAGGGCACAACTAACTACTCTGGAGAAACAAGAGACTCTGCTCTCCAAGAACCTCTTGGAAAACTAAAGCACAGCTCCCAAGACTCAACACAAACTGGGAGTTGCATTGAACTCATTTGTGTAACTACGAGTCCAATATATCTTAATGTATCCACTCTTTCTGACCCCAATTCTCTTTGTATACCTCTTGTCTCTCCTCTAGTGTGTGATTTGGACCATCTCTAGCCTATACTCATCCAAATACTGGTAGACTCTAGATCTATACACTGTTTCTTGGACTCTGCTTTTGCTCATGAACATTCTCTACCTACTTCTCCTACTCCTCCTATGGAACTGCACCTGTTTGATGGAACCTTAAATAATATTATTTCTGAGGTAGTATCATTGTCTGTAAAATTCCTCTCCAGTGAATGCATAATCTTGACTTTTATATTACTCCACTTGATTCTTGTTGTTCTCCGGTACTAGGTTACTCTTGGCTCACCTGCTACAATCTATTGATTGACTAGGTTTCTGGGTCAATATCTTTTTGACTACCATCTTTACTTCAAAGTCTAGCTTCTGTTCCTCTTGTTGAAACCTTGATAAATCCTCTGTTCTCTTCAGTGGAAAACCCTCTACAGTTCATTCCATCTGAGATGTCTCTGTTTAACCCCAAGCAACCTTATATTGCAATTATCAATATACTAGCCCTACTTTGGGCCTTGCATCTCACAGGCTCAACAATATTTTCCCTCCAATTCTGTTCTACAATACAGGCCAATTAGTAGGAGATCTAGTGATGCTGCATACTTAAGTTATAGGGGACCCAGTAGAGTTGCAGAGTTAAGAAAATTAATCAAATAACTTAATGTACATATTTTATTCTGTTTATTTATAAGTTACTCTAAGATTTGAATCTTAATTAATTAATTAATTTTTTAAAAATCTCTATCTATCTACATAAAAAATCCCTAAAGAAAGATCTAAAACATCTTTTACAATATATAGAAGGGTTTTTCAAACAAGGAACTTTAAATAAGCAAGTAGAAAAAAGAGTTACATTGAGTTTTTAATAAAGAGAGTAATAGGAATAGGAATAAAGGTGAACCAGAAAAACATAACAAATAATGGGGAATAAGAACTTAATAAAGCCTTTACTTAAGAAACAAAATCTAAAAATCTAAAAAATAATTCAAAAAAAGATAAAAATCAAGAAAATATGGAGCAAAACAAATAACCAAATTTAATTAAAAAATTAAAATTAAAAATAATAAAAAAGTAAAACAAAATAAGGTAAATAACCTCAATAAAAAATAACTAAATTAAAAATAACAAAAATTTATAAAAATTGTGCTAATTACAAAAATAGAGGATTCAAACGCCAATAAAAAAACTTTGTATTTTGTTTAAAAAATAATACAAAAAGCTTGGGCAGGCAAGTTGATAAAAAAATGACATTTGCTAAGGGGTGCCTAAAGTTTGGGAAGTCAAGCAACAAAATTCCTAAAAATTTAGTTGAATGTTCAGAGAGTAGTTTTTTTGGTGATTTTGTAGGCAAGTAAATTTTGTGAGATTTTGAAAATGCTATACATATGATTGTTTGTACAAGATTTTTTACCATATTTAAACTAATCTATTTTGGTTAATTTTGAGTACTTTTGGAGGTCTTAACGATTATTTGAGGCTTGTGACCTCATTTTTTGCTTGATTTTTAGGAATCTTGTTGCTCGACTTCCCAGACTTTAGGTACCCCTTAGCAAATTAAGAAAAAAAAGTACTGTTGGGCCCAAGGATTTATTTATTATTTTAACACTTTTGGTTTTGTAGAAATATTAATTTTTATTGATATTTATTCAACGAGCTTTTTATTTATTTTCTTTTATATAAATTTTATTTTATTTTAGTTTAGTTTCTTTTATTTATTTTTTATTGGGGTTTTGTGCCTTATTTATATTGTTACTTTGTTATTTTGTTTTATTTTACTAATTTTGTTTTTTTATTGTTGTAGATCTTTCCTGCCTTTTGGGCATTTTATTTATTTATTTATCTCTAAGTTATTCAACAACTTTTTAATTTATTTTTTGTTAATTTTTACCTTTAGTTATTTTAAATTTTTAGTTTATTGGGTATTATGTTCTGTTGGGTTTAATAAGATAAAAAAACTAAAGGTATTGAGTCTGGAGCTAGGTTTTATGGGGGTTATTAGGTATAATTGATTAGAGTATTGCTGGGACTGAGGTTTTTGTAAATTACATTTCATATTAAAAGTATTTTTGTTTTTATTTTTACTTTTTATTTATTTTTATATATAAGTATTTTAGTTTAGTATTTATTTATTTATTTTTACTTTGTGACATTTGTATTAAAAGTATTTTATTCATGCTTTTTTTTTCACTACCATCTCTGAAAAAATCAACCTTTCTTCTGTTCTGGAGGAATACTATGAGTACACTAATGTGTTTAGCAAGTCCAAAGCAGAAATACTCACTCCCTATTGTCCTTACGACCTGTGAATTAAATTAGAGAAAAATTCTCACCTGCTAGTAGGAACTATCTACTCTTTATGTTATGAACATCGAGTGGGACTATAACTATTATTAGCCCTAGTCTGATAATGAGTGGTTAGTAGACGAGATGTTGGCAATGTTAGATGAGGATATTATTATGCAGTAATGCATCAAATGTCTGAGGACTCTAAAGAGATAATGGACTCATAGAATGAACAGGACTCTTCGAAGAAATCTCGGACTATCTTTCCCTTTCTATTTTGGACCTGTGCTAAATGGGACAATATTGGACTAACCCATTATTAGATACTGACTTGACTTGTCACCCTTATTACTTCTATCACTGGACTATCACTTAACTAGTTACTCATAGTTACAAGTAGTGTTACCATATTGTAACATAGTCACAATACCTAGTTAGGATAAATATAGACCAGAAAGAGAAGGGAACGGCAAGTTCTCTCTTTCTGTATTCCTTCCTGTATTTCTATTACTTCAAGGAATTAGTACTCTTACTTGTCTTAGGACAACCTCAAGGGTGCTACTCAAAGTCTCGTTGACATCTCTCCTCCGATATAACTTCACTGAAAACCTTAGCTAGACCCTCTAACGAGGAGTGTGAAGATATCAAGTGTTAGATATAGGCTTCAAGTTGAAATGCATATTCAACTGTGAGGTCTAGAGTCTTAACACTTTATCCAAATCTGAACAGGAAGTACTAAAAGAATTCATTAACAAAAACCTGATCAATGGATTCATCTACTTGACATCTTTTCCTTATGGAGCACCAGTCCTATTCGTAAAAAAAAGGATGGATCCCTTCGGTTCTATGTAGATTTTTGCAGACTCAGCAAAATCACAAAAAAGAACCAATATCCACTTTCTCTCATCTCTGACCTCTTAGATTTGCTCAGCAAGGCTCATATTTACACCAAGATCGACCTCCAACATGCGGACCAAATGGTATGTATTGCCAAAGGGAACAAATAGAAAACTGCCTTTCAGACTTGCTATAGAGCTTTCGAATGGTTAGTAATGCTGTTTGGACTAACTAACGCTCCAGCTGCCTTCCAACACTTTATGAATGACATGTTCTCCGACCTCTTGGATGTGTGCATGATAATCTACTTGGACGACATCCTGATCTACTCTGATGATATTACACAACACCAAAGCCACATCAAAGAGGTATTGAAGTGACTCCAAAAAGCAAGATTGTATGCAAAAGCAGAAAAATGTGAATTCCATTCAGATTCTGTGAAATATCTAGGCTATGTTCTATTACCATCTGGTTTGACTATGTCTGACACTAAAGTGAAAACCATTCAGGAGTGACTAGAACCAAAGAAAGTAAAGGACATTCAGTCTTTTTTAGAATTTGCCAACTTCTACAAACATTTCATTTTCAATTATTTAGATATAGTCATTCCACTCACTCGTCTTACTAGAAAGGACACTCCTTGGAATTTTGACGACAAATGTAAAAGAGCATTCAATACCCTAAAACAAGCCTTCACCTCTGCTCCTATTCTTACGCATTGGGTTCCAGATGCATAGCTCATCATGGAAACCAATGCCTCAGACTACACTCTTACTGCTATTCTTTCTATTATAACTAAAGATAATGAGATCTACCCTGTAGCCTTCTACTCCCAGACATTTTCTGCTCCAGAACTCAACTATGACATCTATGACAAAGAATTACTTACAATATTCAAAGCTTTCAAAACTTGGTGACACTATTTAGAAGGGTTCACTGCACCAATCGATGTTGTAATGGATCATAAGAACTTGAAATATTTCTTAACAACCAAGATGCTAATGTGCCAACAAGCAAGATAGTCGAAGTACCTCTTACAATTCAACCTCATAATTCACTTCTGTCCTGGACTGTCAGACTAGCTAACTCCAAAGCCAGAATTAAGCCAACTGCTCCTTTATCAGCATTTGACAAGGAGAACTCGATAGAGTTCTTATTAGATTCTCTATACTACTTATATAACTACTACATAGTCTGTGCACTTCTTTCCCACACCTATCATGTGACTTATCATGTGACACCATGTGATGTGATGCTATGACTTCCTGTCATGTGACACTTGTGACTGTGTGACACTTGTGATGTAACACTTTCCTGCACTTCCTTCTGTGTAATAAGTCCAAGATAAAAGAAAAGAAAAAGAAAAGAAAAGAAATATAAATAATAACTTAGCTATTTTTGCTAAGTCATGACATGGACATCTTGGCACCAAACCAGATGCTCTAACTAGACGGTAGAACATCTACCCAAAAAGAGGAGATAATGGCTAAACTTCAGTAAACTCTCATAACTTCTGTCTAGTCTTTACTCATAAACAAATTATAGTATCTCTTCAAGCAACTATTCTCACTACTCTGACACTTTGTATAGCCACAATATTGGATCAAAACTAGCTCCATTCCAATATTCTAGTAGCACTTCCCTCCAACTCTTCCATCTTTGACCATTTACTCTATCTAGAAGGACATTGATTAAAAGACAATGTAGGTTTCCTCAGAATTGATGACAGAATGTATATTTCAGATCATGCCAACTTATGTCTCCGAGTTCTCCAGTATTACCATGACCATGTTCTAGTAGAACATCTAGGCCAAAATAAGACATTGGGACTCATACAGAGACATTATACCTGGCCAAACATCTGTGACGATATACAAAAGTTTTGTAAGTTTTGTGTTACCTGTATGAGATCCAAACCACAGTGTTACAGACCATACAGATTCCTCCAACAACTTCCTATTCCAGAACACCCATGGAATTCAATTTCTATGGACTTCATTGAGAAACTCCCTTCCTCCTCTGGTTTCAACATCATCCTAGTAATAGTGGACCACCTATCAAAACAAGCTATATTCATTTCTACTCACAATACTATCACTTTAGTGGAATTAGCATGCCTTTTCATCATTTATGTCTTTTCAAAATACAGAGTTTCATCTCATATTACATCTGACCATGGCTCTGAGTTTGTCTCTCACTTTTTCTGCTCCCTAGGTACTGCCCTAGATATGAGACTTTACTTTATCAGTAGATACCATCCAGAGGCAAATGATCAAGTAGAACGGACCAACTAGACATTGGAACAGTACCTCTGCATATACTACAACTACCAATAGGACAACTAGTCAGAACTGTTATCCCTGGTAGAATTTGCTTACAACAACACTCCTAGTGCTACCACTGGTGTCTCTCCATTCTTCACCAACAAAGGATACCACCCTAATCTCATAGTATACCCAGAACAAGATATAGCTTCCTCTCATGTCTGTGAATTCATAGTTGACCTTAATGAACTACAAGACATACTCAAAGAGGAAGTCGCCAAAGCCCAAAGACAATACCAATCCTCTACTGACTCTCATCGACAACAACTACTAGACTTCCAAGTCAGACAATCAGTATTTGTCAGATCGTAGTACTTCTAGATAGCTCACCTATCAAAGAAACTCTCTGAAAAATACCTCAGACCATATGAGATAATTGCTCAGCCTAGCCCACAATCCTTCACACTCTGCCTTCCAGACACCATAAGGACTGTTCATCCAGTGTTTCATGTCTCTATGCTCGAACTAGCCATACCCAACATCTTCCAGCAACGTTCTGAACCTCTGCCAGCATCTGTAATCATCAACAGAAAACCAGAATATGAAATCTCCAAAATAGTCAACTCCAAAATTGACTACCGAAGGGCATACAAACTGCTTTACAAGGTTATATGACTGGGATATGAAAATACAGACAACAACTCTGAATGGTTACCAGCAACGGAACTGGAACATGCCAAAGAGTTAGTGAACAATTTCCATCTCAAGTATTCCTCTAAACTAGGACCATTACAACCCTGAATACCAGTATTCTACTTCCTTGACTCTGTTTCAAAAAAAAAAAATGATAATAATAATAATAACAATGATGAGTACTTATACATACTTCAAAGTGCAGTTTTCTTTGTACTAATTTGCTTACTTGTATTCTGCTCCGTAGTTTCTGTTGTAATCTGATACTTATATTTTAGAAGCAGTCTTTGCTGCAAAATTCATGCACTTGGATTCCCCCAGTATTCCTTGCAGTAGTCAAATACTTATATTCTTGCTTTCTCAATTATCGTCACTCATATTTATTTTTTAACCTATAGACAAAAAACAAAAAAAATAATATTCAAGAAAAAGAATTACAAAACTCTAGTATCAACAGAATATACAACTAGAGAAAACTACTAATCCCTTTCTCCATACCTTTCATTCTATTGTTCTTACTCTCTAATCTAGCTATCTTTTTCTCCTTTTGTTTTTCTTTTTCACTACTTTCTTGTACTTTTGTCTTCTCTCCCTCAGATGCCGGTCACAAAAACTGTTTCTCCTCGGAATCCTGGCTCTTTATACCAGCCAGCTTCTCTATTGCCACTGTGATCCTCTGAACATTCTTCCTTAATCCCTGTAACTCACTCAACTCATCCAACTTCCTTGATACATCTGCCTTCCACTCTGCATCCATTTGTTGTTTTGTTCTCCTTGTTCTTGACCTTTGAATTGCTTCTGTCCTTGCCTTTGCTCATGCCTTATCTATGTCAAAAGACTTGTAGGCTACCTTGGCCTTGGCATAGAGAGCACATGAAGTCGCATAACTACAAGAGTTAGCAGAGGAAGAATGATTCAAAAAAAAAAATACTTATGGCAAATTTTGGGGAATACCAAAGTCTGTGCATCTCTCACAAGGACTTCCTCTATCAACAACAGATGTCTCCATTTCTCTTACCAATTCCTCGTGTCATTGACAGGCCTCTGGAGTTTTCTTAGGCAAATAACAAACATATTGCCTTTATATTGCCTTTTGGTCAGAGGTGAGAGATCAATGAGGTTCATTTCCTTGTCAGAAGGAGGAGATAAAGGAGGCAAGAAGGTCTTCACCCAATTTTTGTACCATTGTTATTCTATGGCGACAATACAGTCCACCTCTAAACAGTGAGCCAGATCCTTCTGGCATTCCTCTTTTTTCCACTGTGCATCTTCCTCTTTCTGTTTTCTACATGCTTTTTTCTCTAATCTTTTCTGCTCCACAATTTTTGTCTTTTTTTGGGCTTGACACTTAAGCTGTTCTTTGTCTTTTTGCTCTCGAAGCAGGGCTTCCATCTCAGTATGTCTTCTGGCTAATTTAGCCTCATAGCACTTGTCATCAAAGTCAGAAAAATTAGCAATGAAGGTAGCATTGAAGAACATGGTAGTAAAGTTCAGGTTAAAAGTCCACAAAGAAAGATTTTTAGACTAAAGTCAAGTGATATTTAAATTGCTTATGCATAAAAGCTTTAAGGGCTTAGCCTTAAAGGAGGGGTACTATCATATTCTAGAAATATGATAATTATGTAATTTATTTCTCCTAATAATTCTCCTAAAATTAATAATAGTAGAATAGCATAATAGACTACTCTCCTTCTATTCCAGACTTCCTATAAGTGCTATATAGTTACAGTATAATTCCTTAGTTTGTAAATTAACATTATTTGGTCCTAATCCTCTTTCTGTCCACTCTGGACTCCTAGTTCACTTCCTTAGGATCTTTTCTCTGACGACTTTTCCCCACTCCAAAATATGTGACCATCTTATGACCAAAGACCAGGGTATAACACATAAGTTGAAGCCAAGGTCATTCATTAAAGTTGTACTCTACTCTAACATCTTTTACCTTCCACCAGAGTCTTCTTTTGGAGTTTACACTATTGCTAAGTAATATTCTCCTCCGATATAGTACATTACTCCATTCCAGAGAGTACTCTTGTCTATTACTCTGTTCTTTTGTCCTCTGTAATTCCATTCTTGACAACTTGTTAGATCAAGGGGGTGTATCAGATGTGCTCTAGACAGTCTCTCAGTAATATCTTGGTGATTGATTATATAGTAGGTCATCTGACTTAATGTACAATTCTCTGTGGACTTGAAGTTAGTACTTTGTCACTTACAGTTGTCCATAGTATTACTGAGTTACTAGGACCTTACAGCTGTCACCACTGCCCAAGTTATAACAAATATATGTGCAAATCTATATCCTTGATATAACAGAGCAGCTTAATGTCAGGAGGGCCAACAACAGTAATCTGGATCCTGTAGTGATAGACAATCTTCAGACAATACTCCTAGACAGTCATTTTTATATTGGTCAATATCAATATGCTTATAAGCTTATCAAGGAAAAACCAGCAAATGAACAGTAGGAGGTCATAATTAGGTTGCATGTTAATTTACAGCAGGATCAAAGAACTCATAATTTGCCTACTGCTGAAGAGATTGCAGTCATCATTCCTGAGGAAGGTGTCTATCATGCATTGGATAATAGAGATGTGGTATTATGGGCAAAAGGAGGATAACTTGAACAAATTAGCCAGAATAGTCCTTTTTATGCTGCTCTTCACTATGTTCTGTTGTTTCCAAAGGGGGAAAATGGGTGGTATCCAAGAATTCCAATCTGTAGTGCTCAACTTAGAGAACAAGAGGAGAATGCAAGGTAAAGAGATAGAGAGGAATGGGCTCACTCATAGGTGGTGTCTGATACATGCTACTATGCCTATTGTCTTCATGTCAGAGATGGTCCTCAACCACCTCTCTTCTATGGTAGAAAGCTCTTCCAGCAGTTTGTTATTAATGCATAGGCAAATTATGAGCAGAGAAAACTCAATTGGACTAAGACACATCAATATACTCTTAGATCTGAGTTATATCAGGGACTTCAGGATACTGTTGTATATAATAGGCATGATGGAGAAGATGTTGGGCCTTTGGAATGCAAACTTATTCTTCCCTTTTCTTATGTAGGGAGTCCTAGATTTATGACCCAGTTATTTCAGGATGCTATGGCCATTTGTAGACACTTCCACAAACCAGATCTCTTTTTTACTATAACTGCTAATCCCAAGTGGCCAGAAATCATCCATAGTCTCTTTTCTGGCCAAACAGCTACTGATCATCCTAATATTGTATCATAGATCTTTGAGCAGAAAAAGAAAGCACTTCTCAAGCTTATTGATAATGGTTTCTTTGATACTACTGTAGCTCATATTCATACCATTGAGTTCCAGAAGAGAGGTCTTCCCCACATCCACTTGCTTATCTTTCTGTATCCTCAATATTGCATTCAAGACTCTCATCATATAAACTTTATGATCTCAGCTCAACTTCCTGATCCTCAACTATAGCCACTTCTCTATGCAAAATTCACCAAATATATACTGTATGGTCCATGTGGTGCTGACGATTCCCAAGCCAAGTGTATGGTTAATAGAAAATGTAGTAAATGCTTTCCTAAGGAGTATAGAGAGAGAACAGATTAGGCTGAGGGCAGTTATCCACTCTATGCTAGGCCTGACAATGGCTTGGTTTTTGAATGTAATAGGGCCAGATTCACCAATCAATATGTAGTCCCTTATTATCCTCAACTTCTTCTTCTCTTTGATTGTCATATTAATATTGAGATCTCTGCTGGATTGGGATTTGTCAAGTATCTGAGCAAGTACATCTACAAGGGTCCTGATAAAGCAACTATGAGGATTAGTAGTGGGATGCAGGATGAAATCAAGGCTCATTTGGATAGTCACTCTATTGGTCCAACAAAAGCTTGCTGAAAGATCTTTGAATTCAATATGCATGGAGAGTCACCAGCAGTCCAATATCTTCCTATCTATCTTCCCAATGAATACTATGTCAACTTTCATGCATACCAGACTGTCAATGAAGTATTAGCTAGGCAAAATATAGAGAAGACTCAGCTAACTGCTTGGTTTGACTATAACTCTACATATGATGATGATTTGGGCCTTACCTACTGGTAGTTCTCTAAGTACTATACCTGGAATGCTAAAGTCAAATCATGGCATCCAAGACGGTGGGCCAAGGTAATTGGGAGGATATACTTTGTGTTACCATCAAAGGGAGAGCAGTTCTTTTTATAACTTCTTTTAACTATATTTGAAGGTAGAAAAAGTTAGGAGCATCTGAGGACCTGGAATGGCCAAGTATTTGCTACATTTAAGGAGGTATGCATAGCAAGGGGATTACTGGAGGATGATCATAAGTGGAGGATTTGCTTGGAAAAAGCAATTGCAATGCAGTCTGGAATGGCATGTTATCAGTTGTTGGTAGTTATTTTACTGACTGATGAAGTGGCTAAGCCTCATCTACTCTGGGATCAATTCAAGGCTGGACTATGTGATGATGTCAAGCACAAACTATATCATATGAACCACTACCAAGCTGACCAGGAGATACCAAAGAATGATATTTATGATTATGGCCTTTGGGATCTTAATAGGATATTAGTGGGAATAGGAAGAAGTCTTGCTGATTTTCCACCAATGCCTCTTTCACAGCAACAGTGGGCTCACAGAATTCCCAATCCTCTTTTGCAGGCTGAGCAGTATAATGTAGATGAAATGGCAACTTTGGTGGATGAACAAAGGACAATCTTCAATCCTGACCAAGCTACTGCTTTTAATGCTGTCCTAGAGTCTGTTACCAACAATTAGGGTCATCTTTTTTTCATTCATGCTGCTGGTGGTTGTGAAAAGACATTTTTGTGTAACACTATTGCTACTGAGGTTAGAAGAAGAGGTCAGGTAGCACTGTGTATAGCATTATCTGGGATTACTGCTCTTTTGTTGGATGGTGAAAGAACATCTTACTCATGCTTCAAGATTCCTCTTTCAATTCATGAAAACTCTATGGCTGGACTCAAATGCAATAGTTACATGTTCCCAGTTCTCTAACAAACCAAGGTTATCATTTGGGATAAAGTTTCTATGCAGCACAAGTATGATATTGATGCTGTTGATTAATGTCTTAGAGACTTGCTTAAAGTAAGTAATCACTTGCACTTGATAGCTCTTGAATTAACATATTATATAGAATGACCATCCATTTGGTGGAATTACAATGGTATTTGGAGGGGATTTTTGTCAGACTTTGCCTGTGGTGCCTAAGAGAACGTGTCAACAAGTGGTAGCAGCATCTCTTTGTAGAGGAAATTTATGGGGATATATTAAGTTCTTGCATCTCAGACAGAATATGTGCTTGGGTTACTCAGAAGCTGATAATCAACATGCTCAGTAGTTGCTGGAGATTGGTGCTAGGTCAACTATGGATAACAATAAGATGATTCAAGTTCCTCAGTCTATGGTTTGTGCTAATCTCAATGGTCTTATCAACAGAATCTATCTAGGAATTAGTAACACAAGAGCTCAAGATGACCAGTACTTTTTGGATTATATTATTCTCTGTCCTAGAAATGATCAAGTCCATGATATCAATAAGGCTATTCTTCAACAGTTCAACCCAACTGCAGAGGTCCATATGCTGAGAAGTGTGGACTCTGTGTCTAAAGAAGATGGAATGCACTATGCCTATCCTGCAGAGTTTCTTCAACAACTCAATGCTGGTGGATTGCCTCTTGCTTTACTCTGTCTCAAGGTTGGCTCTCCAGTTATCTTATTGAGGAACTTGGATCCAGGAGAAGGACTTTGTAAT
>Ga0153958_1000038_pt1 | contig 24274 bp, 11 predicted proteins | sample TSFL042MetaG_FD_104719 | JGI IMG/M metagenome (GOLD analysis project Ga0153958, IMG submission 104719) | Attine ant fungus gardens microbial communities from Florida, USA - TSFL042 MetaG | ecosystem: Host-associated > Fungi > Mycelium > Unclassified | place: USA: Florida, Wekiwa Springs... | reverse complement strand
TACCCGCTCTAATAGAAAGACCTAGCGAAGTGAATGACTTGATCGATCATACTGTACTAGATAGACCATAATCATTTCATATGCTATTTTGGATCCAATCTCGCACTTGGTCTGATCCTCTTTCTTCGGCGAGTTGGGGCTTTTCCTTAAGTACAAGAAATTTCTAGCCCGGTAGGAAAATCCGTATCAAGAGGACAGTTATCAGTCCCACAACTTGCTATTGATCGGATTTTATTAATATAAGAAGAGTCACTGCTGATTCTCTAGCTGCAAAACAACTATTCCTCGTCAATTTCATTGCCTTAATGGCATCAGTCTTCTTCTTCACTTGCACAACCCAGTCTTGCTAACAAACGAAAGAGTTGGCAAGGAAAGAGAATTACAAGGAATGAGAATTTACTAGGTGAAAAGAAAGTAAGATAGGGAGATTTAGTAATGTCCTTACCAGACTCGATTCTTTTTCAAGAATGTTGAGCCAGCAGGATCTAAGTCATGTATCTGGTTGAGCCTGCTATCTAGCTGAAGATTGTGCTAGCAATAGGTAAGATCTTCTTTCTGCCCTAACTAAAAAGCTTCCTAAGCCGCAAAAACTATACCAAACTTTACCGCTTTTCTGTGAATCCTGCCAAATGGCAGTTCGATCCTCTACCACCTTACAATAGAGCTCTTATACCCAAGCAAAATTCCCGAGAAAACGTATCTAGAAGAGCTTGAGGATTTTAAGTTACCTTTAGGGCGAGTTACTTGACTTTCGAAGATCCTTATCTACGCAATTATCAGTATCAGATCGATCTTTGAACCTTACCTTCTTTCTTTCCTTGCGGGAATTAGGCTACAGGGGGATGTTTTGATCTGCTTTCTTTTGCTATGATTCACCTTTCATAAGTTATTTCATCCCGCTTTCTATCCTGCCTACTTTATTAACACTAGTAAAGAGAAAGTAAAAAAAGCTATAGAGCTCACTTCTTCTTCGCTATCCTTAGATTAAAAAACTAGAATATCTAGAAACATACTAGAAAATGCAATCAATCTAGATGCAGAGAATCGTCTCTTTCCTGTGCTATCAACAGGGAGAAGTTGGCTACTTACTTTTATTCTTTTATTGACCTACGGATGAGATCTCAAAACTAAGAATGAACCTGGATACTCACTTTAGTGTAGATTCCTTCTGAGTCGGGATACTACCCTGTCCATTTCGGCACAGCCTTGCGGCTTGTTAACGTAGTCATCTCTGCATGCGTTTTGAGCCTCAAAAGGGCCGCCCTGTGTTACCCGTCCTTGGCGTAGAGAAAGCCGTCCTACCTCTTTTTTATTCCTGGGTGAACCAACATGTGACTCTCTTTGCTTGCTCATTTCTCCCACCTTTTCCTATATATAGAAAAAAGTACTTTTTAGAATTCTAGAAATCCTAATTAACCTCATTCTAGTATAAAATTGGAATTGTGGAGTGAAGGTTTCAGTCGATTGATACTAACTATTAGTACTAAATACCACACATTAATCAAAATCGTACATGAGAGGCGAGAAATCGTCTGCTGAAGAAAGAAATAACTCTTCCTTATACTTAGATAAATGAACAGATGAAATGGATACACTTTCTTTTCTACTTGACCAGTTACCGCTCTGTGGAGCTTGAATCCTTTCTTGCTGCAGAAGGTTATAAAGGATCTCTCCCGCCTGCCTATCAAGATCCAGTCAAAGCAAAAAAAAGAAGCAATCGGAAAAAGAAATCAATATAAGATCACTCTACGACCATTCTGTATGGCAATAGTCAATATTCGATTTAGGCTAAAAAAAGACCTTAGAATCACCCAACAAGATTGATTGCTAGCAGTAATATTCAAGTTAGGTTAGCGCTTGCTTGCCCCTATCGGCTGATTCTATTGCCTGCCGGTTAGCGAAACTTTTCCGGTAGTACGAATCGCTACGCCTCGCCTCTTTCTATATGATAATATGCACCTCGGTTGCTGCGCTCCCAGCGGGTAATAGCAAGAGAGTGTCTCTCCCAAACCTGAAGTCTCTCATAAGCCAAAGATAGTAAAGAGTAACATAGATAAGGAGTCTCTTTTTAGCCAGGTTTCAGTCGATTCAATTGAGAACATCACAGCTGATACGACAAGACCGGTTATTCACTCAACAACAACAGCGCATTCAATAGCAGTTGTCCTTTCTTAGACTCTTACTGCTCGTAGAAAAACAATGCCTTGAGGAATCTGTGCATCTCCCGGTTTAGCCGTAAAACACAAACAATCCATTGATTGATGTCAGAGCACTTGAAGGTGAGAGTGACATTCTTGAGTATACCTTAGTCCATAATATAATTGGATGAACTAAGAAAGCACAAATCCATTCTACGGCCATCTATCTTCGTTCCTCTCCTGCTTAGTCGAACGAGTTAGTTAGCACTACCTCACAACCGACCCTGAAAGGAGAGGCTGTATAACCCCACGGAAGGAGAAGTCTTCATTTTTCTATTTCAATTTCCTGTCTCTGGTCTGGCTTTATAATTCTACTTACTTATAGGTTTGAAAGGGAATAGCACTTTTCACCTACGGCTTTCCTTCTCCTTCACTGGAAAGTCTTTCATCTACAGATTAGGGCTAGACGTGCTTCTTTCAAACTTGACTTCCTCAGTAGTCAGTTCCCACGGAAAGGATCCGATTGAGCAGCGAAAGTCGCTTCATCAAAGACTGCCTCCGTCAGTTCAAGGTGAATCTAATGGAAGAGTGAAATAGCGAGATCTCCTAAAGCTGAACTCAGTCTTCCTTCTGGATTCAGATAATTAAGATACAGGAAAGGTCAATAGCTATCTTTTCTTTTTGGGCGATAGGCCCTCTAAGTAAAGACCTGCCCTCCATAACTAGAACTTCCAGGCCGACTCAATAGATAAATTCAACTCTCAATCATAGCCTACCTAAGGATTAGATGATCTTTTATGGCTTTCCTCTTCCCGTAAGAAAAGAAAGTGGAGCTAGGGCTTGACTCAAGGAAGTTAAAGAGCACTGGTAAATGACGAAGTCAAGACTGCTGACTACAAGGAAGTCCGGGCACACTTTTGTTTTGAAACCTCTCTAAATCCCATAGTGAACCTTTGCCAGACGTGAAGAGACGAACCTCTTAAAGGGAGACTTTTCGTCCTTTTGATCCCACTTTTGGTAATGAAAGAGGGATGTAGGACTAGTTCGACAGGATCATCTTACCTTCTATGGCAGCTCAGTCTGTTCCCACGCTTGAAGAGCCTGCTGATCTGTTAGCAGATAAAGGATAAAAAAATAAAATAGTAGGCCCTGTTCTTTCGTCAGAAGGGGCTGTCTAGCTATGGAAGAAGAAGTTGGTCACCGAAAGGTGCGATATTTGCCTTAGCACGATAAGCGAACTTTGCTACAAAAAGGGGGCTAGCCCGGCTTACTTTTTCAGCAGGTGCGCAGGAGCGAACCTTTGGTTTGAATGTTTGATGAATCGACTTCTAAATTGTTAATAGGTAAGAAAGTACTAACGCTTAAGAGCGGATGGAGGAATTTTGAAAGCAACTCGGTAATTGAATTGCTAAAGATGTGATGTGGAAGCAAAAATGCCACAGTTCTTTCCCTATGTTTACCTTGTGTTGTTACTACGGTGGGAAGGATTGCTTATGCTGATCGAGTCAGTTATCCCCAAGCTCTGCCCTTCCCTTTTGGATAAAGCATCTTTCCACTTTCTGGTCAAGGCTCAATCTGATCAATCAAGCAAGTCTCCGGCTGAGTTGGAACCTCACTGGCTTTCTCCGGCTTGGCTTAATAATGCCAACTCACTTTGATAGCCGAGAGAAGCCCAGGAAATGGAAGAGTGATCACAGGCCCTTCCGGACCTGAAAGACAGGTTCCTCAGATCTTCTCTTTTCAGTAAAATATAGATAATATAGAGAAGCCATCTCTATGGACGAGAGTTTCGGATGCGCTAAGTGACAATGGCTTGGCTATGACCAGATCTTCGTTGCAGTCTTGAAGCTAGCGTTATCACATCTTTACTTCCATTACTGGACGGAATTCGCTAGCGACGATGCAAACCAACTCCACAAGGCCCTCTTAGATTGTACGCATTTCATTCTTCCCTGAAGTGAAAATAAATAAAAAGTATACAATGAAGGTCAGCTGGCAGGTGTGACCACTTCCCGTGCTCGCCCAATATAGTATAGTAGAGTAGAAGAGGCTCAGACGCTTCCCATTGTCCGTCTGGTTGATGAAATAGGGATACCCGGTGAAGAAGAGGAGAAAGAAGACCTCAATCGTAAAGTAAGAAAAACTCTCCTTTCCACTCTGTCACGAACTATGATGGAACTGCCCGGCTAGCCATCTCATATGCTTAACACATGATGTTCGATTTCATAGAGCACATCACTATCTTAAAATCCAGTCTCGGTGGATGCTTTACACCCTGACTTTCTTTGTCAAAGCCCGGTGATTGTATAATGGATACAGCTCCTTGATAAGGAGGCTTTCCTCTTTCCTGTCCTTCCACGGGAAAAGTTTGAACTTCGATTGCTTTCATCCTCGCCTCCCTTTGAAGATGCAGGAAGAGCTAACTTCGCTCCTCGCTTTACTACTTATTATTTTTGGTATTGAACAGGCACACAAGCAATAGTTAATCAGGCAGGAAAGAAATTCCAATCCTAATAGATAGTAGGTCTTGCCTAGGTTGAACATGCAACTAAAGGGCATAGTTATGTAAACGTAAGGGTTGCTCCAGCCTATGAAAAGAAGGATGGTCCCAGATCTCTTTTACTTACCGTTAGCTTTGCTAAAGCAGTACTCCCAGGGTAAGGACAGGTGGCATAGCGCAGCCCTCACCAACGTGAGGACTGGACACCACATCTCGACCAGCTCGTCCAAACGGTTAAAAACCTCCTCAGCGCGAAATCCTGACATGAATACAAACCATTTTTGGGTATTTCAGAAGAGCCAAAGGGCGCTTCTCTATGAATTCCTATGGTCATGTCTTTATTAAAGATCTAGTCAAGGTCCCCGCCTAAGCCCTAGAAGATGATCTTCTCCTTTGGCATCGAAAAGCAAGGAGTCATCATCTCATATTACTCTACTAAAATTTCTAGATCTACTTTCAATCGATGATTCTCGCACGAGTCGAAATGCAAAACATGCTCACTTATGTTTGTTATTTTTTTTTTAATTTCTATGGCCATAGAATTTTATTTACTTACGACATTCTTAGATTTGAAAAAAATAGAAATAGTAGAACCAACCGGGAACGGGAGATCGAGAGGGAAGTGACATCACTTCAAAAGAATTGATTTCATGTGGGCTTTTTCGTTCCTGCCCTCACAGCTATTCCATTCCCGGCAGTGATCCAAGTACACATTCCGGCAAAGGGATTAGTTGATAGCAACTGCACGGTTGAGATACCTATTAATGCAATTACTGGATTTTTTCTAGAAAGGCCTTCATGGCGGAACAACAAGGAGTCACATAGTCCGAGATTCCACAAGCTTTTGAATGACTGAAGGGGACTCCTACGGTCTTTGTAAAGGAGTGGAGCGAAGGGGTTTTCAGCAAGTGGAGACAACGCTAAAAGTTGTCTAAGGTACCCCAGCGTAACGATTTGTTGAACTAAGGGCAAGCTGTCGAACTTCATCATCTATGGGTGGTACTGGTTTCAGGTTCTCTCGAGGTTCTTAAGAGGGGTTTTTTCCCAAGTCATGATTTCTTGCCATTCTTCTTCTCCTCACTACCACGCATCACGAGTTCGCTCAATCCCATGTAGAGATGAGCGAGCATAGCAGGACCAAGGTAGCTTGCTAACTCTCGCCATCTGCCAATCGAGCCGCAAGAATGTAAAAAGATCTTTGTATCTTCAAAGAGTGATTGCAGAACACGATCCGCGAGAGGAAACACATCATAAAGGCCCAATGCTCCTTTGCAAGACACATCAGGAAAAACTGTTCACAACTAACTGCTCTAGCAACGTTCTTTCCATCCATGCGACATCTCTTGCTTTGTTTGCTTTGCCTTGTTTTTGCAAAATTAATCTCTTACCCGCCTTTAGGCTTTACCAAAGAACTCTGTATTGGAGCACACCTGTTTGCTAAACAGGTGATTAGACTCAATAAAAGGTCTGGGTCAGGTCCGCTCCTCTTCTTTAATGGTTGACCAGGCACTGAAGGAGATGTTTCGATCATCAGTGTTCACCCTCCCTTCTCTTCTCGTTGTGGTATGGATATAAGGGAAGAGCCCGTGCTTGGAGGTAAAGGTCAAGGGCTCCTGTCATCCGTGTAATAGCAATCAAAGACCCACTCCAGATCGATGCCTCAAATTCTTCGTTTTAAAACCAGTTAAATCCTATTTTTTTGGGGGTCATACCATTAGGGGATATCATTTTCCGTATACTGAGATTTACCTTTTTTGACATACCGTGGAATGAGAACACCGAGATCAATCGAGTAAGATAGTGTAATGGTAGTATGTGTAATTGGTCAGTCAGACGAGGAAGACCAAATCCAATAACCGACATCCGAAATGCGTGGGAAAAAATAGAGAGCTTGACTCAGCAAGAAAGACCATAGGGGGCGCTCGCTCCGGGATGCTTTTGAAAAACTATGTGAACGAGGTCGATCGATTTCTTGACCAGAAAGAGCAGAGACAGGTGCATTCATTCTTGCGTTCATCGATCTGTGCTTAGGTCTGACAGTAAGTAGGGCTCGTTAAGTGTCATAGGTAAAGTAGTCTTGCCGTGTCTTTGTCTCCTCGGTACCCCCTCCCTCTTGTATGAAGTGCGTTGCCATCGTCTCTTTCTCCTTTGCCAGGTTACGTGGCATGGATTCGTCGATTGACGAATCGGATCTTGGCTCGCTGTCCCGCAGACGAACCAGTCTAGAAGTAGAAAGGGAAGGCAATAGAAAAAAGGTCCCCCTTCCTCCCTCTGTTTGTCTTCTTCTCGCCGCTTTTCTCGTCCATCCTGCCCTGCGCCGCTTACAGATGCAGTTGCAGGTATCTAAGCATCTATTAGTGAAGGGGGTTGGGGCGCGAAGCGCAAACCGCTCTTCGATCTCCCGGTGAGTTGGACGGGAACGAGACACAGGGGGTTATCTATGGAGCATTTGAATTGCCCCTTTCCGTTGGAATAGTTGAAAGTCTTCTTCTTAGGGGATTTTCTTTTTTCTTATCAACATAGAGTTGGAACTTAGCCGTGTAAGTTGCGGTAAGTTGCGAGTGGACCAGTGTGAAGCTTTAGCTTCGTTGCCGGCCAGAGCTCCTAGCCGACAACCGGCTACCCCTTTCGAGCTCAGCTGACCCCTTCTTTCTTCAGTTTTTTCCCTATTTGAGATAGATGAATCAATGGAACTTTGATCCCCGGTTCCTGCTTGGTCAATTCCTGGAAGGCCTCTATTAATGTAATGATTGAACAATCAAAGTACGTTTGCCGCGACTACGAGCTGCCAGTGCGCCTTTCTTTGGGTCGCTACGCTCGGGGTCGAGAACTGGTTCAAAAGTAGAAGGGGGTCCAAAACGAGCTAACGCGAGTTTTCGAACGACGCTTTTCCCGTTTTTGAACATCACTGAGATAGGCTTTTCCCCGAACCATTGACCCTTGTTCGGGAGGGAGAAGTTGATTCATTCAATGGAGCTTTATTTGTTTGATCTAATCTAGTAAGGGGGTGTTAGAAATAAGCCACCGCCCGACGAAACAGCGGTTTACAACAGAGCGATCCGGGACATCGAGCGAAGAGCTCCAATGCGCGTATTCGGAGCTACGCGGATGCCGTAGTCGCAGAAGCCGGATCAAGATCATGACAACGGCATTCTGGAAACTGTTGGGCCAGCCACAATTGGTCTAATGTCTGGGTGCGTATGGCGGTACACTGAGAGCACCTTTCAAGTCGGCTGACAAAGAAAGAAGGGTTTCGTCGTCTTTTTCCCGCTTTCACCTTCGATTGCGAAGGGATTTGAGGCCGGTTTTCAATTCGCTTTTCTCTCTCCAGCGAGGTTTGAACTTCGCGTGGTGGGAAGGCCTTCGCGATTCGCATCTTCCCGTCCAGCAAAGAAAGTGAAGGGGAGCGGACAGCAAGTTGGAGGACGCTGCAGAACCGCGTGATTGATCCATCTGCGCTATTCCCTAATTGAAGCAAGTTGGAAAGCCTTCAGAGCCTCAGCCCCTACCATTATATTGAATAAAATGAAAGCTGACTAGCAATCGCTCGTTTTTCTTATTAGCATGGGATTGGATGTTAATAATGAAAGACAGAACATCTATTATAAGGCAATCCCCGGGGAATTCCTATCGATTTCCGATGGATAACAATCCATCTTTCTCGCTTTCGCTCTTTCTCCCAATCAATCGCGAGGGTTCCGGGCATGAGAACGCAAGTGCCGGAATCGAACAAAACGTCCGAGAACGAAAGAAAAAAAAATGCTCCGCGGGGAACTCGTTTCATGTCGGCGTATTCGTGCCGGTTAGACGTCGGCCATGAAATCCATCACTATACCGAACAGATCACGGGCATTCACATCTCGGTCAAACGGAACTATGCGCGATTCTATCGTGAATCGCCTTCAGCAAGGTATGGCATTTAGGGTCTGAACCCGGGGAGAAATCTTTCTTCGTAGATACAAGAATTCGTTGCTGATCTAAAAAAGATCTTATCCCGTGGGCGTTAGCGGACGTTTTTCATTCTTCACCCGGTCCTTAGTAGCGTTTCCAAAGTAAACCTAACCTGGAAACGCGCTAAAACAGGCCTATAGGTTCGCCTTTCTAATAGAAGAAGAGTATCTAATTAGATAGAAGTATATATAATTAGCCAGATCGTCTGAAGCATGAACAGAATCACCTTTGTTCCGAAGGTTTTAATGAAAGCGTTTCCTTTTTTTTCTTTTTAAAGGCGGTCCTTTTCTTTCCCCCGACCGATGACTCGCTTGTTCAGTACTGCTAACTATTATAGGAGGATGCCGTCCCCTCGGGACTACCAGTAGTTTCGGTTGTTGAATCTCGTGCAAGTTAGGTTGTGGTTGTATTGGCTGCAAGCGGAACGTAGGCGCTTTAGGTGTGTGTTGACCATGCACTCTCGCGGAATGGAATGTCGTATGTATGATAGAGGTGGTGTGGTGATTGACCTCAATGCTAATGGTTATCCCCAAGGTTCAACGAATGAATGAAGCTATGATCGTACCCGGATAGAAATGATGGTCTTCCTCTGATGTCTCCAAGCCGGCCATAATAGAATAGATAGGCAAAGCAGCCAATAGCAGTCTGTTCTCGCCTATCGATAGATAGTAGGTTGCTTCCAAGCTCAAACCATTTGAAACGGAATTGCTACTGTATTCTTGTTATGGATAGAGTGGTATTCTCCGCCCCTGTCAAATAAAGTAGAGGGAGAGAACTGGAAGAGAGAAGGAAAAAGAGCAAAGGATTTACAAGTCTAATGGGAGAGGAATGGCTGACACGTTGACTGCCTTCGAGACTAAAAAATCTAACCCAAGCGGTCTAAGCCCCGGGACGGACCCCAACCGAAATAAAGGCGCTAGACGGACGGCAAGCGAGATAAAGAAAGCAGCTGGCCCTATGTGTAAAACCTTGCCGCGGGAGACCAATGAGAATAAAGAAAGTTTTTGGGCAAGACAAGAAAGGAACTCGCCCTTTGACACCACACCGAGGGATAAGAGCTGATTGCTGGCGATGACTTGGTGAAGGGAATCTATGAGAGAAGGTTCTCGAACCGGGTTCCGACCGAATAGAGCGCGGAGCCAACGAGTTCAGTCGAACAGCGTAACGAGTCTAAGGGCGCTTGAAAGGAATGGACGGGCGTAGGCTTAATAGTGAACGCAGACCCCCCTGCTTATAGATATGAGATCAATGACTTAAAAGACAGATGCCGAGAGAAACTGTTAGACTTCTTTATTGCGTTGCGAAGAGAGATCGAAGACGAAGATTTTCTGACGCAGTGCGGGCACTGGATGGAATAGACAGAGAATATAACAACCCACCGGAAGGGCATACCTCAGGAGCACCAATCTCCCCCGGCAAACATCTATCTGCACGAAGCGGGTAGTGAAATATGAAAAAAAAAAATATGCTTTGGGAGTGTGAGATACGCGAACGGGGAGTACGCAGCCGAACAACCGCAGGGGCTTCCAGCAGTGATAGCTGAACTAACCAGATGGGCCGCCCAAAACCTGGAGCTTTTAAATAAATCGGAAATCTACGTCGGATCCCGGCTATCCGAAAAACGCAGACTGAAGCGGAGGATCACAAAATGCAACACAACAAGGGGCGAACCAAGCGCTTGCGCGAAGGAAGAAGCGAATCAACCAGAATGGAGACAGGGAGGAGAGGCGAAAGAGAGATTTTCGAGCCTGCAAAAAGCAGCAAGCAACAACGGCTTTTCAGCCGTTGCGCGCTAGCTTGTAATTTAGGGGGTGGGGGTGCCCCTTTCGAAAGCTTCTATATAAGGATTTTATCACTTACTTGCGGAAGAAGAAGGCCCTTTTTTGTTTGGAGTTTTCCCCCGTTTTTCAGCTGCATCGCACTGCCGCATAAACAATGGATCCGCTGGGCTGGATGAGCAACCTTCTCTGGAAAGGAATAAGGAATAGTGAAAAGCCATGTCACTTGGGGTTGCTTATTGACTTTTTTTAGTAAGACCACTTTGGTAAGCAAAATTCTATTATATAGGCATGGTTGCTTACAAGACAAAAGCAAGCTTCTAGATGTTCTTTGTCTGAACATATGGAGGAAGCAACCTTCTGGCCTCTGTACCAGTAGTGGAGTGGCTTGCTACTTTCAATCAGAAAAGGAAAATGGAGCAAGGCAAGGGAGAAAGAAGTTGTCCCCTCTTCTCTGGTAACCCGCCGCCGGTCATATAGAGTGCTCCGCCCGCCACCGCATATGTAGAAAAAGAGGGAGCGGGGAAGGAAGAACAACCGTTTTACTTTGGCACATGAGGTGGCGGGTTTGGCTAGGTAACATAATGGAAATGTATCGGACTGCAAATCCTGGAATGACGGTTCGACCCCGTCCTTGGCCTCGGGGAGTGGCGAGCAGCACGGAATTTGAATTAATCAAATAAAAGGGGGCTTTCCTTTGTTAGAAATCCACAGACAACATTCTGGAACTTCCAAACCAAAGAAATGCAACATGAGAAGGAGCTTTTTACGTTACGCTTCAATAGAATGAATTCGGTAAGGGTAGAATACGCCCCATGGTCGATCGAAGGTCCTGTGCCACTTGAACTCAAATCTATCTTACCTTCCATCCATCTTTGTCCAGCCAGCTCATAACAAAAATGTTAGACCAATCTCAGGGCTGACACAACCGAATTGGTTGAGGAAAAGGAAACCCCAGCGACCAAGCACTCCCGCCCCCAAAAGCGGAGACCGAACAACCGCCAGGTTGTCGAAGACACGTCTGAAGAGGAGGCGGGCGCCCTCTAAGTTTACCACCCTACCCACTAGTGGACTATGAGGGGGGCAGGCGAACGGGAACCGACCGAGAACCCGAACCGCTTGACTGACTGACCCCTTCATACTCGATTCATTAGGGTCGGGGATGGATGAAACCAATCAGAAGTGCAAAAAATCGCGCAAGCGAAGCCGGGAAACGGACCGCAGCGCAACGACTAGGACTCGTGTCGGAGGAGTTTTGAGCGTGAGCTACCACTCATGCAGCGGCAAGGACCCGCAACTCTCGAAGGGGCCACCAACCGCCCGAATCACTGTAGCAAACCCTCCCTTTACTCAATGGATAGCGCTTATCCTCTTCAATCAACAAAATGAGAAAGAAAAGAAAGAGAGAAATAGGTCTTTATTGAATTGAAGAGGCTTTGCACCTAGGACTAATAAAGATCCAGAAGAATGGGTCTAGGCTTTCGAAAAGATGAAGATGCAAAGGGGCGTAGCGAGAAAATGTCTTTTGAACAACCAACCTGACATAAGGCCGCTAAGGGCTCGCCCACTTAGAGCAGATGGAGATTCTCGGACGGGGAAAAGCGGCACTCGACATCTAATCTATTAAACAACACCAAGAACAAAGCCATACCATGCCCTCGGGAGAAAGACGTTCTGATTGCCATGAATGCTGCCCTCGAGGACGTGTACAAGAAGGTCTTTGCCGATTCCTATCAACATGGTGCACCTCTCAGTAGAGGGGCGTGAAAACGCCGTGGAGACTTTGACCGAATGAATAGGTATCAATTGATAGACATTTTGATTGAGGAAGAGAATCCAGGATGAACGCTTTTTTCGTTCGCTATGTGCTGACTGGATGCGTACTCGCGTGATCGATCGATGGACGGGGGAATTGCGTGAATGACGAGACCGGCCTAACCGAAAGTAAAGGCTCTTCCCTCTCTTGATGGCGAATCAAGATTGACTGACAGACGGAACCGATTCGGAGAAACAAGAAGCATGGCATGAGATACGCGGCGGAAAAATTTCCGATAGCGAATTACTTGACTCGATGGATGGAGGGAGGGCCCTCCAACTCAAGCACGAAATCAATGTTGAGTCAACAATCATCGAGAGGGGCACCGCCAAGCGAGATCGAGACCAGCACCTTGTATATATAGGTTGGGGAAAAGCCCCTTGTATAGGGTTCCAAACCTACGCTTCTTCCAATATCCCAACAATAAAGGCCGAGAAACTTGACTTTGAGAAAGGTCTTGCAAACCTCTCCTTACCAGTCGAGCGTCTACGAACCTTAGCACAAGCACTAAGTAAGAAACCTACCTTTTGACAACCTTACTAATAGAAAGGGGAAAGATGCGCTCAAGCATGCGAAGAAAGCTCGAAGAGCTTCCCTTATATTATAGAAAGGTTTGTAGAAAGGGGCTTCTTCCAATATCCCAACAAAGTAGGGGCTTCAAAGCTTGTAGTTTAGGGGTGCGCAGGTTTGGAACCCTATACAAGAGGCTAGCGTGCAATGGCTTTCTCTGATGGGGGCTCGCTTCTTCAAGCTCCGCTTGCTGCTTTTCATTTTGATAGGAGTAGGTAGGTGCTTGCTGCTCGTAAAAGCCGTAGCTTGCTGCTCGCTTGCTGTCTACTAAACGAGCCTTCACTGCCCGCCCGGCCCCTATCTTTAATCTTAAGTAAAGTGAAGTCAAATCAATGAAGTGAACAGCCCAACCTCTTTGTTTGAAGCTTTGCCGGGAAGCTTCTACTTGTTGAAGCTTTGCTTCCCCTAATTCCAAAAAACAATAAATAGACTTGCTACTATAGTTATAGTATAGGAAAAAGCTTCTCTTTGATAGCGGTCATAGGGGGGTTCAGAAAGGATCTGATCGTAGATAGAGACAACAACCAGTGCGGGGGTAGGGGCGGATGTAGCCAAGTGGATCAAGGCAGTGGATTGTGAATCCACCACGCGCGGGTTCAATCCCCGTCGTTCGCCCATCAATAAATGGACCATTTGTTACGCCTAGAAAGAATTTATTCTGCAAGTCATCTCGAGGCGCATCCAAGCCCGATTGAAACATAGAAACCATAGATTCGCGTCGCCTACTTGCGTCAGGCTAAAGCCCCCTTGCTTGCGGGTCAGGAAAAGACTTTCACCTCACCATCTCACTCTGAATCCGCAGAAGAGTATACCATATCGAACGAAGAAAAAGCAGATAGAAGAAATAGAAGCAAAGAAATAACAATAACCAAAGGTGGTGAAGGGGTATAGGGTTCATAGGTTTGTTTCGAATTCGAATAGGTTTGCATCAAGGTACGTTTTCCCAAATGTTGATGGCTTGGAGTTCCCCATCTTTGAAGAGAAGGAGAGGTATGGGGATATAGTATATATATAGTCTAGTCCCTACCGTACGGTGCCCGAACACGATTTCTATCTTTCTACCGGGGCCCTCTCTTTCTTTTGGAATTTCATCCACAGCAAGAACTGATAGAATTTTGGATGCCACCGGAATTAATGATTTGAAAAAAGAGGGCCCAAGGATTGAGTCCTTTTTCTTTTGGATCTGCTACTCGACCCGTATTCTGTTACAGGTTTGCCTAGCGCTTCCATCGAAAGCTTATACCTGTTGACTTTGAAGCCAATTGCCATCCTCCTTTTAAATTAAAGCATCCCGTTCTTCGATTTCTGATTCATATGCATCTCAAGACCGACCAAGCAAGGGTTAACGTTGTGTAGTCGGGAATAGAGTTGCCGGTAACCTTTGGCTAATAGCTAGCCTAAGACAAGAGGCAATAAAGCAGAGCTAGCGAAGGGAGACCAAAAGCAGGAGCTTTTTAAGCGCACTCTGATACACACGAGCCACATCTGGATCAGCGATGAGAACGTCATCACCAAGCACAGCATATCTGTCGAACTTAATTCCTGGCCTAACCTGTTCTGCAGCCCACCACACTAATAGATGGTGCGAGAAGGCAAACAGAGGCCAAGAGCCGTAATAACCTAATGGTTGGCCAGCCACAAAAGAAACTGTTGAGTACCGCCTTACCTTACAAAAGGCACCTCAAACAAGTTTGTTGCCAAAGTACTGTTAACAACAGACGAGGCGGTCAAACAATAGGCTCACTATTTCAAATAGATACACAAGGGGCCACCTATCTGTGGCCGACTTGAGATCAAAGCGGAAACAATGAAAAAGTACATTCATTGGTTTGTGGAGGTGGAAGGAGGAAAATCTGAAATAGGATTTCCATCCTTACCCATAGTAGACTCCAGGTAGTGATTCCTTACCTCAAGACCATCAACTCTTGTGCTATCCCTTCCTGTCTTAGAAGCATACGGATGGTTGAGCTCAAGGAAAGCACCCTGAGAGCAAGAAGTTCGATCAATTCTGCCAGTCTACTGCTTCTGAAAAGACTTCTAACTGCGAGAGTGCCTTAGATCAGGAGCATGAACAGCTCAATTCCGAATATGTATGCTCTTTGATAGAATACGCTGTTATGATACCCGGAAAAGGCAAAGCCCTTAGCCCCGATGGGAAGCAAAGAAATTCTACCCTTTTCCAGCGGAAAGTAATTCTCTTGAAAGCGGGGCCTTGGTGTGGTGACCCGAGCCCGAGTCATTCTATCATTTTTGCAGACATGACAGACTCAATAGGGTCTCCTTTGATTTAGGTTATTCTATATATACGCCCTGAAAAGAGTCAAAAAACGGGAGGGCCATATTTCGTACATCTTTTTGTGTATATAAAGAAATCAAAATTCTGTCTTCTTGTGCTATTTCGATAAGGAAGTATTAAACAGAATGATTTATCGATCGATGAATAGAAGGGAAAAGAGCTAAATGAAAAGGAAGAAAGGGTCCTTGATTGACCCTAATTCGTAAGGAATCTCGAACTGAGTCTGATCTTTCCGCCTTACAAACAGTTTAGTCCGACCTTGCCGGAAGGAAGGATTTCGATCTTCGTTACCATTCCTTTTATTATTTAGCTTTCGATTAAGTGAGTGTTTGTTCGCTGAGACTCTGACTTAAATGCGAGTCTGTGACTGTCCTCTTTCTAATAAAGTCTTGTCTCTTGACCCAATGTCAGGTGATTGGCTAACCATGCCTTAAAGGGTGTGTGTGTTCGACCATGACGCTCAGCTTGTTATGGCGAGCGAATCGAGAGCTAAAGCTTCAAAGCGATCAGAAAAGCGCTAACGCGACTATACCCAAACTTTAGTTGATGACTAGACTTACCTAGCGCTTACGTTCTAGCGGATTCGAGCAAAGAAAAGACAGTTTCAAAGAAGCCATTCGTAAACCTACAACTGACTTACTACTATCTTCTTAGAAGACATACTGGGAGGGAGGCTCCATTCAACCATTCTATCAAAGACTGGCAACCTTATAAGAATAAAGAAGAGACTTCTTAGCCTTACTGCTTGACCTCCTCTCTCTTAGCTAAATATGGGGTTATCGACATAGTAGTTCCCTCTTTCCCGGATGGGACTCTACTAGAGAATAGATAGCCCAATTCCACTACATCCGCTCTAGGCGGAGATGTTCGAAGTTCCTAAATTACTGGGCTACTTAGGCAGACTCCCCTCACTACCTTTCGACTCGGGCTTTTCTAAGGTGCTAAATGCATTGTTGCAGTCGATGCTCTTTCGTTCAAAGATCCTATCTTCTCTTCTGACTAGGTGAGACCTGGTTGTTCGAGGAAATCCTTGTCGCTACTCTAAGTAGTTTCCCGAGTCTTTTGATTTCCTAACCAAGGATAGGCAACTCCGGATCTGAGATTGTACTAGACTGAGCTGCCAGAGTTGTTGCACTGGGGTCTCTATTGCTTTCTTGTGAAAGGATCTGCTTCCTTGTGCTCTGATTGCATTCTCCCAGATAACTAGGGGGGATTAGATTGTCACCTCTCCGGGTTGGTTAGAACAAGAAAAGAAAAAGACCAAGACTAATGTGAACCCAACAGGAGCTCGAAACCGCCGATAAGGGCTTCACAACGAGTCCATCGAAACGAAGCTAATTAGATTCTAGTAGTAGCACTGATTGCCACTGATGCCTTCTTAGCCGTGTCGTGAAAGTCCTTTGCTCAAGTGCTCAAGGAAAAGGGATCTTACTAACAGCAGGTAAAACCTAGCTGATGGTAAGATTAGAGATTGTCTCTAACATATAGCTGTCATCCTAAGAATCGAGTCTACCGTTAGAGGTGCTCCATTTGGACACCTAAGAATCTATGAGAACGAGCTTCTATCTTTCTACGTGCTCAGAAATCCTTAGAGGGAGAGTGGAATGCTCTCCCCTACCGAGGAATGAGACCTCGGATGGTGCCAGAGACAATCTCGACATCTATTATCTTCATTCAAGACGACTAGTGGCTCACTCTTTCGATAGAGATCTACTGAGAAATGCCTTCTATCTACGTCAATAGTTCGTCCTGTCTTCTGTCTTCGCCCTTCCATTCTAGTTTTAGTAGATAAGCAAGTGAATGATGAAAGAAATTCATTCTTTCTTTGATTCGCTAGAACGCGTAGGAGTAGTTTTCTTTGCTCTTTCTTCGTTTGTAGAGAGTCGTGTGTGAGAACAACGATCTTCAGTTATCGTATCAATCTTGGCTTTGCTGCTCTCAGGGAAGTATGTCTTAATTTAATTCAAAAGTACGTTACTTTGATCGAAGAAGCCGCAGAGTCAGGAGAACGCTAGCCTTATTACTGTTTTCCCTTTCAAGTGCTTGATTGGCTTCGAGAAGACGTGGTACCTAGTGCCTACGGTCTGCGAAGCTTTGCGGGTCGGTTAAGCTGATCCTTGTCAGATCCATTCTCAAGCCCTTGATACAAGGTTTCGACCAGAGCAAACCACGACTTCGTAGGGGAGGGAATGGAATCGTTTGATCAACAGAGGGAAGAAGGCTCATGATAGTACTTTGGTAGTAAGGCTGAAGCACAAAGGCAGGTGGGAGAACAAGGACAAAGCCAAAGGCACTCGAGGGAGTAGGACTGACCACCTCACGTTTGGCTTCCGTTGGTAAACCCCCCCCTATTCTTCCCCAATCCCCTCACGCCAACGCAGGACTTGAGTTGGGGCATATGTTTAGCTCTTGGCTTCGGTTCCCTACTCTCTAATCTCCGCAGTCTCTCACCTAAGCCCTAATAGCAATAAGACTCAAGATCGTTCGCATCCCATACCCATGGGCTACTCACTAATACGTAAAAGCTAATCTTGAAAGATTGCTATCTATAAGTACTAACATAATTTATAGATTCTATTGAAAGTAAAGGTACGCAGTAACTCGAGCAAAGCGAGAGGTTCGAAGACGCTAGTGCGAAGCTTTAGGCCTTCTAGAAAGAGTTTTCTAGACAGAATGTTAACGATTATATATAAATCGTTAAACGTGACTTTAGAAGTCAGTTTATCCTTGATCTATTTCAATCTGCTGGGATAACGCTTTGATAGGTACGTAGTCACTAAAGCGAAGCTACTGGAGTGAATGATTTCTTTCCCTTCTCAAGCTCTTACAGGCGCAGATAAAGTCTTTCTTATGGCCAGATCGACGTTGTAAGAATAAGAGTGTTCAGGGCCTGCCCCTTTTCAAAGGATGAATGCCCCACCCATCTGCTAAAGGCTTCGTCAGTGAGGTGAGAATTTCAGCCCTATCTCTCCTTCGGGCTTCAACCTCCTTAAGCGGTCGGCGGGCATAATTGAAAAAAGAAAGGCACTCTATGTTCTCGTTCTCGGTGCTCCGGTCAAGGTCAATTCTCTACTTGTCTTCACCTTCGGACATCAAGAAAGCCGAAGCACAGGTTCGTAGACCTCTCCGAATCCCTCGAAAGCTAAGGGATTTACGGTCAACGCTATCTCAAAGAGCATGACCCCGTTGACGAAATCTCTAAACTGGGGCTGGGGGAATTACTTCAACTCTCGGTAAAGATGCCACTTCCTGCATTACAGCAACCTTCTCAGGCAGAGGACCTTAATGGAGCGACATTCGTCCTCTCAATGGAAGGTTTTTTTACCTAGTGAGTCTTCAATTCCGTCTTTAGGTCAGTCTTCGATTCGGCCTGAGGGGAATGCTGGTATAAGAACCCCGCATGGCAGTTCGGAATTCCTCTGGCTGTCTTCCATTCGTTCATTTCTTTCGTAGAGCGGGGGGATAGGTCTTCCGTGTGGAGAACCATTTCCATAGCACTTAGTCGTAGAAGTTTCAATTCACCCCTCAACCATTCAACAGAAGCAATAGCAAAGAAAGCCGCGAGCTGAGCAAGGATATTCTATTGTTGATGGACTTACCCCAGAGGCATATCGTTACCCATAGCCCATGGATCACTCACTACAACAAAGAGTGCTAAATCACCCTCTTCTTCGGCAAGCCGTGGTTCGAGTCAATCAAGAATCCTGTTTTCGATCTAGTAGCTGTTGCTGGTCCGTGTCTTGGAGCTAGTTGCTTCTTTACAAAACCTCGATACCACATTCATCAAAGAGATACGGCCATCTCTCTAGGTTGCACACCCCTTTAGATCGTTCTATTCGTGCTTGAAAAAACGACCCCATTGGTCCGCTCCTTTTAATGGACATTATTAGCCGTCTTCCGAGGGTTAACACCCCATAGATCAGATCGTGAACTCTTTCAGACCCTTAGTTTCACTTGGTTGGGGCTGAGTTTCAGCCTGCCTTCCACCAAATATAAAAAACCTTACTGCTGCCTAACCTGCTGACATCCCGGCGAAGAGAGTCATTATTTGTGTCACATCCTCGAATTCGAGAGAAGGCTTTTCTGTTATCTCTCAAATTATAGGCATTGAAGCGATCGAGCGAGAGAAAGAAAGAAAACTATTGCACACGCCCCTCATTCGCCCTTTACTAATATAATAGAAGGTAAGGCAAAGCGCCAGAAGGTCCAACTAGAAATATCGTAAGAGAGGGAGGCTGTTAGCAAAGGGTGGAGAAGTGATACCACCTTCGTGGATAGACCGGGTGTGGTGCAAGTCTTGTTAAGTGAGATTGGGTTGGACCTCTTTCGACCTCGACGTTTTTCGCTAAGCTTTTTCTATCCCGGACTGAGCTTATCGTCTTGTTGCTGAGGAAGGGCTACCTGTAGCCTATGAGTTCCTTTTGGGAAAATATAAAGGAAGCCCATACCGGAGCGAAGAAAGAAGCATACCGGGCCTACTAAGTGAAGAATCATAGCGAACAAACCAAGCCTGTCGAATCGAGTTCATCGACTGAGCCTGACCGTAGCGTCTCATCTCGAACTACCGAACCAAAGGGGCTGAGCCGATGCCAACTCCTTTTGTCTCCCTCAAGCATTGAAAGAGGACTGAAAGTCAGCCTAGATAGGGCTTAAGCCGTCTTATACTCTAAAGTCTCCTCAACTCCTATCAAGGCGGGGCGAGACTGTCAACTACTATTCCCTGTCTTCGTCACCTCCCTCCCGGCCCTAAAAAGAAAATCTAAAGCAACGCATCAATCTTGTCACACTTGACGAAGCCATTGCCAATCTTTCCCTCTTCTTTCCAAAACCGTCCTATCTTACTAACCGTCGTTATCTTAGCCGCAAAAGTCAGTAGAGCGTATGCTAGGAAAGAAGATAATTAGGCGAAGTAAGTCTTGCTGCTGCTTCCCGATTGACACCAGTTTGCGTTTTCCTCATATACATTCAATATATGGATGTACACTTCGAGTCACTTGCCCTTCTTGACCTAACCTGAAGCGCTTGTCTTACTTTTCTAACTTACAAGTGAGCGGAGTGGTGTGTGAGCTGCACGAAAGGTTGCTTGCTCCTAACAAGTTGCATAGCTCCCCCCTATAGAATATAGATGTGATCGTTTGAGTCTCGATCGATGAAGCCTTTCGAAGCACTTTCTAAACGCTAGTTATATGCTTAACACATGCATCTGAGGTAAGCTCAAGCTTTAGTTGTCTCCGCTTGGGCCTGCCTTTCGGTCAATCAAGGAAGTGCATCGAATCGGCTCTTAGAGATTGAAAGCTAGCTCCGGGGTATGGAATGACTTATATAATATAAGAGATCTCTCTTAGGATACCCGGGAAGAAGGCTAGTTAATCAGCTTCGGGAAAGAAGGAAGCAAGCGTTCCAAGCGAAGCAAAGGAGCCAAGACAGTAGGACGGTTGCTAGCACGACTTATGGCTTTCTAATCTCTTTCTTTCTTTCCCCTCGGGATGTCTGTGCAAGCCTGTCTCTTTATAGATAGTCATTCCTTTCTTTCCTTTGTTAGAGAATCACCTCTCTCTGGTCTGGTAGGAATTCCCTCTCTTCTTTCACGGCTTGATTTCGCTACGCACTGGAGCACTCGGAATTTCCACAAGCCTACCTGTTTTCTTGACCTCAGAAGGAAAGGAGGAGATTCTGGACCTGGCTTCCTGGACGGCACTCTTTCTCCAGACCGGGCAAAAGCGGATTACGCAGCCTGGAGAACTGGAACAAGAGTTGCCCGACTGAGTTGAGTCTTCATGACTTGAGGATTCCAAACCAGTAAGGCTACTGGGCCAGGTTCTCAGACGGTTGCCTACGGACGGCACATACTGGCAAACCCGACCTTTAGATTAGATAGGTTGATGGGGTCGAGAGTGGTCTTCTCCTTCGATCTTAAGTCGGCCACAGATCGGTGGCCTCTTTTGATCTTGTTTAGGATAACGACCCACCTTTTCGATAGATCGTTTGCGTCTAGTGCAGTTAATTCTTCACTGGCTCCTAAATGCCTTGAAATGAAAAGAGTAGGGTGAGAACATTATGCCCCTTATACTCTACTTATAGTCGGGCAGTCTATGGTCATACGGAAGCGTGGGTAATAGAATGGGACTACTTAATGTTCCACTCAGCTCGTTGTTTAGTAGTCTTTCTCGTCGGAATGGTTATACGGTAGCAGTGACCTTAGCTTAGCGGGCCTACAATAAAAAGCCATAACAAAAGTCCTTTTCGGATCCATTTATGATTCTTTCGAGGTCGCGGAAGAACCTGAAGTTCTATCTCTTACGAGAATGAGTTGATTCAGTTTTGCATGGTGAATTCGACTTATTAAAAAATGAAACTTCTCCTCACCTGATCGTAGGGACACGCAAGCGCTAACCGATCGAAGACCGAAACCGAATAACTTCCTGACAAAGCTTTCCCGACCGAGAGGCACGAGCTTCCGAAGTTTGCCAAAGAAGGTAGCAAGTAAAAGCAATCGAATAGTAAGTTAGTTCATGCCAGCTCTCCAGTTCGAAGAGCAGGCATGTCATGTCCTTTAAAGAATCTTCATACCGTGAGGAATCGTCAGTTGGTGAAGATGTCCTAGATCTCTGCTATCAAAGGAATCGTTTGCTGTTGGTATGCCCTTACTATCGCTTCAGCGGATTCTCACCCGAGAGACACAAGCTAACTTTCCCAATAGAATAGTCCCGAGCTTACTGGAGAGCTCGGTCTTATGCCTCCTCTGATCAATCCTTTCCTTCTATTGAGCCTGATGTGGGGATCTTTCCTAAACTAAAAGAAAGGGGTTGTTCTCCTTGCAGGATTGGAGCTTTTAAGCCACTCTATGGCTAGCCACGGGGGACTTCGCGGCATGCGATGGAGTGGTCGGTGCGGAGGGGCCGCCTTCACCGCCCGTTGTGCAGATTCCGGAAGCACCTCTGGATGCTCCCGAACTTCACCCCGCTCCAGCAGCAATTCCGGTATTGGACGAGCCTCTCCTGCCTGAAATACAAAGACAGGATGAGCTCTACCGGCGGTTCCTCGTTAATACTATAGGAGAATTTCCGAGCCTAGAAAGAATCTCTGAAACTGTCCGAGTACAAAGCCTCGTCGAAAGACATGTGGAAGCTGCATTAGTTCATCAAGGCTTCACCCCAGAAAGTATATTACAGAACCGTCATCTTCTACGGGGTTTCATCTTTTATAATCGGGGACGAGCGCTCTCCCCCGGTACGTACCGCCGTTATCTAGAAGAAATTTCCCGATTGGGGACGCGGGATACCCGGGCTTTTCAAAGAATTCTCCGGGCTATCCGAAACTCTGAGATTTTCCTATAGTTTGGAATCTTTTGATCAGAGGAGTCGCGTAGCAGTCGGGTAACAAGGTTCAAAGAAAGTATGGTCAATCTCCCCCAAAGTCCCTTATAAATACTGTCTTTTTTAGCCCCTTTGCCTTTTCGATGCCATCTCTTGTTTCCCATTATATGTAACTTCCTCGCTCAAAGAGCGGCTATTCACCATCAGGAAAGACAGTAAGCCAAGAAAAGAAAGATTATTTAACCGTAGGACAGTGAAGAAAGAATAAGAATGAAAGAAGTTCAGTTTCAAGTTGAAATAGGAAGGTTTTATACGACGAAGTATAGCATCTTGCATCCCGCTAAGACAGCAGCTTCACGCCACTGTACCAATAGGTGCTGGAGAAGGAAGAAAATCAGTCAACACTAAAAGCCCAAAGGCTAGCCTATCGAAGTGACTTACAGATCCGGATTCCATTCTTTTGAGTGAACAAAGCCTGCGAAAGGTAGATTCATTTTTTCCGAACCTTTTCTATCTCGATGCGAAACCTTAAGTGGCCAAGCAAGCTCAGCTTGGGTAAGAATGCCCCAGTAGCTCCAGCTTGCTCAGTCTTAGGGGTTGAATTGACCGACTTAACATACGCGTTTTCTGGATGGACAAGCTCTGGTTCACCTTCAGCATGCTCAGTTTCCCCCTCAAAGCCCCTTTCTCTAGCAGCTTGCATTCGATGCCATCTTCCTTACTCTATCAAGTAAGTGATAAACACCTTATTTCTTTTTTGTCACTTTCTTTAGTTTAGCAGCTCCGGTAAAGGTAGCATTCACAGCTGAAAAAACAATTTGCATATGATGTTTTCTTAGGGGGATCAGAGCAGCTAAGCATCAAAAGATAGGAATAGAATAGCTGATCTTTACTCCTGTGGGCGCTCTAAAGCTCCTCTTCTTGTCTTGAAGGGAATTCACGCCCTCGTCCTTACAGAGAGTGAAGTGAACAATGGGATTGGGCACGAACGGAAGGAAGAGTGTATTCTCTTTCCTTGCTTCCCTTTCCCCTTATCTTCACCGCTCTCTCCTGCCTATTATGATCAAGATGCTCCCGAAGTTCAACCTTCGGCCGAGGAGTTGACCGTGGCTCAGCCAGCTTTCGAAGGTCAGCCGTAGCCACATTCAGTGTGACCGTAGGGGTTGGTAAAGGGTTTGAATCGATCCTCATGTCAGCCTGCCTTAGTCTTCTCCGGAAACTTCAAGGTCCCCTTATCCAAGAAATCCTGTATCACATTCCGAAAAGTAAGACATTCATTAGTATAATGTCTATAATAATTATGCCACTTGCAATAATTATTATGATTCTTAAGGTCTTCTTAAGAAGGAATTTCTTAGCGATATGCTTTATCAGAGTGAGTTGGCAAAGTTCAATCCTAAAGCTATCGGTCGAGAACAGCCTCCTGCGCCTTAGCAACTTGACTAAAAAGGGTCACATCACAGTCCTACTGGCAAGATAGATTAAGACTGAATATTCCAACCTCTTTTTCTTCACTCTCTGTAAGAGGTATAGAAGAGTTGACCTTTACTAAACAAGCTAGGGATTCATGACTAGCTAACAAACCTCTCCCTATGGTCGAGGTACAAGTAACCTCCGTACCTTACTTAGTCTTTACTTTTCTAACTAGATAGAAGGAGAGGGGATTAAGCATGCTAGGTACGCAGTCACTCATAGCATAGCGCAGAGGTACGATTTATTATAAGGAAAAAGGGCATACCTGGTGAAAGATGGCCAGAGAATACCTTGTTCTCACTGCTCCCCGTACGCATGTACGAAAGGGAGAAGTCCAGTGAAAGCTAATAGCTCCGCTGGAAAGGCATTGAAAGAGGATTTGGACTTAGCTAACCTTGGCGTAACCCCACCCTCAATTAATTGAGAAGTAAGATAT
>Ga0153958_1000037_pt1 | contig 24360 bp, 38 predicted proteins | sample TSFL042MetaG_FD_104719 | JGI IMG/M metagenome (GOLD analysis project Ga0153958, IMG submission 104719) | Attine ant fungus gardens microbial communities from Florida, USA - TSFL042 MetaG | ecosystem: Host-associated > Fungi > Mycelium > Unclassified | place: USA: Florida, Wekiwa Springs... | reverse complement strand
CACTACCATATGTAGAACAATAGGTAGTAGTCAGGTGATGATCTGTACTAGTGCACAGACCATTACTTTTCTGTATATAAGGACTCATAGTCTGAGGATTAGACCTCAGACTTAACAACATCTTTTGTCGCTTGTCTAACTCTGCTCATAAACTCTTGAATCTATATTCAGTTCATCACAAAACAAGTAAGTGACCATTTGTGATAGGGTCCATATCTTTTCTGGTCCAGCTTCTTTTCTGGTCAGTTTGTTTGAATGTTTCTTGTCTCTAGCCATACTTGTTCCCCTGTTTTAAGACCTTGTGATTGGCGTGTTCTTTTGTCATATTGCCTTTTTATCATTTCCTTTGTTCTTTCCATTGCTGTTTTTGCTTCTTCTCTTGTTGTTTCCATCTTCTTTAATAGGTCTTCCAAGCTTAGTATCTCCGTTTCCACTATTAGGTTTCCTTTCCAGGGATGTCTTCCATAGTTTACATAGAATAGAGAGTGTTCTGTTGCTGCATGTTCCTTGTCATTGTACTAGAATTCTGCTGTTGCTAGCCATTTTGTCCAATTGTCTTGTTTGTAGTTAATATAGTGTCTTAGAAACACTTCGATTTCTTGATTGATCCTTTCTGTTTGGCCATCTGTTTGTGGATAGTAGGCTATCGACATTGCTCTTTTGATTCCTAATGCTTTGCACAGTTCTCCCATAAATGTTGATGTGAATTGGGGTCCTCTATCGCTGATAATCTTCTTTGGTATGCCATATATTTTCCATATGTTGTTCCAATATATCCTTGCTACTTCACTTGAGGAGATTGAAGTCGTTGTAGCCATGAGTCTGATCATTTTGGAAAATCGGTCCACAACTACCAAAATAGCATCTTTGTCTTCTGATTTTGGTAGGGATCCTATGATGTCAATGCTGATTTCCTCCCATGGTACTTTTGGTGTAGGTAAGGGGTGTAAAGGTGCCACTTTCTTTATATGTTGCACCTTGTTCTGTTGACATTCCTGGTATCCTTGAACATATTTTCATACATTGTTGTGTATTCCTGGCCACCAATAGTTTCTCTTGATTAATTCCATTATTCTGTGTTGTCCTGGGTGTCCAACATCTGGTGGGTTGTGGTTGTCACTGAGTATTTCATCTCGAAGTTGTCTGTTTTTTGGAACATAGATCTTGCCATCTATATAGATGATTCTGTTTTCTTCCCATGTTTGTCCATCTTTTTTCTCCAACTGTCTTGTTACTTCTTGTTCCCTTGTTTGGATTTTCTTGATTCGTTCTTGTATTCCTTCTTCTATTACTTGTAGATATTCTTGCCTGAGTAGTATGATAGGCATTCCATCTTGATTTGTTGTTCATTGTATCCATAACTCTTCTTTGAGCATTTGAGTATCCTGGTTGTCTTCTTTTGTGTCCACTTTTTCTCTTCTAGATAATATGTCTGCTTTCATATTTGTCTTCCCTGGAATGTGTTATAGAGTAAAGTTGTAGTCTTGTAGTTTCAGATACCATCTTGCTTGTCGACCATTGAGTTTATGTGGTTCTCTGAAGTACTTGAGATTTTCATGGTCTGTCCATACTTCAAATTTCTCGACTGTATCCAATAGGTATTGTTGCCATTTGTCTAGTGCTTCGACTATTGCCAGTAGTTCCTTGTCATATATTTCATAGTTTCTTTCTGCGGGTGACATTGTTCTTGATAGGAAAGCGACTGGTTTCCATTTGCCTTCTTGTTCTTGTGAAAGGACTCCTCCAATTGCATGTCCTGATGTGTCTACTTCTACCCTGAATTTTCCTTCTCTTCTGGGTAGGGCCAGTACTGGTTGTGTGGTTATCTTTTGTTTTAGCTCTTCAAATGCATTTTGTTCTTCTTCTGTCCATTTCCATTCTCCTTTTCCTTTTAGTTGATTTAATGGTACTGCAATATGGCTGAAATTTTTGATAAATCGTCGATAGAAGTTTGCAAAGCCTAAGAAACTTTTGACATCCTTTACTTTTGTTGGTGTCTTCCATTCCTTGATTGCTTTGACCTTTTCTTCTTCCATTTGTACTTCTCCATTTCTGACTCGTACCCCTAGTATGGGTATTTCTGTGGCATTAAAATCGTATTTTGACTATTTGAAACATAGATTATGTTTCTCTGCTATCTTTAGGAATCTGATTGTGTGTTCTTCTAGCTCTTTTTCTATTTTAGCCAGGATTACAAAGTCATCCATGTAGTTTATGAGAGTTCTTTCATGTAATAGTTCTCGGAAGATACTTGTCATCATTTGTTGGAATGTTCCTGGTGAGTTGTACAGTCCAAAGTACATCACTTTCAGTTCGAATAGTCCCTTGTTTGTCAAAAAGGCTGCTTTCCATTCATCACCTTCTTTTATTCGTACATTGTTGTATCCCCAGATTAGGTCCAATTTGTTGAAGTATTTTGCATCTTTGAGTTTGTCAATTACTTTATTGATCAGGGGTAATGGCGTTTTATCTTTGATTGTATGTTGGTTTAGCCATCTATAGTCTTGTACCAATCATAGTGTTCCATCTTTCTTTGGTATGAAGAAACATGGTGCTACATATCTTGAGTTTGACTCTACAATGAGTCCTGCTTTGAGTTATTTATCCAGCCATTGATTAAGTGTTTCTTCTTCCTTCAGTGTCATTGGATAGGCTTTTGCATTAAGTTCCTTTGGTGCTTCTTCCATTAAGTTGATTTTATGGTCCCATTCTCATTTGTCTGGTAGTTTTTCAAATTTTTTCTTATTGAATAAGTGCGTGAATGGTTGGACGTATTTTGGAAGATCTTCAGAATTTGTTGGATCAGGTTCTTTGTCTCCTCCCTTTGATTCTTCTTCTTCCTTTGGTAGTAGTCTCCTTGACTATGGGGTAAACCGTATAGATTTGTGTTCCGTTTTGCAGTGTCCTGGGCATCTTGTGAACTGTATGACTCCTTCTTTCCAGTCTACTTTTGGATTATGTTCCACTAGCCAGTCGTGTCCTAGAAATAGATCCGTTTCCTTGATTTCTGATACTACTACATTAATTTGTTTGATGTGTCCATTTGAGTTGATTTCCAAGGGTACAAATTCTTTAATTGTCTTTTCTCCATTTCTTGATCCGTCTGAGTTGTATACGTCAAAGGGTCTTGGGAGTGATTTGGTAGATATTTCTTTTTCTTCCACTGTTTTCCTGGCAATAGTAGTGTTTGTACATCCCAAGTCGATTAATGCTTTGACTTTGAGTTTTTTTCCGTCTTCGGTTTTGATTGTTGGGTGCACTATAAGTTCCCTCAACTGTTTTCTCCATTGTGGAATAACATATCGATTCTTGGCAGAACTATTTACAGTGGTTCGTCATATCGTGCCTACTCCAAACCTTTGACAAAACCCTTCTGCTCTTCATTATCTGAGTCTTCTTGTTGTGAACTCCTAGTCTTCATTTGTTGAGGTGCTCTGCACCCTATAGCGATATGCCCTTCTTTGCCACACTTGAAACATCCTTGTGTTTTTTTCTCTTTCTTTGGTTGTCGACAATCTTTTGCCATGTATCCATATTTGTTACAGTTGTAACCCTTGGGTTTGCGTCCTTGTCCGTTATTCTGTTGTTGTCCTATTTCCATTGGTTTGCCCATTCCTCCATAGGTTATTCCTGAACCTGTTCTATAGTCATAGCAGATGTTGGTCCACTCATATCCTTGTCCTACTGCTGTGATTGCTACTTTCCACTGTACTAGGCTCTTAGGAGCTTGGGTTGGTGGATATGCTATTATGGCTCTGATAATTTCCCTGTTTATGTTCTTTTTCAGCAAAAATATCGCATGCTGATCGTCTGTCTGTGCTTTACTTGCTAAAGCCATGAATTCGATAAGAAAATCTGCGATATGTTTCTTTCCTTGTGTGAATGTTTCAATGTGCCATTCTGCATCAGCTTCTTTCGTCTTGTTACTGTATACCAGTTGTAATTCTGCCTCAAAGGCATCCCAACTTGGAGTGTCGTCTCCTCCATCTAATCTGTCAAGTTTCTGTTGAGCAAATGCTCCTGTAGTTCCTCCTCAGAATCTGCCTAGTACTGCGATGATCTTCTCATTGACATCTGTAATCTTGTTTGCTCTGAGGTAGAGCTTCATAGCTCTCCACCAGTCTTCGAATGTCTTTCTATCCCCATTGAACCATCCAGGTTCTGGGACCATTGATTTGTGGTTTACTACCTCTGTTGATGCTGATACTAGTGCTGTCCTGGCCATTGGTACTGGTGTACCTGCTCTTGTTCCAGACATGTTTTGCTTTGGTTGTCCTATAGATGGTGCGTCGCTTAACTCGTTGAGTTCTTTTTCTTCGTTGCCTATTTTGTTAGCCTCTGATTCTGTGTCTTATATGTCCTGTTTTTCAGACTCTTCTTGATACTCTGATTGTTCTTCACTGATGTGAACTGAACTGAGTCGTTCTTCAAGGTCTTCTATCTCCTGTGCTCCGATTATATGTTTGGTAGCAATCTTTGCGATATACCGACGGCCGGTCTGCTAGTTTGCCATCCTCCCAGTTGCAAGGTGAGTTGGTGACGCTTTACCAAATGTTACAACCTTGAGAAGTAACTCAGGTTGCAACTTCAAGTAAAGACTTGAGGATGATATAAGAGTTGAGGAAGGAAGAGAATGATACAATTGGTAAAGCATAAGGAATACAGGAGAGTATCTACTGCATATATACCTATGTACCATGAGGAGTGAATGAGGAATACATGTAGCAGACATAAGGTCTGCTGAGTAAAGAACATGCCCCACCAGTGAGACGCTGACTGAGCCATTAGATATATGAAACACAGAAGTGGTCCATATGGTTGCATCGTGGTAAACACCTATATGAAATGAGGTCGATTATTACAGAGACATTTCCTGAAAGGAGCAACTGAAAAATTCAAGATCTGGACAGATCACAAGAATCTCGAATACTTCATGAAAGTGTAAAAATTAAATAGGAGACAAGCAAGATGGGCTCTATACCTATCTATATTTAGTTTTATGCTAAAATATGTTCCAGGAAGTAAAATGGGGAAAGTAGACAGTCTGAGCAGAAGGTCGGACTGGGAGACTGGAGTAGAAAAAGACAATAAGAATGAAATATTAGTAAAACCAGAATGGTTAGAGGTGAGAAGAACAGAGACAGTAGAAATTATAGTAGACAGGGTAGATCTACTAGAGGAAGTTAGGAAGTCAAAAGTGAAAGATGATGAAGTAGTAAAAGCAGTGAAAGAAATGAAGCAGGCAGGGATAAAAATATTGAGAAATGAAGAGTGGAGAGAGATAGATGGCATCATGTAAAAAGAAGGAAAAGTCTATGTGCCTAAATTATGGGTAGAAATTATTAGGCTACACCATGATATGCCAGTAGGAGACTATGGGGGATAATAAAAGATAGTGGAACTGGTTACTCAAAACTTTTGGTAGCTAGGAGTTACAAAGGAGGTAAAGCAATATATAGAGGGATGTGATGCTTGCCAGCAAAACAAAAATTGCACAGAATAGCTGGCAGGGAAATTAATGCCAAACTCAATCCCAGAAAGACTATGGACATATATATTAACAGATTTTATCACCAAACTGCCTTTAGCACAGGGATACAATAGTATCCTAGTAGTAGTAGACCAGTTAACTAAAATGGTCTACTTTATACCAACTACAGAAAGGACATCAGCAAAAGGCTTAGTGAGGCTGTTTAGAAATAATGTATAAAAACTACATGGGTTACCAGAAAGTATTATTTTGGACAGAGAACCCCAGTTCATAGCAGGATTAATAAAGAAGTTGAATGAAATGTTGGGGATCAAAAGTAAATTGTTGACAGCATTCCACCCTCAGACAAACAGACAAATAGAGAGGGTTAATCAGGAACTAGAACAGTACTTAAGAATGTTCATTGATTATAGGCAAGAATAGTGGCCAAAATGGTTAGGAACAACAGAGTTTACATACAACAACATAACACACTCAAGTACTCAAATGTCACCTTTCAAGGCAAATTATGGACAAGATCCCAGGATGGGATTCGAAGGTAAAAAGAAGAAGAAATACCAAGGAGCAGAAAAATTTATTAAGAAAATGAAGGAGATACAAGAAGAAGCAAAAGTAGCATTAAGAAAGGTACAAGAAGAGATGAAGAAGTATGCAAATAGAAAAAGAGTAGAGGTCAACAACTATAAAGTAGGAGACTTAGTGATGTTAAGTACTAAGGATCTAAAGTACCAAATGGTTAGGAGGAGGACAAAAAAGTTGACGGAGAGGTTTGTAGGCCTATACAAAATCAAGAAAATTATATTATCAAATATAGTTGAATTAGAACTACCTAGCATAATTAGAATACATCCAGTAGTCAATGTTAGTAAAATATGTAGATATATAGGGCAAGTAGAGAGGCAAAAAAAGGAGCAACCAGCTCCAGTAATAATTGAGGGGGAAGAAGAATGGAAGATAAAAAGAATTCTGAACAAGCGACGAGTGAGAGGAAAGGACAAATACTTAGTATGCTGAAAGGGATTCATAGTAGAGTCAGATACTTGGGAGGGAAGAGAGAATTTGGAAAATGTAAAAGAAGCGATTAAAGAATTCAAGAAGGAATACTGGCAATATATAGAAGATGTGGTGAGACAAGAATATGAGGAAGGAACATTTAGAAGAAGAGAATTGCCAGGAAGATTTATAGCAAGAAACTATTTAGATAGTTAGACAAGAGATACAACCAAGAATACTAGGGTAGGCTAGAGAGAAACTGGAGGTAATGGAAGAGAAAACAACTGGAAAAAAAGCAAGCAAGAAAAGAAGAAGGAATCAGGGAAGAAAAATCAGGGATTAAAGAGTAGATAGAAGATGATGATGATGAAATAGACAACTTAGTTGACCCATATTATGAGTTGTAGAGAAATTCCTCAAGACGAGGAAACTTAAGAGGGAGGTAGTATCATGACTTGGCAAAATAGCTAAGTTATTATTTAATATTTCTTTTCTTTTTCTTTTCTTTTCTCTTAGATTATTACTAAGATGGAGTATGAGAAAGTATCATGTGACAGTCACAGAGTTACAAAGGTATAATAGCAGTCACAGAATAGTCATTTCATAGTCACAAAAAGAAGTCAGTTGATAAGTAGCATAGAGACCATAGGAGTCAAAGAGCATAGCTACATGTTAGCAACTGACTTAAGACCTTAATCCTGAGTTAGGATCAAGGGAGCTCTTCAGGATTAGAAGAGAACTCAATAGAGTCCTCACTTGATTCTTCTGCACTATTTATACATTTCCTATCTATTTGTTCCTATTTATAATACAAGTCCTCTTCCCATGTCTATCAGTTATTCCTGATCTTTTTTCCTATATTGTTTGTCATTCTCTTCTATTAACTGATCTTGTCCATCACTGTTGTCATAGTTATATCAACTTATGTATAAGAAAGCTAAACTCCAAGCCAGAATAAAGCCAACTGCTCTTTGTTCAGTGATTGACAAAAAGAACTTGATAGAGTTTCTATTAGATTTGCTATACTATATATCACAAATGGTTACTTACTTGGTTTGTGATGAATTGAAGTATGGATTCAAAAGTGCTTATAAGCAGAGTTAGACAAGCAACAAAAGATGTTGTTAAGTCTGAGGTCTAATCCTCAGACTATGAGTCCTTATATATATGATTGTGATGGTCTGTACACTAGGACAGATCATCATATGCTACTACCTATTGTTCTATATATGGTAGTGTCTTTGTTCTAGAAATAGTGATAACCTAACCATATGGAGGCTGTCCTTTGTTCTAAGAAAAGGACAGATGACTATCTATGGGTAATTAATGAAGTCCATGTGCAAATATTGAGGCCTTCATATCTCCACTAATATTAATTGCCTTGAAGTCGTTTTAGACTCATTCTGAGCATTATGAAGAAGGCTTCTGCTGAGCCTAGAACCAAAGCATCAATCATGGCGGTTTCCAAGATATTAGTGATTTAATAAACAGTAACATAGTGGTTACCAGTTGATCTGCTTAATATCTCAGCCATTATTGATCACCTCAAAACATGACTGGTATCGATTGAAAGGTCTTTTTAAGGGCTTTAAGCTGGTTTTAAGACCGTGGAAATCATTGAAGAATTGGTAGAGATATGACCAAATGAAGTTTGTGACACTATATATATAATTACTGTTGTAACTATGTGTCTTGTCTCCCATAGTTCTCATGTCCATCAGCTGACTTCTTTGTCACATGCTGTGACCATGACGTGACCATTCTATGACTCTGTGACTTGTCACATGATATTTTCCTGTGCTCCACCTTGGTAAGAAAAGAAAAGAAAAGAAAAGAAAATATTAAATAATGACTTAGTCATTTTGCCAAGTCATGACATCATCTCCCTCTTAAGTTTCCTCATCCTAAGGAATTTCCCTACAACTCATAATATGGGTTGACTAAGTTGTCCGTTTCGTTGTTGTCTTCTTCTGTCTACTTTTTAACTCCTGATTTTTTTTCCTTCACTTCTTCTTCTACAATTGTTTTTATTCTTCTTTCTCCTGATTGTTTCCCTTTCCACCGTTTCCAATTTCTTTCCAATCTTCCCCAATATTCCTGGTCATATTTTTTGTCTAACTATCCAAACAGTTTTTTTGTTGTAAATTTTCCTGGCAATTCCCCTCTTCTGAATATTTCTTCTTTGTGTTCTTGTTTTGCCACATTTTCCATATCTTGCCGGTATTCTTTCTCAAATTCTTCAATTGCTTTCTGTGTATTCTTTAGATTCTCCTTTCTTTCCTAAGTATCGGATTCTGCCATAAATCCCTTCTAGTATACCAAGTACTTATCTTTCTCTCTTACTCATTGCTTATTCAGGATCCTTTTCACTTCCTATTCTTCCTCTCCTTCAATTATCACTAGGGCCAGTTGCTCTTTTCTCTGTCCTTCCACTTGCCCTACATATTGTCATATTCTACTGACATTTACTACTGGATGTATCTTTATTGTACTAGGCAATTCCAATTCTACTATGTTCAATGATATAACTTTCTTGATTTTATAAGGCCCAACAAACTTCTCTGTCAATTTCTCTGTTCTTCTACTAACCATCTGATACTTTAGATCCTTAGTACTCAGCATTACTAAGTCTTCTACTTTGTAGTTGTCGACTTCTGCCCTCTTCTTATCTGTATATTTCTTCATCTCTTCTTGTACTTTACTTAGCGCTGCTTTGGCTTCCTCTTGTATCTCTTTTATTTTTTCAATAAACTTTTCTGTCTCTTGATATCTTCTCTTCTTTCTTCTCTCAAACCCCATTCTGGGATCTTGTCTGTAATTTTCCTTAAAAGGTAATGTTTGTGTACTCAAGTGTGCTTTGTTGTTATATGCAAACTCTGCTGTTCCTAGTCATTTAGGCTATTGCTCTTGTCTATAGTTGATAAATATTCTGAGATACTGTTCTAACTCTTGATTGATCCTCTCTATTTGTCCATCTGTTTGAGAGTAGAACGCTATCGATAATTTACTCTTTATCCCTAGCATCTCATTCAACTCTCTTATTAGCCCTGCTGCAAATTGGGGTCCTCTATTTGAAATAATGCTTTCTGGTAACCTATGTAATTTCCACACATTATCTCTGAACAATCTTGCTAATTCTTTTGCTGACATCTTTTCCATAGTAGGTATGAAATGTATTATTTTTGTTAATCTACCGACTATTACTAAGATTGAGTCATATCCTTGAGCTAGCAGCAATTTAGTGATAAAATCTGCTGATATATGAGTCTAGGGTTTTTCTGGAATTGGGTTTGGCATTAACTTCTCTGCTGGCTATTCTGTGCAGTTTTTGTTGCATTAGCAAGCGTCATATCCCTTTACATACCACTTCACTTCTTTGGTTACTCTAGGCCACCAGAAGTTCCTAGTAACCAATTTTACTGTCTTCTACTGTCTTCTATAGTCTCCAATTGGCATGTTGTAATATAGCCTGATAATTTCTGCTCTCAATTTATTGTCTTTTGGCACATACACTTTTTCTTCTTTGTACATTATGCCATTTACTTCTCTCCATTCCTTATCTCTTAACATTTTCACCCCTTCTCGTTTCATTTCTTCTACTGCCTTTACCACTTCATTATCTTTTACTTTTGACTTTCTTACTTCCTCTAGTAGATCCACCCCATCTACAATTATTTCTACAGTTTTTGTTCTTCTTACTTTTAACTACTTTGGTTTCACTAATGTCTTATCTTTATTGTCTTTTTCCACTCCAACTTTCCAGTCTGGTCTCCTGCTTAGACTGTCCACTTTTTCCATCTTACTTTCTAAAACATCCTTTAAAGTGAAATTAAAGTAAGACAGGTATAGAATCTATTTTGCTTGTCTTCTATTCAACTTTTGTGTCTTCATGAAGTATTCGAGGTTCTTATGATCCATCCAAATCTCAAATTTTTCTATTTCTCCTTTTAGGAAATGTCTCCATGCTTCTAAACATCTGACAACTGCTAACATCTATTTATCATGTATTTTGTAATTTTGTTCTGTTTCACTAAGAGACTTAGAAATGAAAGTGACTGGTCTTTACTTTTTATCTGAGCACTTCATTGACAGTACTTCTCTAGTAGCATAGTTTGATATATCGGCTTCTACTCTGAACTCTTTATCTAAGTCTGGTACTGCTAATACTGGCTTTGTCATAAAAACTTGCTTTAGCTCATTAAATGCCTTTTGTTGTTCTTCTCCCTACTGCTACTTTTCATCTTTCCTTGTCAGCACATTCATTGGTCTTGCTCCTCAAGCAAAGTCTTTGATAAACCTCCTGTAATAATTTGTGAGGCCTAAAAACTTTCTGACGTCTTTTACATTTTTTGGTTCTGACCAACTGAGTATCCCATTTACCTTTTCTGCTTCCATCTCTATTCCATTGGGTCCAATGATGACCCCTAAGAACCTTATCTTCCTTGCCTTCCACATATATTTCTTTGGCTTGATATACAAGTTATTCTTTTCCAACCTCTTCAATATTTCTTCCATAATTTCATTGTGATCATTCTATGTCTCTGTCCCCACCAATACATCATCTACAAATGCTGCTACTTTTCCTTCATTTATTAGGTCTCTCAGAATTTTGTTCATCATTGCTTGGAACATTGCTAGTGAGTTTGTCATTCCGAAAAACATGACTGTTAGTTTAAAGGAACCAATGTATATTGTAAACGCTCTCTTTCACTCATCTCTCTCTTTTATTCTCATGTTGTTGAACCCCACCTGAGATCCATTTTAGTGAATACTTTCTTGCTCCCCATGTTATTGATTAACTCAGTGATTAATGGAAGTGGGTAGTTGTTCTTTATCGTCTAATCATTTAGGTTACAGTAGTTCATTACCATTTTTTTACTTCTATCCTTTTTACCCACAAAGAAAACTAGCGAAGTTTGAGGTGATTTAGAGAGTCTGATATATCCCTTCCTCAATTGATCTTCCACAAACTTCTGGACTTCTTCCCTTTTATTTTTCGATAATAGGTGAATCTTTCCCTTTTGTGGTTTGAACGTTTTCTTGAGATCTATAGCATGATCCCAAGTTTTCCTGGCTGGCATTCTCTCTGACTCTACCTTTCCAAACACCTTTTTCCACTTCAAAAACCTTTTTGGGACCATTTCCTTGATTTTTCTATGGTTCTCCTCTATCTCTTCTTTTTTTCTTCAATCTTCTTTATCATCTATCACCCATTTGATGATTTTCTTTTCCTCTAGGGTTACTACCCTTTTGACCTTTTCTTTCTTCAGACTCTTTCCACCACATAGGGGCAAACATCTTGTCATTTTGACTTCCCTAGTTTCCCAATTTATCTCTGGGTTATGTACTGCCAACCATGACATTCCCAGAATCACTTTTGTCTTTTCTAAGTCACACACATCTATCCTCATTCTTTCTACATGGCCTTTATAATACACATTGCACTCTACTTGGTATATAATAGCCTCTTTACTATTATTTGTTCTATTCACATTTCTGATGGCTATTGGTCTTTTTAGTTCTTGCAATCTAAATCCATGTTTTGCTGCCATCCTTTTATCCATGAACATCCTTGTTGCACTATTGTCCAAGAGCACTTTTACCATTATGCCTTTATATATGTCTATTTTCTCTATCCTAATATTTAACCACATCTCTCTTAGCATTTTGAAGGTTCTCCTGACCTCCTTTTGGCTACCCTCCTCTTTTGCTGCGCTTTCTGACTCTCCTGGTCATGTGCTATCTTGCTGTGCTTTTGCCTCTCTGGGTTGCACTACCTTCCTTATACACCTATACTATTTTTGCCTATCCTTGATTACCCCCTGTCTCCTATTTTCCTTCACATGACACTCCTTCTCTTTATACCTTTTACACTGCACGTAAGTCACTATTACTTCTTTCATATACTATCCTAACTCCAATAGGCATGCTTCTTCCAGCATCCCCTTACTATAATGCTCTTTTGCTCTTTTTCTTAACTCTGCCACTGAACTCCTCCTCCACTCTCCTTGCTGTGCTTCTTGTGGCTTAGCCACATGTGCTGCCTCTCTTTTCTCTGCTCTCTTTAACCTCCTCTCCTTTTTCTGTGCTTTTCCCTTTACAGGGTACACTGGCTTCTCCTCTTGTTGCACCTTTTGTGGCCTTGCCACATGTGCTGCCTTTTCCTTCCTCACTCACAATGGGTACTTCTTGTATTTGTGTCCCTTCTCCCTACACTTAAAATACTTAACCTCTACTACTCCTACTCTCCTTACTGTCCTCTTTTCTGCTTCATACTGCATTATCCTACTTCTTAACACCTTGAACTTATTTTGGGAAATGGTTGTCCCCTTCTTCTCTTCTTTCTTATTCCTACAGTTATGGGCCAGGTGCCCAAACCCTTTGCAACTGAAACACAACTTTCCTTTCCTCTCTTCAAGTTCTTCTCTCAGTTTGGCAAGGGAGCATTTTTCTTTGAGCAAGTTGCTCATTAGTGAATTGTATTGTTGCAAAGACATAGTGTTATGTCTCTGCAAGGGGTATGGATTTAATGATTGATCTTACTAATGTTACATCTGTTAGGATGCAAGATCTTCACCCAACCAAACATCTATTGTTCTACTAACTACTGCCCTAATAGTACTTTGTCTATCACCCAACAGATGGGATCCCTAATCTAGACAGATCTCTAAAGGTAACTGTCACTCCTCTACATGTACCAACTCACAATGGACTTGCAGCATAAGGTTTATACTAAGAAAAGGATACAAGTATACTACTTAGATACTGCTCATTTGTAAGGTCAGGTCTTAGAAATAATACCTGAGTTTGGTACCACTCTTCCACCCACTGTTCCTAACTGACAGTAAAGTCCCCTTAAGCCAAGGGCCTGGCTATGTATAGAGGTGGCTGCTAATTGTGATGATCAGTGGCTGAGGGTTAAATTTGGATAAGATAAGAGAGTGAGCAAGGTCCAAGGCAGACGATGCTCTAAAGTGAATTGAGTTCTAGTGTAAGAAAGCTAAACTTCAAGCTGGAATAAAGCCAACTGCTCTTTGTTTAGCGATTGACAAAAAGAACTCAATAGAGTTCCCATTAGATTTGCTACACTATATATACAATTACTGTTGTAACTATGCGTTTTGTCTTCTATAGTTCTCATGTCTATTAGCTGACTTCTTTGTCACATACTATGACTATGACCAGTGACGTGACCATTCTGTAACTTGTCACATGATATTTTCCTGCACTCCACCTTAGTAATAAAAGAAAAGAAAATATTAAATAATGACTTAGCTGTTTTGCCAAGTCATGATATTATAATACTACATAGTAATTGTATATATAGTGTAAAAAATCTAATGGGAACTCTATCGAGTTCTCTTTGTCAAACGCTGATAAAGAGCAGTTGGCTTTATTCTGGCTCAAGAGTTAGCTCACTGACAAGAGAAATACAATGAAATAGTAGAGGAAATATTAAAGAGACTAGAGGAAAATGACTTATATATAAAACCAGAAAAGTATGTATAGAAAGTGAGAAAGATAGAATTTCTAGGGGTCATCATAGGACCTAATAGGATAGAAATAGAGAAAGAAAAGGTAGAAGGAGTACTTAGTTGGCCAGAGTCCAAAAATGTGAAAGATGTTAGGAAATTCTTAGGTCTCACAAACTATTATAGGAGGTTTATCAAAAATTTTGCTTGAGTAGCAAGGCCAATAAACATGTTAACAAGGAAGGATGTGAAGTGGCAATGGGGAGCAGAGCAACAGCAAGCATTCAATGAGCTCAAATGGATCTTTACAACAAAACCAGTATTAACAGTACCAGACTTAGATAAAGTATTACAAATGGTCACTTACTATTTGTGATGGGTGCTTTGATACTTTAAAGAGTTCAAAAATATAAAGTTAGACAAGTAACAAAAGATGTTGTTAAGTCTGAGGTCTAATCCTCAGACTATGAGTTCTTAAATACAGAAAAGTGATAGTTTGTACACTAGGACAGAGCATCACATACTACTATCTATTGTTCTACATATGGTAGTGCCTTTGTACTTGAAAATGTGATAACTTAACCTTATGGAGGCTGTTCTTTGTTCTAAGAAAAGTACAAATAACTATTTATGGGTAATTAATAAAGTCTATGTGCAAACATTGAGGTCTTTATATCTCTACTAATATTAATTGCCTTGAGGTTATTCTAAGCTTATTCTGAGCATTATGAAGAAGGCTTCTGCTGAGCCTAGAACCAAAGCATTGATCATGGCAGTTTCCAAGATATTAGCAATTTAATAAACAGTAATATAGTAGTTACTAGTTGATCTGTTTAATATCTCAGCCATTACTGATCACCTTGAGATGTGACTAGTATTAATCAAAAGGTTTTTTAAGGGCTTTTGGGTGCCATTATAACTGTGGGAATAGTCAAAGAATTGATGAAGATATGGCTAAATGAAGTTTATAATATTACTCTCTCTTGTAAGAAAGCTAAACTCCAAGCCAAAATAAAGCCAATTGCTTTTTGTTCAGTGATTAACAAAAAGAACTTGATAGAGTTCCTATTAGATTCTGTATACTATTTATACATGAAGAGTAACCCTAACCCTTTCCTTTTGTCCTATGCTTCCCTATAAGTCACTTTTCTCTTATACGTCTATTCATCAATAAGAAAATAAAATAAAATCAAATAAAAGAAATATAAATATTGACTTAACCATTTTACCAAGTTATGACACTACTCTTCTCTTAAGTTTCCTCGTCCCAAGGAAATTTCCTACAACTTATAGTATGGGTCAACTATATTGCCCATCTTGTCGTTATTTTCTTTTGTCTACTCTCTAACTTCTGATTTTTCTTTCTTGATTTCTTCTTTTTCTATGATTGTTTCTATTTTTCTTTTCCTTAATCATTTTCTTTTTTACCATCTCCAATTCCTTTCTAATCTTCCCTAATATTCTTGGTTATACTATTTATCTAACCATCTGAATAGTTTTCTTGCCATGAATCTTCCTGGAAATTCTTCTTTTTTAAATGTCCCATCTTTGTATTTCTGTCTCATCACATTTTCTATATTTTGTCAATATTCTTTCTCAAATTCTTTGATTACTTTCTTTGCATTCTTTAAATTCTCTCTTCCTTCCCAAGTATTGGACTCTACTGTAAACCCATTCCATTATACTAAATACTTGTCCTTTCCCCTTACTTGTTGCTTATTCAATATTCTCTCCATCTCTTATTCTTTTTCTCCTTTGATTATCACTGGAGCCAGTTGCTCTCTTCTCTGTTCTTTTACTTGCCCTATATATTTACATATCCTGCTGACATTAACTACTAGGTGTATTTTTACTGTACTAGGTAGTTCTAATTCTACTGCATTAGGTGATATGATCTTTTTCACTTTATAAGGTCTAACAAATTTTTCAGTTAGTTTCTCTGTCCTCCTTCTAATTATTTGGTATTTTAGGTCCTTAGTACTGAGCATAACTAAGTCCCTTACTTTATAATCATTGACTTCTACTTGCTTTCTATCTGTATACTTCTTTATTTCTTCCTATGCCTTTCCTAGTGCTGCTTTTGCCTCTTCTTGTATTTCCTTTATTTTTTCAATAAACTTCTTTGCCCCTATGTATTTTCCTTTCTTCCTCCCTTCAAATCCTATCCTGGGATCTTGTCCATAATTTGCCTTAAAAGGCAATATTCAAGTGCTTGAGTGTACTTTGTTGTTATAAGCAAACTCTGCTATTCCTAACTACTCTGACCATTGTTCCTACCTGTGATTAATGAATATCCTCAGATATTATTCCAATTCTTGATTCACCCTCTCTATTTGTCCATTAGTCTTGAGGGTGGAATGCTGTTGACAATTTACTTTTGATTCCCAACATCTCGTTTAACTCCTTCATTAATCCTGCTGTAAACTGTAGTCCCTTATCTAATATGATACTTTCAGGTAAACCATGTAACTTCCACATATTGTCTCTAAACAGTCTCGCCAATCCTTCTGCTAAAGTCTTCTCCATAGTTAGTATAAAATAGACTATTTTAGTTAGTCAATCTACTACTACTAGAATACTATCATATCCTTGTACCAAAGGTAGCTTTGTGATAAAGTCTACTAATATGTGTGTTCAAGGCCTTTCTGGAATTGAATTTGGCATTAATTTTCCTACTGGCTATTCAGTGCGGTTTTTGTTTCACTAGCAAACATCACATCCCTCTACATATTGCTTTACCTCTTTAGTTACTCCTGGCCACCAAAAATTATGAGTGACCAATTCAACTGTCTTTTATTGTTCTCTATGCCCTTTTACTAGTATATCATGATATAGCCTGATAATTTCTGCCCTTAGTTTATCATTTTTTGGCATATACACTTTCCTTTCTTTGTACATAATACCATTGACTTCTCTTTATTCTTTATCTCTTAACATTTTCACCTCTGCTTGTTTCATCTCTTCTACTGCTTTTACTACTTTGTCATCTTTTACCTTTGACTTCCTTACTTCCTCTAGCAAATCTACCCCATCTACTATTATTTCTACTATCTCTATTCTTCTTACTTTTAACTACTCTAGTTTTACCAACATTTTGTTCTTGTTATCTTTTTCTACTCTAACTTCCCAGTCTGGCCTTTTGCTTAGACTATCTGCTTTTCCCATCTTGCTCCCTAGAATGTGTTTTAATATAAAGTCAAAACCTTAATAAGTACAATGTCTATCTTGCTTGTCTTCAGTTCAATTTCTGTACCTTCATAAAGTATTCAAGATTTTTATAATCTGTCTAGATCTTGAATTTAACTACTGTTTCTTTCAGGAAGTGTCTCTACTCCTCTAGACATCTGACTACTACTAACATTTCTTTGTCATGTATTTTGTAGTTTTGCTCTGTATCACTTAACGACTTGGAAATAAAAGTTACCAGTCTCCACAATTCATCAGAATACTTCATTGAGAGTACTTCTCCTAGAGCATAATTTGAGGTATTTGCCTCCATCCTGAATTCTTTGTTTAAGTCCGAGGACACTAACATAGGTCTTGTTGTGAAAATCCTCTTGAGCTCGTCAAATGTCTTTTGTTGTTCTTTCTCCTGTCGCTACTTCACATCTTTTCTTGTTAGTATATTTATTGGCCTTGTTACTTATGCAAAGTTTTTAATAAATCTCCTATAGTAATTTGCGAGGCCCAAAAATTTCCTAACGTCTTTTATATTTTTGGGTTCTAGCCAACTTAATACTCCCTTTACTTTCTCTTTCTCTATTTCTATTCCATCGGGTCCTATAACGACTCTAAGAAATCCTATCTTTCTCACTTTCTATATGCATTTCTCTAGCTTGATATATAGGTCATTTTCTTCTAACTTCTTTAATATCTCTTCTACAACTTCATCATGCCCTTTTTTGTTTCTGTTCCTACTAACATATCATCTACAAATGCTGCAACTTTCTCTTTATTAATTAAGTCTCTTAGGATTTTGTTCATCATTGCCTGAAATGTGATGGACAAGTTTGTCATCTCGAAAAACATAATAGTTGGTTCAAAAGAGCCTATGTGCATTATAAATACTCCCTTTCATTTATCTCCTTCCTTTATTCTCATGTTATTGAACTCTCACCTAAGATCTATTTTAGTGAATACTTTTTTTCCAGCTATGTTATCAATTAACTTTGTAATTAATGGTAGTGGATAGTTATTTTTTACTGTCTGGCTATTTAAGTTACAGTAGTCCATAACCATTCTTTTTTTTTTATCCTTTTTGCCAATGAAAAATACTAGTGACGTCTGGGGGGATTTTGATGGTCTAATATATCCCTTTCTTAATTGTTTTTCCATGAAGTTTTGGACTTCTTTTCTTTTATTCTTTAACAATGGATAGATTCTTCCCTTTTATGGTACAAATGTCTCTATCAGAATAGCTAACTCCTGAGCCGGAATAAAGCCAACTGCTCCTTTATCAGTGCTTGATAAAAAGAACTCAATAGAGTCCTCATGTATTTCTTGTATACTACTTGTACAATTACTACATAGTCTATACACTACTTTTCCATAGTTGTCATGTGACTTGATTTGTGTGATATCATACTGTGACATGTGACACTTTTCTACACTCTTTTCTTGTATAGTAAGTCCAAAAGAAAAAGAACAGAAAAGAAATATAAATAATGACTTATATTTCTTTTCTTTTTTTTCTTATTTATAACTACAAGATGGAGCGCGGGAAAGTATCATGTGACTTTTGTCACAATGTCACAATAGTGTGACGGATGGTCATGTCACAAGTCACAGTCACAAGGTATCACATGACTAGAGTAACATGAGGACCATGGGAGAACAAGCGCATAGCCACAGTAGTAAAATGTATAAGTAGTAGAGAATTAAGCGAGAACCCCATTGAGTTCTCTTTGTCAAACTCTGAACAAAGAGACAGTTGGCTTAATTCCGGTCATCAGACTTTAGACGCTGACAGTCATAACAGTCTCCTTGAGATATATAGTGTGATTCCAAACTTTCTTTGTTGGCATCCTCTTTAATTCTATCTTCCCAAACACCTTTTTCCATTTTAGAAACTACCTTGGAACTATCTCTTCAATTTTCCAGTAGTTCTTTTCTATTTCTTCTTCTCTTTCCTAGTCTTCCTTATTGTCTATTGCCCATCTGATGATTTTCTCTTTTTCTAGGGTTGCTATTTTTTTTTCCTTTCTTCCTCTTTTGATTTTACCCTATCACACAGGGATAAGCACCTTGTCATTTTGACTTTCCCAGTTTCCCAATTTATCCCAGGATTATGTGCTGCCAACCATAGCATTTCCAAGATTATCTCTGTTAATCCTAGGTCACATACATCCATTCTCATTCTCTCTATGTGACCTTTGTAATACATGTTCACCTTTACTTGGTAGGTAATTGCTCCTCTATTGTTATTCATCCCATCCATATTTCTAACTGCTATAGGTCTTTCTAATTTTTTCAGCTTGAATTCATGCCTAGCTACCATCCTCTTATCCATAAACATTTCTGTGGCACCACTGTCTAAGAGTGCCTTTACAGTTACACCTTTATGCATATCCAACTTTTCTACTCCAATATTCATTTACACTTCTCTTAGCATTTTGAATATTCTCCTGATGTCTCTTTGGCTATCCCCCTCTTTGACTGCAGTTTTTGGTTCTCTTGACCATGTGCTACCTTGCTGCACCTTTGCCTCTTTGGGCCATGCCACCTTCCCTATACATCTACACTATTTTATCTCTTCTAACCTTTTTCTAGAGATTACTCTCTGTCCTCTGTTATCTTTCACATGATACTCTTGGCTTCTGCACTTTTCACAAGTTAAGTACAAAACTACTACTTTATTTATACACTACCCTAACTCCAGTAGATATGCTTTTTCTGGCACTCCTTTGTCACAATGTTCCTCTGCTTTTTTCCTCAACTTTACTACCAAACTCCTCCTCCACTCTTGCTATGCTTTTTGTGGCTTGGTCACATGTACTATTTCCTCTTTCTCTACTCTCCTCAACCTTCTTTCTCTTTTCTGCACTTCTCCCTTTACAAGGCATGCCAGTCCCCTCTGTTAGTGTGCTTTTTGTGGCTTTGCTGTATGTGCCACCCTTTCCTTTCTCTTCTATAATGGACACTCCCTATATTTGTGCCCCCTCTTTCCACACTTAAAATATTCTACTCCTACTATCTTCTGTTTTCTTATTGTCTTCTCTTCTATTCCACACTGCATCACTCTGCTACTTAACATCTCAAATTTATTTTGGGGAGTAACTCTTCCCTTCTCTTATTTCTGTAGTTTTGGACTAGGTATTTGAATTTCTTGCAATTGAAACATAACTTTTCTCTTCTTCCTTTAAGTTCTTCTCTTAGTTTGGCAAGAGAGTGTTTTTGTTTAAGCATGCTGCTCAGAATAGAGTTATATTGTTCTGAAGACATAGTGTTACATCTCTGGAAGAGGATATGGATTTAATAATAATTCTTGCTATATAAACTATATCTGCTAGGGTGCAGAATCTTCACCCAACCAAGTGCCTACTGCTCTACTAACTACTGCCCTAATAGTATGGTTAGACTATCACCCAACAGATGGGATCTCTAATCTAGATAACCTTCTAGAAGTAATCATCACTCCTTTATATGTACTACTCACAATGGAGTGTAGCACAAGATTTATACTATGAAAACTACATTACTCAACATGACTCAATTATGAGATCAGGTCTTAAATGCAATACCTAAGCTTGGTACTGTATCTTCACCCACTGTCTCTAACTAATAGTAAAGTCCCCTTAAGCCAAGGGCCTAGCTATATATGGAGATAGCTATTGATTGTAATGATCAGTGACTGAGAGTTGATTTGTGATGAGATAAAAGAGTGAGCAGGGTCCAAGGTGGACAGTGCTCTAAAGTGAATCGAGTTTTAGTATAAAAAAGCTAAACTTCAAGCTAGAATGAAACCAACTACTCTTTGTTCAGTAATTGACAAAAAGAACTCAATAGAGTTCCCATTGGATTCTGTATACTATTTATACATGAAGAGTAACCCTAACCCTTCCCTTTTGTCCTGTGCTTCCCTATGAGTCATTTTCTTGTGTGTTTATCTATCAATAAGAAATGAAATGAAATGAAAATGAAAAGAAAAATAATAATCAGAAAATAAAATAAAAGAAATATAAATATTGACTTAGCTGTTTTGCCAAGTCATGACAGATAGTACATGGAGGAAGTAATAGTAATGTATGTAGAATGTAAAAGCTGTAGGCAAAAAGGATGTTATGTAAAAGAAAATAGAGGACAAAGGGTAATCTCAAACAGGGAGAAATAGTGTGGATATTAGAAATGAAATAAAATGAAAGTAGCACACAACCAAAGGAGTTGGAAAGCACAGCAAAAGAGGAAGGTGGTCAAAGGAAAATTAGGAGAACTTTTCAGATGCTAAGAGAAGTATAGTTGAATATTGGAGTAAAAAAGTTGGATATACATGAAGGCATAACCATAAAGGCACTCTTGAATAGTAGTGCCATAGAAATGTTTATAGACAGAAAAATGGCAGCTAGGCATGGGTTCAAGCTGCAGAAATTAGAAAAACCAATAGCAGTCAGAAATGTAGATGGAACAAATAATAGCAGAGAAGCAATCACCTACCAGGTAAAGGTGAATGTTTACTATAAAAACCACATAGAAAGGATAAGGATGGATATATGTGATTTGGGAAAAACAGAGATAATCTTTGGAATGCCATAGCTAGCAACACACAACCCTGAGATAAACTGGGAAATAGGAGAAGTTAAAAATGATGAGATGCCTACCCTTGTATGGTAGGGTAAAATCAAAAGAGAAAGAAAAGAGAAAAAAAGGAAAGAGAGTAGCAACTCTAAAAGAAGAGAAAGTCATCAGATGGGCAATAGACAATAAAGAGGACTAGGAAAGAGAGAAGGAGATTAAAGAGGACCATAGGAAAATCAAGGAAATAGTCCTAAGAAAATTTCTGAAGTGAAGAAAGGTGTTTGAGAAAGTGAAGTCAGAGAGAATACCAATAAGGAAAATTTGGGATCATGTCATAGATCTCAAAGAGATATTCAAACCATGAAAGGAAAGAATTTATCCTTTATCTAAAAACAAGAGAGAAAAAGTTCAGAATTTTGTGGAAGATTAGCTAAGGAAAGGGTATATTAGACCATCAAAGTTTCTCAAACGTTGCCAGTATTCTTTGTGGATAAAAAAGATAGGAGTAAGCAGATAGTAATAGACTATCACAACCTGAATAACCAGACAGTGAAGAACAATTACCCACTACCATTAATTACAGAATTAATTAATAATATGGATAGCAAGAAAGTATTTACTAAAATGGATCTAAGATGGGAGTTCAATAATATAAGGATCAAAGAAGGAGATGAGTGAAAAGGAGCATTTATGACATATGTGGGCTCTTTTTAGCCAATAGTAATGTTCTTTGAAATGACAAATTTACTAGCTATATTCCAGGTAATAATGAATGAAATTCTGAGGGATTTGATCAATGAAGGAAAAGTTACTATATTTGTAGATGATGTACTAGTAGAAACAGAAACAGAGGAGGGATATAATGAGATTATGAAGGAAATATTGAGGAGATTGAAAGAAAATGACTTGTATGTCAAGTCAGAGAAATATGTGTAGAAAGTAAAGAAGATTGGATTTCTAGAAGTTGTTATAGGACCTAATAAAATAGAGAGTACTTAGTTGGCCAGAGCCAAAAAATGTGAAAGATGTCAGAAAGTTCTTAGGCCTTGCAAATTACTACAGGAGGTTTATTAAGAATTTTGCTCAAGTAACAAGGCCAATGAATATACTAACAAGAAAGAATCTGAAGTGGCAGTGGAAACAGGAGCAGTAAAAGGTGTTTAATGAGCTCAAAAAGGTCTTTACTACAAGACTAGTACTAGTAGCCCAGATTTAGACAAAGAATTTACTATGTGACTAGATTCATTTTCTTTTCTATTTTTCTTTATTAATAGACATGTGAGATAAAAGTAACTCATAAGGAAGTGCAGGACTTTGGTACAGGGTTAGGATTATGATTCATGTATAAATAATGTACAGAAACTAACAGAAACTCTATTAAGTTTTTTTTATTAACTCAAATAAGAAGTAGGATTAAGTTGCTATAACTAAGTCCTTACAGTTGGTTGTCATTAGATGCTTGAAGGCATGGAGGCACTTCCTAGAAGGGGGGACAGTTAAATTCAAGATTTGGACAGACTATCAAAATCTTGAGTATTTTATAAAAGTGCAAAAACTAAATTATAAACAAGCGAGATGGGTATTATATCTATCAAGATTTGACTTTACACTGAAGCACATTCCAGAAAGCAAAATAGGGAAAGCAAACAGTCTGAGCAGGAGGCTAGATTGGGAAATTGGAGTGGAAAGAGATAACGAGGACAAGATATTAGTAAAACTGGGGTAGTTAAAAGTAAGAAGAACAGAGACAGTAGAAATAATAGTAGATGGGATAGATCTACTAGAGGAAGTAAGAAAATCAAATGTGAAAAATGACAAAGTGGTAAAAGCTGTGGAAGAAATAAAGCAAACAGAAGTGAAGATATTGAGAGATAAGGAATAGAGAAAAGTCAACGGCATAATATACAAGAAAGGAAAGGTCTACATACCAAAAAATGATAAGCTTAGAGCAGAGATTATTAGGCTACATCATGATATGCCAGTAGGGGAACATAGGAGACAGTAGAAGATAGTAGAGTTGGTTACTAGGAAATTTTGGTGGCTAGGAGTGATAAAAGAAGTGAAGTAGTATATGGAAGGGTGTAATGCCTACCAGTATAACAAAAACTGCACAGAGCAACCAGTGGGCAAGTTAATGCCTAATTCAATATCTGAGAAACCCTAGATGTCATTTTTTTTTTAATCAACAATTTATTGTGCAGAGCACATAAGTAGTCTGTGATAGCTGTCACAAACTTCATTTGGTCATATCTCCACCAATTCTTTGACGATTCCCACGGTCTTAAAACCAGCTTAAAGCCCTTAAAAAGACCTTTCGATCAATACCAGTCACATCTTGAGGAGATCAATAATGGCCGAGATATTAAGCAGATCAACTGGTAACCACTATGTTACTGTTTATTAAATCACTAATATCTTGGAAACCACCATGATAGATGCTTTGGTTCCAGGCTCAGCAGAAGCCTTCTTTATAATGCTCAGAATGAGCCTAGAACAACCTCAAGGAAATTAATATTAGTGAAGATATGAAGGCCTCAATGTTTGCACATAGACTTCATTAATTACTCATAGATAGTCATCTGTCCTTTTCTTAGAACAAAGGACAGCCTCCATATGGTTAGGTTATCATTATTTTAGCACAAAGACACTACCATATGTAGAACAATAGGTAGT
>Ga0153958_1000036_pt1 | contig 24425 bp, 22 predicted proteins | sample TSFL042MetaG_FD_104719 | JGI IMG/M metagenome (GOLD analysis project Ga0153958, IMG submission 104719) | Attine ant fungus gardens microbial communities from Florida, USA - TSFL042 MetaG | ecosystem: Host-associated > Fungi > Mycelium > Unclassified | place: USA: Florida, Wekiwa Springs... | reverse complement strand
GCGTTCGAGACCTGACCTTGCAATTGAGTGGTGCTCAGTAGAATACTTGTATCTCTTTTCTCAGTATAAACCTTGTGCTGCGGCTCCATTGTGAGTCGGTACACGCAGAGGAGTGACAGTTACCACTAGTGGGCTGTCTAGATTAGGGATCCCATCCATTGGGTGATAGCCAAAGTATTATTAGGGCAGTAGTAAGTAAGGCAGTAGGTGTCTGGTTGGGTGAAGATCTTGCGCCCCAACAGACGTAACAGTAGTAAGATCACCATTAACTCCATACTCTCAGAGATGTCACCACGATGTCTCAAAGTCAATATGAATCCCTCATGAGCAACCTGCTCAACGAAAAGCGTGCCCTCGCTAAGTTAAGGGCAGAGTTAGAAGGCAGAAAGGGGAAGCTGTGTCGGTGTTGCAAAGGGTTCGGGCACCTGGCCTGAAATTGCAGGAAGCAGAAAGAGACAGAAAAAGGGGTAACGATGCCCCAAAATAAGTTTGAAGTGTTGAGGAGTAGAATAATGCAGTGCAGAATTGAGGAGAGAGTGGTAAGGAGCATGAGGACGGTAGCTGTAAGATGTTTCAGGTGTAGAGAGTAAGGGCACAAGTGTAGGGAGTGCCCATTGTGGATAAAGAGGAAGAATGAGGAAAGGGCGGCGCATGTGGCAAAGCCACAAAAGGTATAGCAGGAGAAGAGGCCGGCGCACCTGGGAAGGGGAAAAGCACAGGAAGGAGAGAGGAGGTTGAGAAGAGTAGAAAGAAGTGAGGTGGCACACCCTACAGAGGGAAATGCACAGCAAGAGGAGTGGAAAAGGAGTTCGTGGGAGACATTGAGAAAGAGAGCTGAGTGGTACTGTGGACCAACAGTGCCACGAGATGTGGAATTATGGGAGTTGGGGTGGCGTGGCCAAGGAGCTGTCGTCACATATTTGAAGTGCCCAAGATGTGGCAAAGGAGGATGTTATGCGGAAGATGATCGGGGACAAGGGGTAGTTCCCTACTGGAAAAGAGAGAAGATGAGTTGGTGTGGATGCAAAGGAAAAGAGGAGCAGAGCGGCGTGCGAGCAAGAGACTCGAGAAGCGCAGCAAAAGAGGAGAAAGCAGCATGGCCCAGAGAGGCAAAAGCACAGCAGAGCAGCGCACAGTCAGGAGAACTGGAAAGCATAGCAAGAAAGGGGGGTAGTCAACAGGAGGTCAGGAGAACCTTCAAAATGCTGAGAGAAGTGTGGTTGAATATTGGAATAGAGAAGATAGATATGCATGAAGGCGTAATGATCAAAGCACTCTTGGATAGTGGCACAACGGGGATGTTCATGAATAGATAGATGGCAGCTAGGCATGGATTCAAGCTGCAAAAATTAGAAAGACCGTTAGTCGTCAGGAATGTAGATGGCACCAACAATAGTGGAGGGGCTATTACGTACCAGGTAGAGTGCAATGTGTTCTATAAAGGCCATATGGAAAGAATGAGGATGGATGCGTGCGATCTAGGGAAGACAGAAGTAATTCTGGGGATGCCATAGTTGGCGGCACACAATCCGGAGATAAATTGGGAGACAGGAGAAGTCAAGATGACGAGATGCCCACCCTTGTGTGGCAGAAAAGGTCAGAAGAAAAAAAAGGTCAGAAGAGTGGTGACAGAGGAAGAAGAAAAAATCATCCGATGGGCGATAGACGACAAAGAAGACTAGGGAAGAGAGGAAGAGATAGAAGAGGACCACAGGAAAATCGAGGAGATGGTCCCAAAGAAGTTTTTGAAGTGGAGAAAAGTGTTTGGGAAAGTGGAGTCAGAGAGAATGCCAAAGAGAAAGATTTGGGATCATGCTATAGATCTCAAGGAGACGTTTAAACCGCGAAAGGGAAGGATTTAACCTCTATCCAAAAACGAGAGGGAAGAAGTCCAGAATTTTGTGGAAGACCAGTTGAGAAAGGGGTATATCAGACCATCAAAATCCCCTCAGACGTCGCCAGTATTCTTTGTAGGCAAGAAAGATGGCAGTAAGAGGATGGTAATGGACTATCGCAACCTGAATGACCAAACGATAAAGAACAACTATCTGCTCCTGTTAATTACAGAATTAATTGACAACATGGGGAGTAAGAAAGTATTCACAAAAATGGATCTCAGGTGGGGGTTCAACAACATCAGGATAAAAGAGGGAGACAAGTGGAAGGGAGCGTTTACAACACACATAGGCTCATTTGAACCAACGGTCATGTTTTTTGGAATGACAAATTCACCAGCAACATTTCAAGCAATGATGAATGAAATACTGAGAGACTTGATTAATGAAGGGAAAGTAGCAGCATTTGTAGACGATGTGTTGGTAGGAACAGAGGCAGAGGAGAGACACGATGAAATAGTGGAGGAAATACTGAAGAGGTTAGAGGAAAATGACTTGTACATCAAGCCAGAAAAATGTGTGTGGAAAGCAAGAAAGATAGAATTCCTAGGGGTCGTCATAGGACCTAATGGGATAGAAATGGAAGCGGAAAAGGTAGATGGAGTACTCAGTTGGTCACAGCCAAAGACTGTGAAAGATGTTAGAAAATTCTTAGGCCTCGCAAATTACTACAGGAGGTTTATTAAGGATTTTGCTTGAGTAGCAAGGCCGTTAAATATGCTGACGAGGAAGGATGAGAAGTGGCAGTGGGAAGAGGCCCAGCAGAAGGCTTTTGATGAGTTAAAACAGGTTTTCACGACAAAACCAGTACTAGCAGCTCCAGACTTAGACAAAGAGTTTAGAGTAGAGGCCGATGCCTCAAACTATGCTACTGGGGGAGTACTCTCGATGAAGTGCTCAGACGAAAAATGGAGACTGGTTGCTTTCATTTCAAAATCTCTAAGCGACACAGAACGAAACTATGAGATTCACGATAAAGAGATGTTAGCAGTAGTCAGATGTCTAGAAGCATGGAGGCATTTCCTAGAAGGAGCAGTAGAGAAATTCGAGATTTGGACAGATCACAAAAACCTCGAGTACTTTATGAAAGCACAAAAGTTAAATAGAAGACAAGCAAGATGGGCCTTGTACCTATCCAGATTTAATTTTATGCTAAAACACGTTCCAGGGAGTAAGATGGGGAAGGCAGATAGTCTGAGCAGGAGACCAGACTGGGAAATTGGAGTGGAAAAAGACAATGAGGACGAGACGTTGGTGAAACCAGAGTGGTTGAAAGTAAGGAAGACAGAAGTAGTAGAGATCATAATAGATAGAGTAGATCTACTAGAGGAAGTCAGAAAGTCTAAAGTAAAAGACGATGAAGTAGTAAAGGCAGTAGAAGAAATGAAATGAGCAGGAGTAAAGATGCTGAGAGATGAAGAGTGGAGAGAAGTAGATGGCATCATGTATAAAGAAGGAAAAGTCTATGTGCTAAAAGATGAGAAGTTAAGGACAGAGATAATTAGACTACATCATGATACGCCAATAGGAGGGCACGGGGGACAGTGGAAAACAGTGGAACTGGTAACTAGGAACTTTTGGTGGCCAGGGATTACCAAGGAGGTAAAGAGATATGTGGAAGGGTGCGATGCCTGCCAGCGCAATAAGAACTGCACAGAACAGCCAGCGGGCAAGTTAATGCCCAATTCTATTCCAGAGAAACCTTGGACGCACATATCAGCAGATTTTATCACTAAACTGCCCTTAGCTCAGGGATACGACTCAATCTTAGTAGTAGTCGACAGATTAACAAAAATAGTACATTTCATACCTACTACAGAGAAAACATCGGCAGAAGGACTAGCTAGATTGTTTAGAGACAACATGTGGAAACTGCATGGACTGCCTGAGAGCATCATATCAGACAGAGGACCGCAGTTCGCAGCAGGACTAATGAAGGAGTTGAATGGGATGTTGGGGATTAAGAGCAAGTTGTCAACGGCGTTCCACCCTCAGACAGACGGACAAACAGAGAGGGTCAACCAGGAACTAGAACAATACTTGAGGATGTTCATCGACCATAGGCAGGAACAATGGCCAGAATGGTTAGGGACAGTGGAATTCACCTACAATAATAAGGTGCACTCGAGTACAAAGACATCGCCCTTTAAAGCGAACTATGGGCAAGATCCTAGAATGGAGTTCGAGGGAAGGAAGAAGGGGAAATATGCAGGGGCAGAAAAATTCGTTGAGAAAATGAAAGAAATACAGGAGGAGGCAAAGGTAGCCCTAGGGAAGGCGCAAGCAGATATGAAGAAATATGCTGACAAGAAGAGATCAGACATAGAGGAGTATAAAGTAGGAGACTTGGTCATGCTCAGTACCAAAGATCTAAAATATCAAATGGTCGGAAGGAGGACAGAGAAATTGACAAAGAGATTTGTTGGTCCTTATAAAGTCAAGGAGATAATATCATCGAACGCGGTCAAATTAGAACTATCTAGTACAGTAAAAATACACCCGGTAGTGAACGTTAGTAGAATACGACGATACATAGGACAAGTAGAGGGACAGAAGAAGGAACAACCAGCTCTAGTCATAATCGAAGGGGAAGAAGAATGGGAGGTAGAGAGAATCCTGAATAAACGACGGGTAAGAGGGAAAGATAAGTACCTGATATGCTGGAAAGGATTTATGGCAGAATCCGATACTTGGGAAGGAAGGGAGAATTTAGAGAACGCAAAAGAGGCGATTGAAGAATTTGAGAAGGAATATCGGCGAGATATGGAAGATGTGGCATGACAAGAGCGTGAAGAAGGGACGTTCCAACGAAGAGAACTACTAGGGAGGTTTACGGCAAAGAAGTTGTATGGATGGTCAGACAAGCAATATGACCAGGAATATTGGGGAAGGATGGAAAGGAATTGGAGGCGATGGAAGGGCAAGAAGCCAGCAAGAAAAGGGATGATGAAGACGATCCCGGAAGAGGAAGAAGAAGTTGAAGAAGAAAAATCAGGAGTTCGAGAATGGACAGAGGAAGATGAAGACAAAATGGGCAACATGGTGGATCCATATTATGAGTTATAGAGAAATTCCTTGGGATGAGGAAATCTAAAAGGGGGGTGGTATCATGACTTGGCAAAACGGACAAGTCATTATTTATATTTCTTTTCTTTTCTTTTTCTTTTTCTTTGGACTTACAACTACAAGGTAGAGCATGGGAAAGTATCACATGACTTTGTCACAATGTCACAATGGTGTGACAGATGGTCACAAGTCACAGTCACAAGGTGTCACATGACTAGAGTAACATGAGGACCATGGGAGAATAAGCGCATAGCCACAGTAGTAAAGTGTATAAGTAGGTAGAGAAATGAGTAAGAACTCCATTGAGTTCTCTTTGTCAAACTCTGAACAAAGAGACAGTTGGCTTAATTCTGGTCATCGGACTTTAGACGCTGACACAGCTAGTTGTTCTGTGCAATTTTTGTTTCTTTGATAGGAGTCGCATCCTTTCACATATCTCTTTACTTCTCTAGTTAATCCTAGCCACCAAAAATTCCTTATCATTAATTTCACCATCTTCCATTGTCCTCTATGTTCTACTACAAGCATATCATGGTATAGCCTAATTATTTCTGTTTTGAGCACCTCATCTCTAGGCACATAAACTTTTTCTTCCTTCAACATAATACCATTTTCTTCTCTCTACTCTTTATCCCACAACATTTTTACTCCTGCCTTTTTTATTTCTTCTACTGCTTTAATTACTTCATTATCCTTTGCTTTTGATTTTCTAATCTTTTCCAAAATATCTACTCCTTTTACAATTACTTCTCCTATTTTAGCATCCAGTTATCTAGGTTTCAATAGTACTCTTTCTTTATTGTCCCTTTCTACTTCCTTTTCCCAATTGCTTCTCCTACTCAAGCTATCTGCCTTTCCCATTTTACTTCTTGGTACATGCTTTAGCACAAAGTCAAACCTGGACAAGTATGGGAAGGTTAGTGAGTTCAGAGGGGAGAGTGGTCTTAGGATAGAGTAGTTTTTGGTGGTGAAAAGTTAAGTTCTATTCTCATGTCATTTTTACTATTTTGTATAATTAATTACTTAATGAATTGAACAATAATAAGAAAATAAAAGAAACTAAATGAATAACAAAATAATTAATAGAAATTGAAATTGAAAGGAAATAGTAAAGTATATTATATAGGTAGCCTAATCACTACCCCCATACCTCCCTCTTTCTTTCTAAGATGATGTCCTTGTTATCTACTATTCTTTTCTCCTCTATTCCTTTCAACTCCTTCCAATCAACAAACTCTGTAATTTCCAGGCATTTTCAAGAGTGAGCTTAATATGGGATAAGATGAAAAGCTGCAAATTTGAGATGTAAGATAGCTCCATCAACCTCTGATAAAATATATGTGCTATTTTGCAGCTGAGTGACAACCACTATAGGCCCAAAATAACAAGGTTTACACTTCTGGCCAATGTTGGGCTCTATTTTCTTGTTCAAAACTAAAACAAGTTCCTCTGTCTTGAAGTCATAATTGACAATACAATTAATATTTTTTCTCTCAAATTCCCATGTGAAAGTATAACAAGCAACCAGCACACAATCATAGATCTTAGCTAAGTCTTCATTGTATTTCTAGAGCATATGAGCATGGATAGCAAGAAGACTAGCTATTGATAACTGCTTGGAAAATTTTACTATGAGAAAAGTAGCCTCTGTGATGTTAAATAAGAGCAACAGTTCAACTCCATGGATAGCATAGAAGAGAGTTATACCAGTAGACTTGTGAGTGGTGACTCAATTAGCCTAGAAAATATATGGTACGTGCTTGTACTACTTCTTTATGTTTCTGTGACACATTTTGACTAAACTGTCCTTGATTGTCCAGTATGTGGTTTCAATAACTCCATTAGCCTACAAGTTGTAGGCTGAGATCCTGATATAGCAAATATAGTAATATATAGCAATTCAGTCTAATGCAATCATAAAGATGGAGCTATTATCTATCATAATTTCTTCAAGTCCTCCCTAGCAACACAAAATCTCCTCAAAGAGAAATTACCCCAGGGTTCTATCTGTTTTGCGAGTGAGCACATACAATTTAGACTAGCCAGTCAATAAATTTCTAGCCTGTATAATATATTTATATCCATAGGACAGCAGCATGTGTAGCATATCGATATAAGTCTTGCAAAATAATAGAGCTAAGGTCTGAACTGTTGGCAACAAGACTACCTGTTTGAAGGATAAGATTTAATATTAGTAGCATATCAAAACAATCCATCACATGTCCATGTTGATAGTCAGCCATCAGAAGCAATCCCCAAGTGTGTATTGTGCCATGTAGAATCTCTTGTGGCCTAACTGATCATATGACTCTTTTCAATGTGTTGAGAAAACTCCTAATCTCCTTTATTTCTTTCTTCCTTCTACTTGTCTCCCTTTCTTTCTTTCTCAATTGCATAAGCTCATTCTATTCTTCTAACTCCTTCTCCTTTCTTTCTAAGATAGCATTCTTGTCATCTATCATCTTTTTCCCTGTTGCTAAAACTAATACTTCTCCTTTTTTCTCTAGATACCTTGCCACCTATATTCTACTAGCAATAACCTTATCCATCTAGTCTTCTGCTTCCTCTATTCCTTCACCTTCTTTCTTTCCTTTGTTCTCGGCTGCTCTCTTCCTTGACAGTTTATCTAATCCCCTGTGCTTTGCTCCCAGTACATGTACCAACTCAAAATCAAACATCAAGATTGCTGCAATCCATTGATTTATTGTGGCATTTAGGTATAAGTCTAGTTTGTTTAGCATCCCTTTGATATACTGCACATTCACTTTCACAACTAACTCTTTTGCTCCAATTAACCAGAGATTTGTTGCATTTAGGGCTTGAAATAAACCATACAATTCCAATTTTGACTGTGAGTACCTCAAAATTCATTTATTCTATGCAATTGACCTAAATCTTGCAGGCTATTATTGTCCTTTTGTATCTAGTTGTGCCAAGATGAACCCTATTACAATAACTGACATATCTACCAACAAAATCACCTTGAATGGCATTGCATAGTCAATTGGTCAGATTACCTCACAGGTCAATGCCCTTTTCTTTATCTTCTCTATTGCTAATCTCTGTTCTTCTTCCTAAGTGAACTCTCTCTTTGTCACTCTTGTCAATTTTGTCAATGGATCTGCTATCTCTGCAAAACCTCTGATCCAATTTTGCACTATGCCTACCATCCCCAGAAATCCTCTCATCTCTGATATATTTTTGCACTTTGGTCACTTCACCATCTTCTCCACTGTTGTTGCATTTAGTTCTTGTTCTTTGTACATACATTTCCTTTCCACTACTATGATTTCTGGCTGATATAATTGTAACTTCTTAGCTGATACTGTTGCACCTGCATGCACCAACTAATGGAGGATACAATTTAAGTCAACTGCATGCTCCCAGACAAATTAGCAAATGTTAGGGTTTTCTAAAAGCACCTCATAAGTGCTATCTTCTTGTTCATATCATGTTTTTGGTCCCAATAAGATGATATTGTCTAGGAAGTTTGGTGTTCTCTTGGTCTCATGCTGAAGAATGAAGGCTATGTTATTATGAAAGATCCCTACTGACCCTGTCTAGCCTTGAGAGAGAACTGTAAGCTGCATAGTGTCTAAAGGCATATCAAAGGTAGTATAGTCTCTCAATTCTTCTGCCAAGGTGTGATGATCATATTTAACAAATAGGTCCAATTCTGAATAAATAGTGCATGCAGAGCATTGTTTTGCATACAAGTAAATGAGTAGGGGTTTTTGTGAATTACAAATAGTAATAGCATTGAGTAGAGTGAGATTGTATACAATATATATGTTTCTGTTCTTTTTTGCCACTATAAACTACTAATGACAGTATGAGCTATAGGATGGCTCATATATACCTAAGTTAATCTTCTTTCAAATGAGTTCAATTACTTTTTTGCAAATTCCTGGTAATATTGGTAGTGTTTTTCAAGTCCATGGAACATGCTTCTGTACTAGAATCTTCACTGGTGAGAAATACTTGTCTCAAAATCTCCCCTTTTCTGTTTTTTCCTATGCTAATTCTCATTTATTTACCCAAAGTACCTGTACTACCAACTCTCTTTTCTTTGGCCATAAGAACTTGTTTGTCAACAACCCCAGTTCTTCTATTCTTGCATATGTCAACCAAACCCCTGGCAAAAATGTAAGAGAATACAGAGAGATATGTGGTAGTATCCTCAGTAGGTTTTCTGGAAATTGTTGAATAATCTGAATATTTATAGGCATTGTACCTAGGACTGGTCGAACTTTACTTGCTACTTTCTTATATACTAGACATTATGTTATGCCATCATAGGTGAATAATAATGCCAGAATTGCTTTGGTGAGTATATTTTTTTTTCCTTGAATTTCTCTTTCATTTTCACTTTCCAATACTAGCATACCACTCTTCAATCTCTCACCCATCCACTCCCTTATAGGCACTACTACTACTCACTTCCCTTCCTTCCCTAGGTCTGAAATCTCTACTTTCATACTCCCATCTACTCACTTAATTTTCTCTAACTTTACTTCTTTTTGCCATGGCCTTCCCAATAATAACCAATACAGTGCTATCTGTACCACAAAAGCATGTGCATATGTTTTCACTTCTCCCACCTTCAATTCCAAATACTCTACATATCCCTGTATCTCTTTCTTTCCTCTATTTGTTGTCTGCATTGTTATTCTTCTCTTCTTGTTCATTTCCAGCCCCAGTTCCTTATACAAATCCTCTTATACAATCACTATCTCTGAGCTCTCATTTAATAATCCTAGCTTATGATATTGTTCCATAACCATAACTTCTACCTCTTAGAGTGACATTGCAAATTCTACAGGTATCTCTGGCAAGATCACTAAGGTTGCTCCAACTGCAGGAACCTTATTCTATGTGTGTGTTTGGTCTACCATTTCTCTTCAAAGTTCTCCACTAAGTGTCAACAAGTCATGAACCCTAATATTTGGGACTTCCATATTCAATATTCGTTATAAGACTTGCTGAGGTACTTCTGAGTTTGCAATCTAGGGCTCCGATTGCTTTTCAAAGTCCTCTACCATCTATCTATGTTGCTCCTAAAGATTTCACCTAACTTGGACACTACAAATGTTAGCGAGCCAACTCCTAAGCTAGAATAAAGCCAACTGCTCTTTATTAGCATTTGTCAGGAATGACTCCAGGAGGAAAATTTACTCTAGGGGAGAGCTTGGCCTCAACAACTGGTTGTGCCTACCTCTACACTTGCCTCTTCTGGATTTCAGTAAGATTATATTTGAGAGGAAGAAGTAGTGACAAGCAAAATGGAGTTTTTCCAAGGGAGAATGAAACTAAGGTAAATTACAATAAATTGGATTATAAAATAATTCGGAAGATTCCGGGGTGACTGATAGTCAGGTGACTAAGCCATGTGCATGTGTGACATGCATGCAGTGCGCATCACGGTGTCACCATCATGACAGTACCCTCTCCTTATGGTCATACCCTTGTGGCCGCAAATTAGCTTGTGGTTCCCTTGTTTATGACTGGCGGTAATAGATACAGGTTTGAAGGGTCATGTTTTAGAGTCTAGTGAGTGGACCCGGTTTCCCTGGGTAGAGGGAGTGGAATTCTGACACTAACTCAGCTGTGTTCTCTAGATTGGTGGCTGGCGTCCACAAATATTTGTCTAGGGTGCCCTCATAGCCTGACCATTGGACGAGGTACAACAGAGGGTCTCTCCTCTGCCAGTCAAGTTTGGAGTCTAGTATCTGGGCTACCTTGAATTCTAAGCTACCATCAATTTCTATGGAAGATGGAAGAGGATTGACATGGTTGGGAATGTTGCTGAGGGATGCTGGCTCAATCTGCGATATGTGAAAGACCAGATAGATAGCACAGAGGTAGTTGGGGAGTTTAATTAGGTATGAGTGGGTGCCTGGCTTCCCTATAACTTCGAAGGGGCCTAAATATTTTTCAGCTAATTTCTTGGTAGGCTGGGTTGATTTTATGAACTTGGCGAGTATGAACATGCAGTCGCCCACCTCTATCTTGGGTGCTGGTGTCCTTCTTTTGTCTGCTGATAGTTGATAACAACGTTGCACGTCTTTGATTGCCTTTCTCAGATCGTCGTGCACCACTCTCAAGTCTGTCACAAAAGAGTTCACCTCTGCAGTCTGTGCATTGTTTTCCACCTGTAGATGCATCTTGGAATGGTAACCTTTATTTGCATAGAAGGGGGAGACACCTGTAGTAGATGACAGCATATTGTTATAGACAAATTTGGCCAAGAGGAGTAATTGCGACCAATCCGATTGCTGATAGTTGCAATAAATCCTCAGGAATTGTTCAAGTGTCTGATTAGTATACTCAGTTTGACCGTCGGCCTCTAGGTGGTATCCTGAGGTAAAATATAGCTTTATATCCAGTGTGTTAGCCAAGGATCTGAAGAACTTAGACACGAATTCCATTCCTCGATTGGATGTGACATAGCTGGGTACCCCATGCTTTGAGAAGACATGCTTGATGAACAACTCTGCCAGCATAGCAACGTTGAGTGATCTTATGGTCAGGATGAATAGCACTTGTTTGGTGAGTCAGTCTACCACAACTAAGATGTCCGTGTAGCCTTCTGACAGGGGTAGTTGTTTGATGAAATCTATCGAGATGGATTCTCAGGGCCTTAGTGGGATTGGGAGCTGTTTGAGTAATCCATAAGGCTTATGATGTCATGCTTTGTTCCTCCCACAAATGTTATAGGACTGGATGTAGTCTAGCACAAATTCTTGAAGATTTGGCCAGTTAAAATCTCAGCGCACCAGCTGGTAAGTCTTCGACTGTCCTGGATGACCTGCCAACACATGATCATGCTTAGTTTTGAGTACTTGTAGTTGAAGATTGCCAGTATCGGGTACGAAGACTTGTCCTTCATAGTACAACATGTCGTCCTCACCTCTAGTCCAATGATGATTGTCTGTTATCCTCCCATTCATTAAGAGGTTTGTGTGCAATTGGTCTGACTCCTGGGCCTTCTTAATGTCAGAGATGAGTGATTGAAGACCAGTTACAGTGGCTGCCTGCAAAGTTAGGGGCTGACTATCTAAGTCTGTAATGGAGGATATTAACTGAGTTCGAGCAAAGACTGGCCTCTAGGCTGGAAGGTTCTTTGATGGATCGTCTCCATAGATGTCCCACCTCCTGGTCAAGGCATCTGGCTTCTTCCCCAATCTTTCTGGCCAAAACTTGATAGACAGGTTAAACTGTGAGAGAAATTCTAACCACCTAGCTAGACGCCAGGAGAGTGTTTTGGTCTCCAAGAAGTAGGTGAGGTTTTTATGATCCGTTTACATCTTTACTGGGATAGCCACTTCCTCAAGGTAGTGTCGCTATTTCTTGAAGGCTTCAACGATAGCTAATAGCTCCTTATTGTGCATGTCATAATTAATTTCTGCTGCACTGAAGGCTCTCGAGTGAAAGGCGATTGGGCAAACCTCGCCATTGGATTGGGTAGAAAGAATGGCTGCCAGGGCATGGTCAGAGGCGTCGGTCTCCAGGATCATTGGTAATTCGGGATCCTAGTGTCCCAGTATAGGCACTGTAGTAAGTGCTTCTTTGAGGTTATTGAACGCTACTTGGCAGTCTATTGTCCAGGTCCAGGGTTCAATCTTTCGGGTTAGACAGGTAAGTGGCGAGGTCACTTCAGCATAATTGTTGATAAAGCGTCTGTAAAAGTTTGCAAATCCTAAGAAGGACTGTATGTCCTTTACTCGACATGAAGTTGGCCATTCCTGGATAATCTGTATCTTTGACTCATCTATCCTCAGGCCATCTGCTCCCAAGACGAAGCCTAGAAACTCAATTCTGTCCTGGTGGAAGACATATTTGGTAGGTGATGCATATAACCAGTTCTCTCACAGTCTTCTTAGAACCTCCCTCACATGCTTCTTATGGTCATCCATATTGTCTGAGTAAATCAAGATATTGTCCAAATAGATGACTATGGAGACATCCAAGAGATCAAAGAAGATATCATTCATAAAACGCTGGAAGGCTGATGGGGCATTTGACAAGCCAAATGGCATCATGAGCCATTCGAACAAACCATAGTGAGTGTGAAAGGCTGTCTTCCACTCGTTCCCCTTCGCAATGCACACCAGATGGTAAGCATTCTTTAGATCTATTTTGGAGTATATCTGTGCCTTCCTGGGGGCGTCCAAGAGGTCATTCAAGAGGGGAATTGGGTATCGATCCTTACGGTGAAAGGGTGCAAAAGGGAATTGCACACTGGGACAAACAAAACCATGCTGTGCCAGCTCCCAATTGCGTGCTAAAGGTCTGAGGGGAGATAATCAAAGTTAAAGGTTTATAAACAATTAGAAAATAGGAATTATATACAGCTCCAATAAAATATACGTTGATAGTTATAAAATGATTGTAAGATCTCTCTAGATCATCATCGTATAGCCTCCCTAAGGTGTCAACCTTTATATACCGTGACAAAAGCTCCTCTGGAAAATACAGTTAGTTGATCACTCATAGACCCTCTACACTCAGTTGCTCCCTTGTCTGCACCCCCAACACCGAACCTTATGGGTGTGATGCAGTCCAAGTGTGCACCTAGCCAAGCTTTCCCAGCCTGCTGTCCTTTCCGAAGCCTGCCCAAGTTGCATCTGCACCTTCTCCCTAGATCGAGTTCTGGGTATATTCTGTGTTCTTCTCAAGACACCCCACTAGTCCCCAGTCTTCTTACTCTCAATAGATTTGCATTTACGATTCCAGAAGCAGTGTAGATGGAGGTAGGAGTCAAGAGGTTCCTCTCCTATCCAACTGCATACTGGATACTATATTAAAATGATTACAAAGCCCTAAAACTCAAGGAATAAAATATAAAAAGGAAACTATTACTACTTTTGATGTTCCTTCAACCTCTTCTCACGCTAAGTCTGTCCCAATCCCCAGTGATGACGCGTCCTTAGGGTGACGCATCTTCTCCATCAAATTCTTCCTATCAAAGATGACGCATCTTTATCGTCGCTTCTCTCTAGAATATTCTTCCTGATCTTTCATCACTCCCTTTGGTGTTGCTTTGTAAGAAGGACCTCCTTGGTTACCTATTAAGTAGTCAGTAAACCCCACTCAATGTCTAGTATCTCCGAGTTGCGTCCTAGGGCTCATTTATCTAAATATAATTGATCTGATGCCATCAATGCTTAATTGCAACCAGAGTCTATTTATCTAAGTCTGTCACTCAAACACTACTGGTTCTAGAGTCCCAATCCACCGTATCTCTAAGTCGGTTCCATCCTATGATAGATCTAGAGCGTAGTCCTTTTATGACTTTCTTCCTAAACCTGATGCCAGCTCATCCTGCTTGCCTCCCAAGGTCTCAATATGAGCTCTAGTTTGGTTATCACTTGCTCAATGTCCTTATCATATGGTAGTACGTTCTGAGGGTATAGCAAGGGCTCTCGAGCGAACTCTAATTACGAATTCGTTGGTATAAAGCATATCAAATGTTATCTTCCACAGAAAATTCATTTGCAGTGTAACACTGGAGCACCACAAGGAGACTTGGATAGGCATATGATGCCTGTTTTAATATTTTCTTCCAAGAACTCTTGTAGGGTTTTCAGTTCCAGTGCCAATAGGAAGTATATGGGGCCTAGGGAAGGTATCTTGTCCCCTTCGATCTGTATAGCTAAGTCATAGGGTCGATGTTCTGGAAGTAATTTGGCCTTTTGTGTGCTAAAGACGTCCCTGTACTCCTGGTATTCCTCAGGAAGCCCTGGTATCTCTGGGTTAGCCTCCCTTGTCTGCGCGGCGAGACTGGTGACTACTATAGGAAGGGATGTGATCTGGAAACTGATTGCTCCCTTAGATTTGCAAGCGCTCATGAATGCGGCAGCATTTACTAGGGAGGTCTGGGGTTTGTTGGGTATCGTCTGGTCGTTTGATGGTCGGTCTTCACTGGGATAGTTCTTTACTGGATGTTGGATACTTGAAGAATTGGCATATGGCCCAGGTGCTGAATAAATAGGTGAGTTCTCAGAAAGCGAAGATGTTACTAATAGAAGATTCTGGGGTTCTAGGTCCAGTCAAGGACTAGTGGGCTGGTCCATTGGTTCAGGGGGATTAAATTCCATGGTTCCTTTCCTTCAGTCGATCAGGGGGTTGTGTTAGATCAACCAGTTGTGCCCTAATACTATGGGGTAAGTGCCCTCTAGTTTAGTCACAAAAAACTCAATCTGGTAAGAGTACAAGCAAGGTAATCTAATTGGCAAAGACACGACATAATTCACAAGGTGATTAATAGTCCCATCTATCAGGGTGAGTGGGTGGGAATTGATCTTTCAGCATGATAAGTGATATTTAGATATGAGGGCAAAGTCCATGAAACAGTCGGAAGACCCTGAATCTACCAAGGTGTTAACAGGAACTAGGATAGGAGGGAGTAAAAGCTCAACCTGTAATGACTTCAAGCAAGTAGGTATTGCTGCACCTAGACGTAGCATCATTTTCCTAGCTAGATTCAAGCAGTCGACTCCCCAGGATATGAGGTGACTACTGTGTTATTTTTTGACAACTCTAGGGAGTCCACTGACTGATCGATAAAGGATGCACAGGCCTCTATTACCCCTGATGATTGGTATGCCTGCTTGGAGCAGGATCTTGCAAGGTGACCAGACTGGCCACAGCGCATACAGAGCCCTAGGCTCATACGGCGCTGACGCTCTGTGGGCGTAAGTTGACTATCTGGGCCCAAGATGTTGCTGGTGCTGGGCGGTGGCTATTCAGGACGAGACAAGGAAGGTACCTGTGATAATGATTCCCCAGGTGCGGTCTCGGGGTAACTTGTCAGTCAATGCAGGGCTTTCTGAAGTAGGGGAAGGTTTTCCTTGGGTGGATCTAGGTGCTTTTGGTGTATAGCCTTATACAGCCCTCACTGCTTGAAATTTATGCCTTTCTTCTTGTTGACGCTTCCAGAAATCATTATCAATCCTCATCACTACCCTCTTTAAGCCTTCAAATGTTGAGACATCCTTATGGCTGAACCTTAGCTTGTCATGGACACGGTTAGGAATGGCATCCTTGACCACCTTCCTGAGAGCCCTGTCGTCCCAGCAGATCCTATTTTGGAACTTGGTAAATTGGATAAAGTAGTTGACAGCCTTGCCGTCATTTGGAAAGGGGATTGCAACAATAGTATCTTCATCGTCATCTTCTGGTGAGTAAGACCCGAATAGATTGGAGAGTTTCTGGATAAAAGCTGACCACTCTTCCAAGAAGTTAAAACTTTGATAAGCTTCAGCCTTATTGATAAAAGGCTCAAAATAATCCAGGGCTACACCCCTGAGGTAGGAAATAGCAAAGAATATATTCTCAGTGTCTTCTTGGAATTCTCCCTCACAAGCATGAAAATAGATTTGGTATTGGAATATAAAAGCCCAAAGTTCGTCGGGGCTATCCCCGCTGAATAGGTCTGGTTTTTTGACTCCCTTGTTTCTTTTTTTTGGTTGTGGGTCCGGTCATCTTGCTAGTGCCAAAATATAGCCTGTAAGTCCAACCTAGAAGTATCTGGGTGTGGATTTTGAGAGGTGTCGCACAAATGATCTGGTTGTTCATTGTGAATATCTAGGGTATGTTCTATTCCCTCTGGGACTGGTTCTTCAGCTATGTCGTCGGTTGGTTTCTGTAAGAGCAGTTGTTGGTTTCGGGCTTGGGAGGCAGTAAAGGGGCACTCTACAGGGGTTACTGTAGATTCTCTGGGGATAATCGGCTAGGCAATATCTCTTCTCAGACAACGTTCCAGTCGAGGGTCCAGGTTCGGAGTTCAAGACATAGCTAGATATTCTTGAAGGAGGGGAGTGGGGTTAATGGTAGTATAGAAGTAGTTTAGTTTCGTTCTACTGTCAGGAATGACTCCAGAAGAGAAATTTACTCTAGGGGGGGGGCTTGGCTTCAACAACTGGTTGTGCCCACCTCTACACTTGTCCCTTCTAGATTTCAGTAAGATTATATTTAAGAGGAAGAAGTAGTAACAAGCAGAATGGAGTTTTTCCAAGGGAGAACGAAACTAAGGTAAATTACAATAAATTGGATTATAAAATAATTCGGAAGATTCTGGGGTGGCTGATAGTCAGGTGACTAAGCCATGCGCATGTGTGACGCACACGTAGTATGCATCATGGTATCACCATTGTGATAGCATTTGACAAAGAGAACTCAATAGAGTTTCCATTAGATTTGTTACACTATATATACAATTACTATATGGCTATGCTCTCTAACTCCCATAGTCTCCATGCTACTCATCAACTAACTTCCTTGCTACATGCTGTGACTATGACTTATGACTTTTTTTTGTATAATGTGACCATTTCTGTGACTGCTATTATACCTTTTTTGTGACTCTGTGACTATCATGTGATATTTTCCCACACTCTACCATAGTAATAAAAGAAAAGAAAAGAAAGAGGAAAAAAAATATTAAATAATAACTTAGCTGTTTTTGCCAAGTCATAATAATGAAGACCTTTGTCATCCTTCAGCAAACTAATAATAGGTACTAGTAAGTGCCTCTTGATCCTGCTGTTATACCATACAAACATTTAAGGTAAAATAAGTGACAATTTGCACTCTCATAACCAGAATAACTGGCTCAAGAGAAGAGCTCGGCCCCCTAGGGATGTTCCCTAGATGCCCAGTTGTGGACTTGAGCATCTAGCTTGGGTAGTAGAGTAGTAGCTGTGACCACTGCTACATATATCTCATAAACGCTTGCTCAGGTATCTCGTATTGGATTTCCAACAGATTTCCCTTCTAGAAGTACTCTCAAGGACAGAAGCAAACTTAAACAGATTAGCGCAACCCAAGCAATGTTATACCTTAGCAGTTGGCAGTGCTATTTGTAGAAGAGTTACAATCAGATCCAAGCCACCATCACTGATGGCTAATTATGGTAAGATCAAGAGAGTTGAGCTACTATGGAGTTGCATCGCAATGGCAGTGGAAGGAAATGGAAATCTAGAGGAACAAGAAGGTATAAAGTAGGTAGAAAGAGGAACTAAGAAGCTGAGAAGAGAGGCAGTAAGAAGACTAGACAAAGATAACATGCTTAAGGACAAGACAACTCAAAATTGCCATCTCTATTTACAGCCTAGTAAGAGGTTCGAGACTCGACCATCGTGCAAGAGAGGATTCCTGGAGTAGGGTTAGAGGGTTGGGGAGTAGTTGCCTAGTGTTTGGGAAGGGCACCGTCTTATCATTGTAGTCTTATTATGTTTGGATTTTCTTTGTCTCACTTTCTTTGTTGTCTCTTTGCTTTATAATCATAATAAAATACTCTAGGGCACAGAAGGGAACTCAAGCATTATACCTCCATTATTATCCCTTTCTGTTGTTCTAGAGCTTAATGGCTATTTTGAGTGACTGAGTCTCTAGCTTTCTGAAGAGTTCTCTTTAATTTTCAAAACCCACAAAAACCCTCCCTCAATGGGAATTTGAGCCCCAACAGACTTGGGCATTTGCTTACGCTAGGAGTTAACAGCTCGCTACATGTCATTGGAGTCAGCTTCCAGTTATATGGTCAGCTGAAGAAGAGCCTATACAACAGTATAGGAATTCTAGGTAGTTCTGCTATATCGACGGCAAGCCAGACTACTAGACTAGGTAAGGATAACAGTGTTACGATGTGAGATAAATGCATGTCTTAGAGAGCCTATTACAGTGAGATCTACCTTAAGTGGATTCATAAACATTTTATTATTATTTTGTTTGGTCTCTTGAGTTGTACCCCTCTATTCCCCCTTATTCTTAAGCTCTCTTTTATATTTGATCATCTCCCCAGTGTCTATTTGTTTAGTGTACAATTGTGAGACATCTTAGAGATCTTTTATATTCTCATTTGTTATCACTTTTGTTTTGTGATCAATTCCCTTTGATCCCCATTAATGTCAGAGTAGTTATGAATAAATTGTCAATAGAAGTTCAAGAATCCTAGGAAGAACTAGACCTCTTTCAATCAGCAGGGAACTGACTAGTTTCTAATAACTTTTATCTTTTGCTCATCTATTGCTAGTTCCTCTGGGCCTGATATAAAATCTATGAATTTGATGCTTTCCTTGTGGAATGCATACTTGGTAGGGGAGGTATATAGTTGGTAGGTACGGAAGTGTCTCAGTATCTCTTCTACATACTTTCTCTAGGTTGTTTGAGTAGATTAATATATCATCTAGGTAGATAACCACATATATATCTAGCAAGTCCCTGAAGATCTCATTCATAAACCATTGAAAAGCTATGGGGGCATTTAATAACCCAAATGGTATGACTAGCTATTCAAAGGATCTGTAGTAGATCCAGAAAGTAGTTTTCTACTCATCATCTTTAGCAATATATACTAGGTGATAAGTATTCCTCATGTCTATTTTTGTATATATTCTTGCCTTTTTAGGTATGTCTAGGAGGTCTGAAATCAATAGAATTGGATAATGGTCCTTTTGGGTTATTTTATCTAGGCCACAGTAGTCTATACATAATCTCAGATCCCCGTTCTTCTTTTTTACAAATAGCACTGGAGCTTCTTCTAGTAATTGGGAGGGTTAGATAGCTTCCGTCTTAAGGTTCTCATTAATAAACTCTTGCAAAGTCTATAATTCAATCGCTGATAGTGAGTAGATTGGTCCCAATGGGGGTGACAAGTCCTCTGCCATTCAGATAGTCAAGTCATATGGGTGGTGTTTTGGTAGGAGTTTTGAACGTTGCTTGTCAAACACATCTGAGAACTGATGGTATTCTAGGAGAACTTTATTTAATTCTGGGTTCTGTTATGACTTGGCAAATTGGCTAAGTCATTATTTATATTTCTTTTCTTATTTACAACTACAAGATGGAGCGCGGGAAAGTATCACGTGACTTTGTCACAATGTCACAAATGGTATGACAGATGGTCACAGATGGTCACGTCACAAGTGGTCACATAACGAGTGTAACATGAGGACCATGGGAGAGTAAGCGCATAGCCACAGTAGTAAAATGTATAAGTAGTAGAGAAATGAGCGAGAACTCCATCGAGTTCTCTTTGTCAAACTCTGAACAAAGAGACAGTTGGCTTAATTCCGGTCATTGGACTTTAGACGCTGACAGGTTCATGGTTTTGATCTAGGTAGCCTGCCCACTAAGTGTGGTGGAGGTAAGTTGGAAAGTCTGGGCTCCAGGTATCTGGCAAGTGTGTCAGTATACTGCAGTGTTGATCAATGTTATGGACAGTCATACTTGCGGTTCATGAATTGATCTTGCTTTATTGTTTGTTGCTCCTTTCCTAGGTCCTAGTGTATTGGTGAGCTTCTTGGAGGGTATATTTAGTACTCCTTTTCTCTAGTCAATGTCTGGATTATGGGTCCTCAACCAGTTATATCCTAGTACTACTGGGCTTGATCCATCCAGACACGTCATGTAAAACTTAGTCATGCAGGAGTAGCCACAAGTAAACTAGATTGGTAATGTTACAACTTGATTTACATTTTGGCTAATGGTACTATCTATTAATACTAGGGGAAAGAGGTCGATAACTCGGAATGGCAATTTATGAGTAGCAACAAAACTTGAGTCTATTAGACAATCTGACAAACCAGAGTCAATTAACCCTTGGAAAAATTTCATGACTAGATTTAAGCTTAGCAAGATAAGGGGGGAAATTGGGCTAGTGAGGATATTAGCTCCCAATCTTAGGTAGTTTTTTCTGGTGGAGATTAGATGATCAACTCTTTGGGAGGGAAAAGAACTACCTCCTTGTTTTTTGACCATTTTGATGGTTCTGAGAACATCTCCAGCTGGGCCACATGTGCCCTAGACTACTAGGGGACCTGGCAGAGTACCTAGGGCAGGCTCTGGCCAGGTGCTTAGATTAGCTGTAATGTAGATATAGTTCTAAGTCTATTCATCATTGTAGTTCAACTGGGATAAGTCTTCCATCTGCTCCCAAGACATTACTGATAGAGGACCTTTGTAATGGTGAACTAGATGAGACTCTGAGGGGAGATGGGAGCCTAGGTGCTCTTTCTTCAGCTCTAGGAGCCTTAGATGGCTCTGTTCTCAGTAATTTGATTAAATGGTGTTGAGAGAACTAGTTTGTCCACAATTTTTTCTTGTCATCCTGGATCCTCTTCCAATAATTGTTATTAATTCACAGTACTACCCTTTTAAAACCTTCAAAGAATAACATATCCTCTTGACTGTAATATAACTCATCTCGTATCTGGTTTGGAATAGCATCTTTAACCATCTTACAGAGGGCTCTCTCATCCCAGCAAATGCAATTTTGATACTTTGTGAAATGGATAAAGTAATCAATGGCCTTGCTATCATTAGGAAAAGGAATAGCTACTATTGCATCCTTGTTGTCATCTTTAGGTGAGTAAGACCCAAAAATATTGGATAGCTTCTGCACAAAGGCTGACCAATTCTCTAAGAAATCCAGATTGTAGTATGGGTCCAGTTTGTTAATAAAGAGTTTTGTCACAAACTTCATTTGGTCATATCTCCACCAAATCCTTGACGATTCACACGGTCTTAGAGCCAGCTTAAAGCCCTTAAGAAGACCTTTCGATTGATGCCAGTCACGTCTCAAGGCAATCAATAATGGCTGAGATATTAAGCAGATCAACTGGTAACTACCATGTTACCATTTATTAAATTGCTAATATCTCGGAAACTGCTGTGATTGATGCTTTGGTTCTAGGCTCAGCAGAAGCCTTCTTCATAATGCTCAGAATGAGCCTAGAACAACCTCAAGGCAATTAATATTAGTGGAGATATGAAGGCCTCAATGTTTGTACATAGACTTTATTAATTATCCATAGATAGTCATCTGTCCTTTTCTTAGAACAAAGGATAGCCTCCATATGGTTAGGTTATTATTATTTCAGTACAAAGGCACTACCATATATAGAACAATAGGTAGTAATCAGGTGATAATCTGTACTAGTGCACAGACTATCACAATTGTGTATATAAGGACTTATAGTCTGAGAATTAGACCTCAAACTTAACAGCATCTTTTGTCACTTGTCTAACTTCGCATTTTTGAACTCTTTAAAGTATCAAAGTACCCATCACAAATAGTAAGTGACCATTTGTGATAGTTTGTTAAGTCTACTGTTTTCTGTCCCCCTTGTTTCTGCAAAGAACTTAGGGGTTGTGTTTATTCCAGATGAGGGTCCTGGGGGCTATGAGGGTGTCTCTGTTTCTGTAAAAGGACAGAAGACTTACTGAGGGCTCAGAGTAGGTTTCTGTCAAGGATCTATCTCTATAGTAGGCTGGACCCCAGGTGTAAAGGAGAAGGTCTGTCTCTTAGAATAATGGGAGCAGGCTAATATCACAAATGGTCACTTACTTATTTGTGATTGGTGCTTTAGAATCTTGAAAGGTTCAAAAATGCGAAGTTTAGACAGTGACAAAAGATGTTGTTAAGTCTGAGGTCTAATCCTTAGACTATAAGTTCTTATATACAGGAAAGTGATGGTCTGTGCTCTAGTACAGATCATCACCTGACTACTACCTATTGTTCTACATATGGTAGTGTCTTTGTGCTAAAATAATGATAACCTAACCATATGGAGGCTGTCCTTTGTTCTAAGAAAAGGACAAATAACTATCTATGGGTAATTAATGAAGTCTATGTACAAACATTGAGGCCTTCATATCTCCACTAATATTAATTGCCTTGAGGTTGTTCTAGGCTCATTCTGAGCGTTATGAAGAAGGCTTCTGCTGAGCCTAGAACCAAAGTATCAATCACAGCAGTTTCCGAGATATTAGCAATTTAATAAATGGTAACATGGTAGTTACCAGTTGATCTGCTTAATATCTTGGCCATTATTGATTGCCTTGAGACGTGACTGGCATCAATCAAAAGGTCTTCTTAAGGGCTTTAAGCTGGCTCTAAGACCGTGGGAATAGTCGAAGAATTGATGGAGATATGACCAAATGAAGTTTGTGACAGCTAGCTTGTGCATTACAGCTAGTCCTGAAAGACTTCAGATTTGTGTAAACATTTCTAAAAAACCCTTGTAGGTGGCTGGAACCACTCTGAGAACCCCTATTCCTCCTCTATAAGCCAGTGAGAGAGACTGGATATGACGTCAACTCTCTTCCCTCAAGACAGGACCTATCATCAATATTGGAAGAACACTTTTAGAGTAGTATAGTGTAGTTTCTACCCACACACTTCATCTGCTGAAATAGAGATGTTGTGCTCACTTTTGCTCCCAAACCATGCCTACCATCAGAAACACCAAAGACTTTTGCTGAATGCCTCTTGCTGAAATAGGAGAGTGTACCAAACAAGTTATTGCTGGAGAGAATACAAATAAAACCCACTCCATTTACAAAAATCCTACAACAAAAAGCTTGTTAAAGCAGACCTCTACTAGTACAAAGTAGATAACTTCTACTTCATATCCTATTCCCCAGAATTACATTTTCAAAAAAAAAAAACAAAGCAGTTATTACATATAAAGGAGTACAAAGAACTCCTGAAATCCACCTTGGATCATATATCACCATTTTACCAAGATGAGTAAAAACAAAATCTGGGTAGAGGATTTACAGTATGACTCTCTGTAGAAATGGTTCAATAGACTATAGGATGTAATTATAAAGCTAGAAAAAGTTGGTTGTAAACTCATAGCTTAAAAAGTAGAGAATAATAAAAGATGCTTGTAAACATCTCAAGAATGTAGATTTTTCCAAACCAGCTAGTAGAGTACCAGAAATCTGTGAAGCTCTCCTAGAGCTCAACACTATACTCTCATAGACATAATATGACTAGGATGGTACTCGGTGTAACACAATGGTATTAAGAGGCTAAAATTGAACGTTTTTATTCTTTTACCCCCTTGAAAACCATACTTAAGAACTGTAAAATACAAAAAAAGTCAACAAACACCAATATCACTGCTGCTATACTTTGCTATATATGACAAGGTGCAGGGTTGGATGTTAGTTCCTAGGGCGACCATGCCTAAGAACTTACCAAGTAATACAGATAAAGAGATGACAAGGAGGGAGATAAAAAGGAATTAACAAGTGCTCTGGGTTAACAAAAGACCTAGCAAAAAAGAAGAACTTTGTTCAAAAAGCTCACATCAACAAAAGTTATCTCTGATAAAGCGGTGAAATGCGCTTATCACTTACAACAAATTCATAGGACAACTATCTTAAAAATAAAAAGCATATAAAGTCTTACAAGGTCCAGGGCACAATATTTGGTATAGAGGCAAAAAAGAAGAGAAAGTAGAAGAAAGAAGGATCTAGATATAGTAGAAAATAGATGAGATTCAGAAAAAGGAAGGACTTGTGATACTGCCAAAAAAAGATAAAGTGCTGAAAAAGGCTTTAAACAAAATCACTGGATAGTTACAACAAACTTGGTCATAAGGGCAATTGTCCTTAGAAGAACCTCTTCCTAGAAACCATCTCCACCAGGTTCAAGCAAGATAAATCAGT